>JAEAME010000064.1_pt1 | contig 157670 bp, 118 predicted proteins | sample 8958731 | NCBI WGS metagenome assembly JAEAME01 (sample SAMN16933194, study PRJNA681113) | bioreactor sludge metagenome | isolation source: anerobic bioreactor sludge (Control) | place: India:Bengaluru | collected 2018-10-24
AGAAAGTATTGTTTTTATCTAAAGTTGGAGTAAATGAATTTGGTAAGAATAGTGGAATTTCAGGAGAGACTACCAAAAGAGAATCATATATTGTTCCACAATTGGTATAGATTGATAAGTAGTAGCTACCAGGATAAGTAATATGGATTATTGGATTTGTTGAGCCAGTATTCCAAAAATAAGCCAAACACCCTTCGCAAGTAGCATCAATTACTATTGGATATTGTTCTGCTACAACATACTTATTTTCAATTACAGAAAAATCTTCAAACAATTGTTTTTCGCTTAAATAAAGTGTAATTATACTATCACAACCATGACATGATTCTAAGTTTTGAGTATAAACATCAGGTTGCGTACAACTAAATCCATATGAAGTATAAATTCCTCCTTCACACATTGTGTCATAAATCACTTGATTATATTTATCCCAAACCTTTAATTTAAGCACAAACACACTATCACATCCTTCTTCTGTAACAAAACTTTTAATGTAAGTTCCTTGCACCGATTCTTGAAATCCATGATTATTATATATTTCACCTGAGCAAATTTGTGCATTAATAGTGTCAACATAAAATGGCTCTATAACTATGTTCTGAATAACTGTATCAATGCAGTCTCCATCATTCATAAATGCAATAAGTTTAACTGGATAAACTCCAATACTATCATAAGTGAATTTTACTGTATCAAGGGTTGAAATGCTATCATTATGGAAAATCCATTGAATTGAATCAATATGTTTATATCCATTTGGATAAACATCGCTATTTGAAATTATGCTCGTATTAACAAATGTAACTTCACGAGTACAACGATCAATAGTGTAGGAGAATTGAGCAAAAGGATAATTTCTTTCTGCAATGTATTTCATTAGAACATAGCAATATTCGTTTTCTTTGGAAATACATTTACAATAAAAAACTGAGTTATCAACCAAAACAGTAATTTGTCTTTGTGTTGAAATTATAGTTGTTTCATCTCCTTCCTTATACCACTTATAATAGAAACCTTTAGGAGCGGTTAGAGTAGTTGAATCAACATTTCCGCAACTGCTTTGAATATCATCCTTTCTTTCGCAATTTAAAGTAAAATAAGCATAACCGAAATGTCCTCCTTCTTCACAATCATAAGTTGTCAGTTTTATTAATATTCTTTGTCCATGATATTGTGCAAGGTCAACTCCCATTGTTGTCCAATCTTTCCAAATAACATTTCCGAAAGAAGTTGATGCACTATTCCAACCCAATTCACCACTTGCATAGAAATTAGTGTATCCACAAAATTGATCATTTATTCTTCCGTCTTCTGAAATAATTGAAAGAGTGAAACGTGGTTGATTACTAATAGTATGATTTGGGTCTTGAAGAACAATTGCATATTTAAGAATCATCAAGTCAAAATTATTAGTATCAATATTATATTGATATGTTATGCTTTCTGCTTGAGCACCAACTTCCCAATTTCCCAATCTAACAGATGCAAGCTCTCCAGGAGGTATTGTGTGAAGTAAACTATCTGTTCTTGGATCTCTTTCTAAAGTATCTTTATGTATTGTATGTCTGCTTAAAATGCTTTCATATCCATAATCAATTAAACCTGTTCTTTCGTCTGGATTATAATAGTTCCCATAGGTTGTTGTACAATTAGATCCTCTTAAATCTAAAAAATCAAAACAATTATCCGCATAAGTAAAAGCTGCAACAGGTGAATTGCAGCGATAATCAAAATTATCACAATAGGAATGGATATTAAATTTATATAATGTTGCAAATTCGAGATTAGTTAAACTAATAGAATTTGTATGAGTAGTATCAATTCTAACATTTGCAGGATTATCCATAGGATAATACTCAACAATCCAACCTGGAGATGCAAATTGGACCCAAGAAATATCTACTGAAGTATTTGTGATATTAGTAACGTGAGGGCTTATGGCTTTTGGACATTGACATTCAAAAGGAGGTGGAGGCGGACATGGGACACTAACAGAAACAGTATTACAAACAGAATCATATTCTGGACATTTACTTGATACTGTAATTCTATAGCATCTAATATCATAAGGTAAACTATCAAAAACATAAAATGGATTATTAGTTTCGTAAGTTATTGGAAATCCTCCTGGAGGAGTAAGAGTAACTGTCCAAATGGTATTAGTGTCTGATTCTACCCAATCGGCTCTTATTGTTAGGGAATCAAGCTTTTCTGTATTCAAAGCTCCAGCAGGTGGGCATGGGCAAAGAGTCTTAAAACATACTGTTAAATAAGAACAAATAGTTATTGGTTGGCAATCGGAACGAATTCTAAAACAATAATCTGTATAAGGATCCAATCCAGTAAGATTTATAGAATTTGAATTGGATGAAAAAGTATTTTGACCATTAGGCATATTGTTAGAAAGACATTCTATTATCCAGTTTGTATTTGTTGAGCTTCCTGTCCAGTTTAATGTAGCTGAAGTTGTTGAAATTTCTGTTGTATAGAAATTTGTTGGTCTTGGACAAGAAACTTCAAGACAATTAATAGCAAAACCAGATATTGGAGTATCAGAGTCTGTTTCAAAACGTAAAGTAACTCTCGGACTACTGGAACATATGTTAATTGAACCACTATTACATAATGTAGAACCAAGTTGTATTGTTGACATAGCACCTCCATCAAAAATTGTAAGCTTTGCTTTAGAACAATTCTCCAAAGTGAAGGTTCCTGTAATATAGAAATAGTTATTACTATTGTTTGCAATTACTGTAAATGAAGAATTACAATGACCATTATAATTGCCATTAGCTCCTCCATCATCATAAATTGTACAATTACTTGATGTTTGTTCTTGATGACCAGTAACGGTCATGTTATATGACTGCGCAATAAGTGTTATTGTACTTAAGAAGAAAAACAAAATAACTAATATTATTTTCTTCATCAGTAAGGTTTATATGTTTATTTTTATTACAAAATGCTACTTTCCTATTATAACACCATTTTCCGCTCTTATGTAACCAAAAATTTTAAATATTTTATTCTAAAAATTTCAACTATCTATAAAACAATAAAATAAAATTAAGTTTATTTTATTTAAATTGGTCGAACAAATATCTTGCTTCCTTCTATTCTTTCTATTTCAATATCAGTGTTTGGATCAAGGAAAGAAGCTGTTGTGAAGGCTTCAAATCTTTGAGAATTAATTTCAACAGTTCCTGCTGAAGCCAATCGAGTTATTGTTTTACCTTTATCTCCTACCTTAAAATCTTCATGTTTGATGTCGTTTGCCTTACTATCTATTGATTTATCTAAGGCAAATCTCTTCCATGTTTTAGCTCTTAAAGAATAAATTAGAAGGATTGCACAAATAATTAATGTAACAAACAAAGAAATTGTTCCCCATGTTGTTCCATATTCCGCATAAACTCTAAAAATTCCATAAACAATCATTGCCAAACCTGAAATTCCAGCAACTGTTGTTCCTGGAATTGCAATAATTTCTAAAATAACTAATACTAATCCTCCAATAAGGAATAACAAAATAAAGAATAAGTCCATAAACAAAATATTTTATCTAATTTCTACTTTTAAATCTTTTTCCACTAAGGCATGATACATAATTAATAGCTCATCATAACTTCCATGCTTAACCGTGCATAAACCTTTTCTATCAACAATGTATGCACAATTAGAAGCTTGTTCGTAACTCAAACTGCAAATTGCAACCAAACAATCAATAACATATTCAAAAGTGTGAATATTATCGTTGAAGAGAATCAATTCATTACCTTCTTCGCTAAGAGAATCAATACAATTTACTTCTTCAGGATTTGATTCACCATAAATATCTCCCATTGCCTTAATATCTTAATTTAATAAGGCAAAGATATAAAAAGATTCTATATATTTCAATTATTATTTAGAAAAAACTTGATATAAAACTCCTCAAATCTTGTTTTAATCTAACAAAATAAAGGAAAAAACTATTTAAATAAGGAGTTGATCTCCAATTCATGGCATGATATTTTCAGAATCATGGCATGAATTCCTCCAATTCATGGCATGAATTCGGTCAATTCATGGCATGATTCCATACAATTCATGGCATGATTCCATACAATTCATGGCATGAATTCGAGTATTTCATGGCATGAATTCGACATTAAAGTCAAGTTTAAATAGTTCAAAGCCTTATTCTACTACATTAGAATAAGGCTTTGAGAGATTTATATAAAGATTATTTATTTTTATCCTTTGTCTTTGCTATGAAAGCAAAAAGGAAAAAAGAATAGAGGTTTAAGTGTTGAAAGTTTTACATTCTTTCTGGAACCTTAATTCCTAAAAGCTCCATTGAAGATTTAATTGTATTTCCTACAAAAGCACAAAGAGCAACTCTCATTCTTAAAATATCCTGATTTTCTTCTTTTAAGATTTTAGTATCTTGATAGAAGGCATTAAAACTCTTTGCCAAATCATAAACATAATTTGCAATAAGAGCAGGAGAAAATGTTTGCGCTGACTGTTCAACAATATTTGGGAAAGAATATAGAATTCTTACTACATCAAGTTCTTTTTGATTCATTTCCAAAGAAGAATCTAATCTAAGAGTATCAAGACTAATGTTTTTTTCTTCTTGAGCCTTCCTTAAAATGGAACGAATACGAGCATGAGTATATTGAATAAATGGTCCTGTGTTTCCATTAAAGTCAATTGAATCCTTAGGATTGAAAGTCATATTCTTTGAAGGGTCAACTTTCAAAATAAAATACTTCAATGCACCCATAGCTAACATATAGTAAAGCTTTTCAGCCTCTTCAGAAGTGAAATTATCTATCTTTCCATGCTCCATTGTTTGTTGCTTTGCAGTATTTATCATCTCATCAATCAAATCATCAGCATCCACAACAGTTCCTTCACGTGATTTCATCTTACCTTCTGGCAATTCAACCATACCATAGGATAAATGATAAATGTTTTCAGCCCATTTATAACCTAATTTTTGAAGAACAAGCTTAAGAACATTAAAATGGTAGTTTTGTTCATTACCTACAACATAAAGTAATTTATCAGAATTAAAATCATCGTGTCTTAAAATAGCAGTTCCAAGGTCTTGAGTCATATAAACAGAAGTTCCATCAGCTCTTTGTAAAAGTTTTTCGTCCAATCCATCATTTGTCAAATCACACCAAACAGAACCATCTTCTCTTTTGTAAAGAACATCTTTTTCTAAACCATTCTTTACAATATCCTTTCCTAAAAGATAAGTGTTAGATTCATAGTATACTTTATCAAAATCAACGCCCATTCTGTAATAAGTTTCATCAAATCCCTTATAAACCCAAGTATTCATCTTTTCCCACAAAGCAATAGTGTCTTTATCTTTTGCTTCCCATTGTCTTAACATTTCTTGAGCCTTAAGTAAGATTGGAGCTGTCTTTTCTGCAGTTTCTTTTTCAATGCCTTTTGCAAGCATTTCTTCAATTTCTTTCTTGTATTGCTTGTCAAACAAAACATAATACTTACCAACCAGATGATCTCCCTTTAGTCCAGAAAGTTTAGGAGTTTCTCCATTGCCAAAGAGTTGCCAGGCAACCATTGATTTGCAAATATGAATCCCCCTATCATTAACCAAATTCACTTTCTTTACTGCAAAACCATTAGCTTTTAAAATTTCAGCCACACTCCAACCTAAAAGATTATTTCTAATATGTCCTAAATGTAAAGGCTTATTAGTATTTGGAGAAGAATATTCAACTACAACAGGCTTTTCTTCTCTTATTGATTTATAACCATAGGTATATTTATTCTTATTTGTATTAACAAAGTTAATCCAGTATTTAAAAGAAACCTCAAAGTTTAAGAAACCCTTAATTACATTATAACCCTTTAGTACTTTTTCATTGTTTCCATCTATGCAATCTTCCAAAACAAACTCTCCCATTTGCTTTGCCAAAACTTCTGGTGATAGTTTTGCTTGTTTAACAAAAGGGAAAACAACTAAAGTAAAATCACCAATAAATTCTTTTTTGGTAGGAGTAATTAATATATCTTTTTCTTCAATTTCAATAGAATAAAGAGAAGAAAGTGCTTTTTTAACCGAAAGTTTAATCAATAAATCAATCATTATTAAAAGTTTTAATCAAAAATAATTTGCAAAGATAGGGAAAATAAAAAAGACTAAACAATAAAAAAGCGAGGCATTATAAAAATACCTCGCTAAATTACAATATAGCCTAATGATTTAATTTTTCGATAATTTTTGAGTAAAGTTAGTAGTTTCTCCTTTGATTTTGATTACATAGATTCCTTTTGAAAATGAAGTACCATCAATAGTAAAATTATTATCTCCTTTTGAAAGATTTATTTTATCGCTATATACAGTCTTTCCAACACAGTCTGTTACTATAATTTCAACATTTTCTGTATTTACAGAATTCAAGGTCACATTCCATTTATCAAAAGATGGATTAGGATAAACTTTGATTGAATTTCCATTTGTTATATTTGTAGGTAAAACTTCAGAAATTTCATCTTTTTTGCTTTTAGTTGGTACATTTTGTTGAGATGGATCAATACATAAAGTAATTTGTTTATTACAACTTTGATAGTTTGTATAAACATAATGATTAACATCATAAGTACCTGATGAGAAAGGATAACTAAAAGAAGATGAAGTAGAGGTATGAAGAAGATCCCCATTTTCATTATACACTTGCCATGTATGATTTCCATTAGTATTTAAAGCTGAAAATGTATAAAGATTTTGATCTGTAGAAGAAGCACATACTGTAAATTCACAATCAATTATTGGCTCGTAAGTCACAGTCAATTCTGGCCTTAATGCTGGATTAGTATTATCACTAGATGCAAACAACATAGAACGTTCTGCAGATTCATTTGCCAAAACCATCATAAAACCATTATTATCACTATTATTCATCATTAAGTTTAACATATTAACTAATTGAGGAGCTACATTTAAAGAAGAAGTTATAGTAGCATTATAATTCCATTGAGAAGATGATTGATAGATTTTAACTCTGTCCGTAGTAGTAGAACTTGGTTGATTAATCCAAGTAACTGTACTTTCATCCCAAGAACTAGTTATTCTTTGAAGCCATATATCATTATTTATCAAACATCTATCTTCACATACAGGATAATTTCCTTGAGGGAAATTAGTACTACTAAGAACTCCATAAAATTTTAGTACTGCATTTGTTATCAATGAATTTTGTGGGATAGATGCTAACTGTTCGAATTTAATTAAAGAACGTGCATTATTATAAGTATTCTTTAAATTATATGTATATCTCATTGCCATTTCTGGTAATTCTCCAGCATTATTTAATGATAATTCATTATTACCAACTACCAGTCTTCGAATTACAGCATCTTTTCCTATAGATGCATCTGGTTTAAATGTTACTGTTGTCTGAGAAAAGACATTTATTGATGCAGTAAGCAATGCTACCACAAACATATATTTTATATATTTTTTCATATTATCTTCTTTTTATTTTAATTATTTTTGATTATTTACTGCTACAATTTATTAGTGAACACAAATAGTTATACATTTGGTAAGTTCATGAACTTGGTTAAGAACATCTTGAGAAATAATTTTATGACAAACTTGATGGGTTCCTGGTGTTAAATAAGCACTAAAACTTAATAAATAAGTATTGCCAATATTTTCTGGAACTTGATTTCCATCAATAGTCCATTCATGGTCGACTCTAATAGTTGAGTATGGAGATGAATCAAAAGTATATTCATAATTTCCATAAACATCAACTTTTGATGTATTAATACAATAGGTGAAGTCAGGTATTGAATAACTAATATATATTTGTGGTCTATATTTTAAAGCATCTTCATTATTATAATCACTTGATTTGAAAGCCATGTTACGGTTTCCATCTTCATTTTTTAATTTTAGCATAAATCCATAATTACTACTTGGATTTGAAACCATATGTTGAACCATAGCCATTAAAGACCAAGTGTTTGGAATATTACATAAATAATCAGACGTAGAATTAGATTCTGTAACTTGCACTCTGTCTGTTTGAGTTGTTTGTGGTTGATTATTCCAATTAACAGTTGATTCTTGCCAGTTTTGAGTAACTCTTTCTAACCACAAAGAATTGTTTGTGTTAGTATTATTAGGAGGACAACTATTTCCTAAAGGAGTCATACCACTTATCCCTCCACGAAAAGAGATATCAACAGTTTCAATCCCAACATTTGAAGGTATTGAGCTTAAATCAAATTGAATTAATGCTCGCATAAGATTTGTAGTTCCCGATGCCAGCATTACTAGATCTTCATATGATCCGTAATTTGCAGAAGGATTACTTGAACTAATAAATGCATCTTTCCCTGTAGTTGGATCGGGTTGAATTATTACCTCTACACCTATCAACTGAGAAAATACATTTGATGTATTAACTAAAAAAATAGCTAATAACAGAAAAGAAAAAATCTTTTTCATTTACAATAATTTTTAAATAATAAGTCCTTTTTTTAACCAAACAAAGAGACAGGACTTTTTAATTCTCTAAGTTTACATAAATAATTCTGCAAATATATATAAATAATATTAATAAACAAACTTAGAAATATTTTTTTTAAATATTTCTAAGTTTGTTTGGAATTATTTGATTAATTTGAGGTTTATTTTATACGTAATCAGCCTCTTACAAAATCGCAAGAATTTTGCAATAAATAATATTTATACTGTGTAGAGATTATATGTATCTTCATTCTCAGCACATACAAAACTAATTAAGATTTATAGGTAGAAGAATATCATAAAGATGATAACATATATACAAAAAATACATAAAAAAAGTCGCTCCTTATTTAAGAAGCGACTTTAGTAAATAAAGTTATTCTAAAACTTATTCAACAACAATTTTCTTAGTTGCTAAACCAGCATTTGTGTAAACTTTTACAACATAAGTTCCTGCATTTAAGTTAGCAACATTTACTGAAGTAAACATAGAGTTAACTGAATTTTCAGATACTTTTTGTCCCATCATATTAAACATTTCAACTTTTTCAATATTTGCTTTAGAAGCTATATTAACATTATCTTTTGCAGGGTTAGGATAAACTGAAGAAGAAGAAAGACCTTCAACATCATTTAATCCATTAATAACGCCTTGACCAGTGATAAAATGAATTCCTGAAGTATAAGTTCCTAAAACATCATTTTGGTTGTAAGCAAAAGCATAAACTACATATTCAGTTGCATTAGTTAATGGATCATCAGCAGAACCTACAGTTCCTGTCATTGATTGATAAGAAGGAGAATCTTCTGAAACTAAATAAGCAATAATATCAGCATCTGTAGTCATATTATTTTGTACAAAAGCTGCTTGTTCTCCTATTATATAATAGAAATAAGATGTTTGATCATTAATTGCAAAATCAACATCTGCAGAATTTGTTGTTACATTAGTAACTGAAGTAACTACATTTGCTGTACCTGTACCTCCAATATAATTAGAAGTATAATCGCTTTTAACAACTGCTGAGTCTGCTGTACCAATAGCACATACATAAACAGTATTAGATGTATTATTTGGAGTAGCTCCAGCTAATGTAACAGTTTGAACTCCTGCGTAAGGATCTCCATAAGCTGCAACAACCATAGCTTCTGAAACTCCATAATAAGATGCAACAGCTTCAACAACTCCTGTTTCTGCTACTACCGCAAAATAAGAATTACAATCTGTATTTGGTGTAACTGTTGCTGTAACTGTTAAACCATCATTTGATACAATTGCAATTGTTGCATTTGCTGTTTTTGCACCATTGTTATAACTTGTAGCAGGTAATTTGTGATGTTTTGCATATTCAAAAACAGATTCTTTACTTTGAACAGAATTTAATGTTCTGAACTGCGCCATAGCTCCAAAAGTTATGATTAGAGCCATCATAAAAAGTGTAATTTTTTTCATTTTTTCTTTGTTGAATTATTAATTTTTAAACTATAATTTTAAGCTGCAAATGTACATTATTTTTTTTATATGAAAACAAAATAAGTAATATTTATGCAACAGAATAAGAAAATCGCTTAAAGGAGGAAATAATATTTTGAAATTTCTTATTAATAAACGAAAGAAAATATATAAAGAAGATAATTCAACTGTTTATTCTAACTATAAAAACAAATAATTTCATATTATAATTGCAATTAATTGAAAAATTATTATATTTGCCTCGTGTTTAGGTTTGAAAACAAATAAAAAACAAAATAATTTATTAATCCATATCTGTGTTTAATAAGAACATAGATGTACAAAACAAATTAAAATCATGAAAAAAACTTTATTTTTTCTTTCATTAATTATGTGCTTTGCTATTGTTAATGCACAAAATGTTAATGTAAAGCAATTCAAAAAAAGTTCATTAAGAACTGAACAAACAAGAAAGACTAACCCAAAGCAAATACTAAAAGCTTTAAAAGAATCCAATCAGGTAAAAACACCTATACCTGCAGGATATGCTCGTGTTACAATGCTTGTAGAAGACATTTGGGGTGACGGCACAGGAGTACAAATGCTAATTGACTCTAATGCAACCGCATATGGCACTATTATTCCTACAACAGGATCATATTCTGATACAACTCAAGCTTCAATAAATGCTGCTATTGCTTCATATTCTCAGTATGAATTTAAAATACCACAAAATGCTGATGGAAATTTAACAACAACAAATATTTTATTAAATACAACTGTTTCATTAGATATTCCAATTGGTACATATGATTATTGTATCGTTAATCCAACTCCAACAATGACAGATCCAACAACTGGTACAGTTTATCCAGGTAAAATATACATGGCAAATGGTGATGATGCTATAGGCGATGATTTCACATTTGTTGAAGGAAAAACATATACTTTTTACGTAGGATCCTATGCTCAAGTATATTTATTACAAGAAAATGATATAACAGTTTATGATATTGAAGCACCTGCAGCAGGTCAATTAACATCTACAGAAACAATTTCTGTTTCAGTTGGTAATATTGGAGGATTAGAAGCTACAAATATTCCAATTGTTTGTAAAGTAAATGGAACAACTTTGAATGCAACAATTAGTTCATTGGCAACTTTAGCTGACACAGTTATTAATTTCACATTTGATTTGTCTACTTTAGGTAATTATTTTATTTATGCATATTCTTCATATCCAAATGATGCTGATAATGCTAATGACACAATGTTTATTAGTACAACTTGTGAACCTGCTGCATCAATTGCTTGGAATTTCAACGATGGTTTACTTCCTGCTGATTGGAGAATAAATAATATTGATGGTTTAACACCTCACAATTCCAATATTTTTCCTAACAATGAAGCTTGGGTAATCCTTCAAATGGACGAAACAGATTATGTTGCTGCTGCAACTTCATGGTTTGAACCTGCTGGACAAGCAGACAGATGGTTAGTTACAAGTAGAATAAATCTTCAAGGAGATAACTCCTTAAAATTCGATGTAGCTTCTTACGAAGAAGAATATCCTGAAAGTATAGAAATTAAATTATCAACTGGTGGAACAGAACCATCTGACTTTTCAACATTACTTCAAACTCTTACAGATATTCCTGCTGCATTTAATTCTCAAACCATTGATTTATCAAATTATACAGGAACAGTAAGAATTGCATTTAGACTAATTTCAAATGACAAAAGCATGGGATTTATTGATAATGTAAAAATCTTAGGTCAAGCTTTATCATTAAATGAAGTTGAAAACAATGTTACTTTTGGAGTTTATCCAAATCCTGCTAATGATTTCTTAACAATTTCTGATGCTAATGGTGCAGAAGTTAGAATTCTTGATATGTTAGGAAGAACTTTGATTACAAAATCTGTTAAATCTTCTAACGAAACTATTTCAATTGACAACCTAAATAATGGTATGTATATGATTCAAATAGTAAAAGACGGAAAAACTTCTACTCAAAAACTTATTAAAAAATAATTTTTTGAATTAGATTTTTTCTAATAAGGAAAGGAGTTGAAATTATTCAACTCCTTTTTTTATTAGTTTAATTTACACTTCTTATTAATTCTATATTTGAATTCTATAAATTGCTTCCAATTATATAAACTATTAATATTTTATTTTGTTATTTTTGAAAAAAGATTACCTTTGCAATAACATTATTAAAAACATGTAAAATGAAAACAGTAAACAATTTTTTTAGCCTTTTAATTATTATTACATTTGTATGTAATTCTCTTTTTGCAATTCCTGCAGATAATACTAAAGTATTGACAAAGAAACAGTCAAATGGTAAGATTATTTCATACACCTTAAATGGTGATGAATTTATCTCATGGGCGACGTCTTTGGATGGATATACATTATTAAATAATAATAAAGGAGATTTAGTTTATGCAATAAAAAACAGAGAAGGCGAATTGGTTCCTTCTGATGTTTTGGCTGCAAACAATATAGAAAGAACAGTTGAAGACAATACATTTCTTTTATCAATTGAAAGAGGATTGTTTTACAGTGAAAATCAATTAGAGAGAGTTAAACAAAAAAGGAATGAAAGATATAGTAATAAAACAGTTGAAAGAGTCCCTACAACGGGATCCCCTAATTTTCTTGTTATTTTAGTAAACTATACTGATGTTTCATTTGATACTACAAAAATAAATATTGTTAAAGATCAAATCAAAACTACAAATTATACTTCTAACAACAGAACTGGTAGCGTAAAAGATTACTTTTATGACAATTCTATGGGTAGTTTAAATGTTAATTTCACAGTAGTTGGTCCTTATACTCTACCTCAAGATCAAGCTTATTATGGATCTAATGATGCTTATGGATCCGATTTATTACCTCGAGAAATGATTTATGATGCTTGCGTTTTAGCTAATAATGATGTAAATTTTCAAGATTTTGATAATGATTCTGATGGAATAGTTGATATGATTCATGTGATTTATGCAAGTCAAGGAGAGAATTCTGGAGGTGGAGCAAATGCAATATGGCCTCATAGTTGGGCATTGCCACCGAATACTGTTTTAGATAGTGTTCAATTTTACCGTTATTCATGTTCATCAGAATTATCTGATTCAATAAGTTGTGATGGTATAGGTACTATATGTCATGAAATGGGACACGTTTTGGGATTACCAGATTTTTATGATACAGATTATGCAGGATCAGGTGGCAGAGCTATTCATTTAAAACATTGGGATGTAATGGCATCAGGTAATTACAATAATCGAAGCATTACTCCTCCAAATCTAACTGCTGTTGAAAGAAATTTATTAGGTTGGTTAAATTTCACTCTAATTTCTGCTGATTCCACAATTTGTGTTTTACCAGCTATTTCTGACAGTAATATGGCATACAGAATTAATCTTCAAGATAACGAGTTTCTTGTATTTGAACATAGAAATAAGAAAAAATGGGATGAGTATGCACCTGGAAAAGGAATGCTTGTTTATCATGGAGACCAGACAAAAATTGATAATTGGATAAATAGCAGAAGTAATACTATTAATACAAATCCACTTGATAGAGGTTTATTTATAATTCCATCTGCAGGTGATTCTACTGAAATTGATTCCGATTCTACAACTTTCCCAGGAAGTAAAAACATTGACTTTCTATCAAACATCAATCATAAAAATGGTAATCCTACTGGAGTTAGTTTATCAAACATAGGTTATGCACAAGATTCTACAATTAATTTCAACTTAATAAATAGCTTTCCTCATATTAGTATTCTTTCACCAACAAATATAACAACTAATTCAGCAACATTAAATGGATCTGCATCCGGAACAGATATTACATCAATGGGATTTGAGTATAGAATGGTGGGAGATACTTCTTATACATCTCAAACAATTAGCTCTTCTACAATGCAACTCAATTTAACCAATTTACTTCCTGGCACAACTTATGAATACAGAGTATTTGGAATAAAAAATTCTATTACATACTATACTTCAATAATAGAATTTAATACTGTTTGCTTAAACAATTTATCTTTACCTTATAATCAAGGATTCGAAGTTGCAACTCTACCTTGTTGGCCACAACAATCTTCTAATAATAATTTTATTAGTATAGTAAGTGCAGGAACTGTTCCAACTTGCTTACCTCATAGTGGAAACAGAATGATTAAATACGGCTCAGCTTATATAAGTAATGGTCATTGGGCAACAATTTCAACTCCAGAAATTAACATCCCACATCAATACCATCAATTCAGTTTTTGGATTTACAGAAATTTCGGTTCTTATTCAAGTCCAAATGAAGGAGTTGAAGTTTATATTAACTCAAATAATGATTTGAATGGAGCAACACTTTTAGGATATATTTCTACAGACAGAACCACTACACCTGTTGAAGCAACTGATGATTGGTATAATTATTCATTTGATTTACCTGCTGGAACTTATGGAAACAAATATTTTATTTTAAAAACAATATCTGACTATGGATATAATATTTTTATTGATGATATATCCATAACTCAATCTCTAAGTCAAATCCCTCCTATGGTATTTACGGATTCTATTTCTATGTCATCTTCAACAACATTTTATGGAACTTATATTAAAGGAACAGATGAAATTCTATCTAAAGGATTTGAATATAAAACCACTACATCTACAACATGGGATACTATTTTTTCACAAACAAATGACACTCATTTTTCATCATCTTTAACAAACCTGCTTCAAAATACTCTATATAATGTAAGAGCATTTACCGAAACTCAAACAGAAGGAACAACATACTCTGTAATTGATACATTTTTGAATCAAAACTTAGGAATTAATTCAATAGTAAACAATCAATTAATAATGCAACTTTATCCAAATCCAACTACCAATACAACAAATCTTATTATTGAAGGAATTTCAGATGAAATCAAAATTAATATTTCTGATATTCAAGGCAGAGTTATTAATTCATATGTAGTTAATCCAATTAATTCAAAAGTTATTCAAAAGATTGATTGTTCAACACTTTCTAAAGGTGTTTATTTTATCAATATTATCAATCATTCAATTAATAAAACGCAAAAACTTATAATCAAATAAAAGTCTAAAATAAAGGAAAATATTATCTTTGCCTTTGTAAATTCAAAAAAGTATAAAAAAGAACAGAAAATGAAATTAGCAAAAAAATTTTTAGGACTTATCCTATTACTAACAGCATTCAATTATATTACAATTGGAGCTCCTGCAGATAACACTCAAATTTTCTCAAAGAAGCAATCTAATGGAAAAATAATTTCATACACAATAAATGGAGATGAATTTATCTCTTGGGCTACATCCTTAGATGGATATACCTTATTAGGAAATAGCAATGGAGATATTGTTTATGCTGTTATAAACGAAACAGGACAAATGGTTAAATCAAATGTTTTGGCATGTGATTATCAATACAGAACAATTGAAGATAATATTTTTCTAAGTACAATTAAGAAAGGATTATTCTATAACTCATCACAAATAGAACGTTTCGAACAAAATAGAGCACAACTATATTCCGATAATTCTCAAAACAATACCCCAACTACAGGAACACCTAACTTTTTAGTAATTTTAGTTAGCTTTACTGACATTCCATTTAACTCTGCCAATGCAACAACAATGCAAAACCAGATTTCTCAATCTAACTACACAACCTCAGGAGCAACTGGAAGTGTAAAAGATTATTTTTTTGATAACTCTATGGGATTACTTAATGCCAATTTCACAGTTGTTGGTCCATATACTCTAAGCCATAATCAAGCTTATTATGGAGCAGAAACAGAATACGACCATGATTCTCTACCAAGAGAAATGATTGCTGAAGCATGTTCATTAGCAAATCCAAATGTTAATTTTGCAAATTTTGATAATGATAATGATGGAACTGTAGATATGATTCATGTTATTTATGCTGGAAGAGGACAACATAATGGAGGAGGCACAAATGCAATATGGGCTCACAGCTGGACTCTACCAACACTTCCAAGCTTTGATGGAGTTAATGTATATAGATATTCCTGCTCAAATGAATTAAGAACAACAACTTCTGTTGATGGAATTGGAACCATTTGTCATGAAATGGGACATGTTTTGGGTTTACCTGACTTCTACGATACTGACTATGAAGGTTCAGGAGGTCAATCAATTCATTTAGGCAATTGGGATTTAATGGCAAGTGGCAGTTATAATAATTCTTCCAGAACTCCTCCTTATCTTTCTGCTTTGGAAAGACAAATTTTAGGATGGCTAACCCCTGTTACTCTAACTGCAAGTACTTCCAATTGTACTCTACCTGCAATTTCAGATAGTAATAAAGCATATAAGGTTGTTTTAAGTGAAAACGAATTTTTTATGTTTGAACATAGAAATAAAAAAAGATGGGATGCATACACTCCTGCAAAAGGAATGCTTGTTTTTCATGGAGACAATAATTTAATTAATCCTTGGTTAACTTCAAGAATAAATGATATTAATGACGATCCTTTTGATAGAGGATATTTTATTATTCCTGCTTCTGGAGACTCAACAAATATTAACTCTACAAGTACAACCTTTCCTGGTTCAACAAATCAAACAACCTTTATTAACTCTACTTTAAAAAATGGAACTTCTACAGGGAAAGCATTAACAGGTATTGCATATGGAGCTGATTCTGTAATTACTTTTTCTTATGTTAACAATACTCCAACAATAACTATTTTACCTCCAACAAATATAACAACAACAACAGCAACTCTAAATGGGAACGTTACAGGTTCTGGTATCACTTCAAAAGGATTTGAATACAGAGTATTGGGAACTGCAAACTTCACTCAACAAGCAGTTACTTCCAATCCTCTTCAACTTACATTAAATAATTTATCAATCAACACAACCTACGAATATAGAATTTACGCTACAACATCATTTGGTACAATATACAGTCCAATTGAAACATTCTCTACAGATTGTGGATTAATAATAAATCCTCCTTTCACTGAAACTTTTGATGCATATTTAAGTTGCTGGAATCAAACTTCATCTGACACCAATCATTTTAATGTTGTTACTAATGGTACTTCCCCAAGTTGCTCTCCTCATAGTGGTACAAAAATGTTAAAATACAATTCTTATAATATTTATGATAATAATTGGACAGCTCTCTTTACTCCAAAAATTAATTTCAATAGCAACAATTCTTATAATGTAAACTTCTGGATTTACAGGACAAATGGCACTTACTCCAATCAACAAGAAGGAATTGAAATTTATTTAAGTTCATCTCAAACTCTTAATTCAGCAACCTTAATTGGATTTATCTCAAATGACAGAATAGCTACTCCTTCAATGAGCAGTGATGGTTGGTATAATTACACTTGCAGTCTTCCTGCTTCAACTACAGGTAATAATTACCTGATCTTTAAAGCAATTTCAGGATATGGTTACAATATTTACATTGATGATATTTCAATTACACAAATTACAATCAATACTCCAACAATATCTTATAATTCAACTACCAATATAACCCATAACTCTGCAACCTTTAACGCATCTTTTACTCAAGGAGACCAAACAATAAGCTCAAAAGGTTTCAAATATAAATCTCAGAATGATGCAAACTGGACTACATTACAAAATTCAAGCACAACCTCTCCTTTTACAGGAAATGTAACTAATTTGAATCCTAATACAACCTACTATGTAAAATCATATATTACAACACAAACTAACAACTACGAATCAGCAATAGATACATTTATAACTCTACCAATTATATCACCAATTGTTTCAACTGACACTGCGACACTAAATAATTCCTTATCAGCAATTCTTTATGGAACATACACTCAAGGAACATATTCAATACTAACAAGTGGTTTCCAATACAAAAAAAGTAATTCAAGCACTTGGACAACATTATATCAAACTACAAACAATCCTGCATTCTCCAACACAATTAATAATTTAGATCCAAATACAACATATCAATACAAAGCATTTGTAAGTAATATTACTGCATTATTTTATGGAGAAACTAAATCTTTTACAACCCCTGTTATCCCTCAAACCGTTACAACAAATCAAGCGTCAAACATTACTGCAACAACAGCAACATTAAACGGAACAATTACTGCAGGAAGTGAAACAATAACTTCTCAAGGTTTTGAATATAAACTTGCAAGTTCAAGCACATGGACAACTATAACTGCAACATTAAACGGAAATGTTATAACTCAAAACTTAACTGGATTAACACAAAATACATCTTATCAATATAGAGCTTATGCAACAACTGCTTCAGGAACTGTTTATGGTACAATTGAAAATTTCGCAACTCTTGTAATAGTTCCTCCAACAATTACAACAAATCCTGCTACAAATATTTCTCAATATTCTGCTACACTTAATGGAACTATTAATTCTGGAAGTGAAACAATTACTTCTCAAGGTTTTGAATTTAAACTTTCAAATTCAAGTACATGGACAACAATAACAGCAACATTAAATGGAAATGTTATAACCTATAACTTAACTGGACTTAATCCTAATTCATCTTATCAATATAGAGCTTATGCAACAACAACTGTTTTTGGAACTGATTATGGAATTACTCAATCTTTCTTAACTCCTGAATTAATACCTCCAACAGTTACAACATATTTAGCTTCCAATGTTACTGATAATTCTATCACATTAAACGGTACAATTATTGAAGGAAGTGAAACAATTACTTCTCAAGGTTTTGAATATAGACTTGCAAGTTCAAGCACATGGACAACAATAGCAGTAACATTGACTGGAAATTCAATAACCTATAATCTGGAAGGACTAGCATATAGTTCAACTTATGAATATAGAGCTTATGCAACAACTGCTTCTGGAACTGTTTATGGAACTATTCAATCTCACACAACTCCTGAATTAATACCTCCAACAGTTGTAACAAATGCTGCAACTCCAACATCTGGAACTACAGCTACCTTAAGTGGAAATATTACAGCTGGCACAGAACCAATTTTAGCTCAAGGATTTGAATGGAAACAAACAAACGCAAGTCAGTGGGAAGAAGTGTCTGCAACATTGAATGGAGATGCTATTACTTACGACCTGACAAACTTAATTCCTGAACAATCTTATCAATTTAAAGCAAGAGCAACAACTGCTTCAGGAGTAACTTATGGCTTAATCGAAACATTTACAACATTAGGACTGATTGAAGTTGAAAGAAAAGAAATATCAATTACTATATATCCAAACCCGACAAACTCTACTTCCAATCTAAAGATTGATAATTTATATGGAAATATAATGATTAGGATTACTGATGTAAGTGGACGAGTTTTGCAAAAGATAGAAGAAAATGTAAATAATGGATATGAAACTCAAATTGATTTAAGTAATTACAGCAAAGGAGTATATTTCATTAATATAACAACAGATAAGACTCAAAGAACAGAAAAACTTATCCTTAAATAAATATCCTTAGTTTATTCAAAAATAAGTCAAGGATAAATAAAAATATAAGCTGACTTTTTCAATAAAGTCGGCATCTTTTTTTATTAATACTATAATCTTGTCTTTCTTTTCAAATATCAATTGACTAAATATTGTGGAAAAGTCCTTTTCTTAGAAAAATTAAAAGCCAACTTTATCTATCCAAACGATAGATATATCTACAAAATGGAGAATTAGAAATAATTAAATAAGACTTCAATCTGGAATAATGCCATTATATTCTCCATATAATGCCATTAAACCAATCATATAATGCCATTATACTTCCAATATAATGCCATTAAACCAACATTATAATGGCATTATATCAGATTTAAACAAAGTCTAATGAGTTTAAAAGAGCTCATTTAGTGAGTTTTATAACTTGATAAAATAGAATTTAGAAAGACTTTAGACGAGATAAATATTATTATTTCTATCTCCTTACTTTATTTTACTGAAACCTTACTTTAATTTACTGAAACAGCGTTTTATTTTACTGAAATAAGGTTTTATTTTTTTACTTATGATTAGGTTGAAAATACTTCTACTTTAATTATTCCTTAATAGAAAAAGCTCTTGTTTCTGAAAATGAGTTTGTTCTAACAGTTGCTTCGTAACTACCTTTTGGAAGAACAGAATAATCATAAACTATTTGAAATCTATCTGCTTTTGGATAAACTGTTTTTGAAACAACTTCTTTAGTTTTTCTATTCTTAATTTCCAAAGTCAACTCCTCCTCTACTCCATCTTTCAAAAACACAACAAAGGTATAAGTCTTAGCTTTTGTATCTGGAACTTTAATTAGCTTTGACTCCCTATGTTTTATATCTTTAGAATCATTGTTAATTTCAAATTCATAATCAATCTTACAGCCAAAATCTGGTTCAAAAGCTTCTAATAGTTTTGTTTTATCCTCATTATATATATAAACATAACCATTTCCCTGCTCTCTATTTGCCCACCAAGAAAGTCCATCACAATCTGAATCAGTAAATAATAAATTATAATATCCCTCTTTAAGTTCTATAGTTTCATTGTATTCTTTATTATTTTCAAGTTGTGTTCTTTCGTAAACCTTATTACCAATAGAATAATTATCTATAATACATGCTTTATTTCTTGAACCATCATTATTTGTTTTGTATGTAAGAATAAATTTTTGAGGGAGAAAATATATAGGTTCATCTACCTCTTCTACTGCCATCTTGTAATTAATTGATTTCTTAAAGAAAATATCATGAGAAACATGATAGCCTGGTTGTTCAATTTGAGGAGTTTTATAATATTCAAAATCAATATCTACAACTGCTTTCTTCCCTTTAATATATGGAGTCAAGTCATAAAGATATTCATTAACCACAGTTCCTGGACACCAACCTGCACGATTATATATCCAGGTACCTCCTTGAGGTTGAATCGGGTTACATCCGCAATCATCTTTCCAAATTGATTGTGTTGCTATTTTGTTTCCATTAACCTTATAATAAAAATCCTTTTTCAAAAACTCTGCTGCTGCATTGGTAGAATCGGCTCCATGACCTGAAATCATTACTCTTGCATATACTTTCTTTGTTCCTTTGGGAAGAACAATTTCTTTTGGAGTTACATAATTATCAATTGGATTTTCAATATTACCATAAGGGAAATAACCATAGTGAATATTTTGAGTTTGAATTGATTTATTCTTATATTTCTTATCCAAATCAAATACAAAATCAGTTGTAGCTAAAAAACCATCTTGATAACCTTCATAAACTACAACAATATCAACACTATCTTTCATTAAAGGCAAATAGTTTGAAATATCCCATTCCCATTCAGGATTCCAAGTCTTTGCATTATCTCCTTGATTATATGCACCACTATATGGAGTTATCATTCTTCCCAACTGATAGTTTACTGTATCTCCTTTTTCAGTAGTTCTTAGCAAAACACTAATTGAATAGTCCCAATCACTACAACCACTATCAGGACAATTAAGATAAAGATTTAAAGTAATATTACTTATATTTTTATCCTTGACTGGGAATAAGACCTTTTTAGAATATTCTCCTTTTGTTTTTAAATGTGTTTTGTCGTGAACTCTAACCTTAAAATTATTTGATTGTGCAAAAGATGAAAACGATAATAAAAGGAAAAAATAAAGTAAATAATGTTTCATTTTGAATATAATTCTTATTAATAATTGGCAAAGATAATAAGTTTTTATGTAGTTTTGTAATTCAAATACTATAAAACATTATGCAAAAAGAAATCATAGAACAAGCTTGGGAAAACAGAGAATTGTTAAAGGAAAAGGAAACTCAAAATGCAATTAGAGAAATTATTGAAGAACTGGATAAAGGAAGAATTAGAATTGCTGAGCATAAGGGTGATGATTGGACAGTTAATGACTGGATAAAGAAAGCTGTTATCCTTTACTTCCCTATTTGTAATATGGAAACCTTTGAAGTTGGACCTATGGAATTCTATGATAAGATACCTTTAAAGAAAGATTATGCAAAGCTTGGAGTTAGAGTTGTTCCTCATGCAGTTGCCCGTTATGGTTCTTTTTTAGCGTCAGGAGTTATTATGATGCCTTCCTATGTAAATATTGGAGCTTATGTTGATGAAGGAACAATGGTTGATACATGGGCAACAGTTGGTTCTTGCGCTCAAATAGGGAAACATGTTCATTTAAGTGGTGGAGTTGGAATTGGAGGAGTTTTGGAACCAGTTGGAGCAAGTCCAGTTATAATTGAAGATAATTGTTTTATAGGTTCACGTTGTATTGTTGTTGAAGGAGTAAGAGTTTGCAAAGGAGCTGTTTTAGGAGCAAACACAACTCTAACTGCATCTACAAAGATTATTGATGTAAGTGGCAAAGAACCTGTTGAATATAAATCATATATTCCAGAAAACTCTGTTGTAATACCTGGTAGCATAACAAAAGAATTTCCAGCAGGAAAATATAATGTTAACTGTGCATTGATTATAGGAAAAAGAAAATCATCAACAGATACCAAAACATCTTTAAATGATGCTCTAAGAGAGTTTAATGTTGCTATTTAATCAACCTCTTTTTTCAATTTCTTTATTTCTCGGTCAAAATCTGAAACATATTTAATATCTTCAGCTTTGCGATACTTTTCATATTCTAAACGAGCTTTATTTAATGCTTGTTGATGGCTAATGCTACCTGAATTATCAAGAAGTTCCTTTTCACTTATTCGTAAAAAGTCATCCAATTTATTTATCCAATCTTGCATTTTCATTGGTCTACCATTAGTAGCTTGTAATTCTGCAAAGTCAAGATACATAGAGACTATAAGATTAAGTTGATTTAGTTCATCTTCTGAAAGATAATTTTTAGCAATACTAACATCATGCTGTGTTATATAGTTTCCTTTGAAATTTGTTAATCCTAAAAAAGGTTTTCCTGAATCTGCTCTATTATGAATAAGCTCGGCTGCTGTATTTCCATGCACAGCGTAATGCATTTTGTTTTGTACGGTAGCAAAGAAATGTTTTGTTAATTCAACATCTTTTCTATAGTCAATACTTGTTGAATAAATATCAGTAATTTTTTGATAGAAATTCCTTTCACTGCTTCGAATATCACGTATTCTTTGCAATAATTCTTCAAAATATCTACTCCTTCCACCCTCTTGCTTTAGTCTTTCATCATCCAATGTAAAACCTTTTACAATGTATTCGTGTATTCTTTTTGTAGCCCAAATACGGAATTGAGTTCCTTGAACAGATTTTACACGGTAGCCTACAGAAATAATAACATCAAGATTATAATATTCAATAAGTCTTTCAACCTCTCTTTCTCCTTCTAACTGAACTGTCGCAAATTTTGCGACAGTTGAACTCTTATCTAATTCACCTTCTTCAAAAACATTGTTTATATGCTTACCAATAGTTTTTACATCACGATTGAATAGATTTGCCATTTGTTGACGGTTAATCCATACAGTTTCATTTTGTAAATGAACATCCAATTTAATATTACCTTCTTTATTTTGGTATATTATAATATCTTGATTACTTATTTCTATCACTCTTATACTTTTCCAAAGTTAAACTATATAATAAAAACCAATATATCTATTTTGATTTCTTTCTAAACCAACTGCAACATTTTTTCTTCTCAACTTTTGCGGGTTGTTCTACTTTTTTAGTTTGATTATCAAATTCTTGTTTTTCACGATTCAAGCGAATATCTAATTGCTTCTTGCTAAAAAACAATTTGGGTTTTATATTTTCTAAAAACTCCAATTCTTCCTTACTCCTTTCTTCCTTATTGCAAGCTAAAATCTCTGAAGGAACCATATCTCCCTTACTATCCAAAACAGCATAAACCCAATTTCCATTTTTATTAGATAAAAGAGAATATTCATCAAGAGTAGTTGCCCAATTAATTCTTTCATCCCCTTGAAGAATAAAAGTTAATGTCTTTCCATTAGGTTGCTTAATAGTAATAGGTTTTTTATCTGCAGGAACAGCAAACAAACTAACAGAAAACAATATTGCCAAAACCGCAATCAGTGATTTAATTTTCATAATTTAAAATTCTTTGGGTTAAGAAATATTAAAACTCTTGTTTTTTGAAAAACATTTCCATTGCTTTTCTACTTTCTTTGTCGGTGATAACTTTTAATTGGGTATTTGGATTTAAAAGAATTACATAATCTTCTCCAACCTTATCGCCAATTCCTTTTAATGCTTTTAAATTTGAATAGAACTGCATCTTTCCATTTAATTGAATAAAATTATCCAATCCCAAAAGGTCAAAAAGCTCATCTACATTATTTATGCATGAAATTTCATTAGCATTAAAAAGAACTATCTTCAAACGTTTACCTGTTTGATAAAAGTAAGCAATATCTTTTGTTTCTACCATTGTGTCTCCTCTACCAAAATCAAGTCTAACTTTTTCACTTTTCAAAATATCTTTTTCCCATAGTTGAGTTTTAACGCAATTACCTATACTATCGAAATACTTCCAAGAGCCTTCCATTTTATCATCACGATATAAACCCTTAATCTTTATCTTATTAAAGTAGAAAAAGTCTTCATACACTCCATCTCGTTTTCCATCCTTAAAGGTGCAATAAAAATAACCCCTGCTATAAGTATTTTTAAAGAACAAACCATGTTTAATTTCATTCTTATAAGTTACTGTTTCAACTAAAACCTTATCTTTATCCCAATAGTTTGACTCTCCATTTTTAAGTCCTTTTGTATATCTTTCTTCTCCAATCTTATTGCCCTTCGCATCATAAAATATCCAAAGGCTGTCTTTTTTCTTGTTAGCATAAAAGCCTTCAGAAATTAATCCTCCTTCTTTATTGAAAAACTTAACTGTTGCAAAACTTCCTTTATTCTTATATTCTGTTTTTGACTTAATTGTCTTTCCATCTTCAAAGTAGTGAGTAAAGAGTCCATCCTCATAGTCATCTTTAAAATTACCCTCATAAATCTTGTTACCATTCTTATCAGACTTTGACCAATAGCCTTGTTTTCTTCCTTTCTGGTCAGTTTTGTTTTGAGAATAAATATCTTGCTGTGTAAAGCCAAAAACCAATAGAACTAATAATAAACTAATTTTTCTTTTCATTTTCTAAATGTTTTGCGTAATCAATTAAACTGTCAAATCTTTTATTTATCAATCTGCAATTCTTTCTTGTTTTTTCCAATGAACTGGAAATAAAGACTGTTTGCATTTTCAATTTCTTTCCAAATTGCATATCGGAAATGGAATCTCCAACCATAACGCTTTGTTTAAAGCGAATATCCTTAAAATCTTTTCTTGCTTTTAATCCCATTCCAACACTTGGCTTCCTGCAGAAATGATTTTCTTTTCTAAAAGCAGTACAATAATAAATATTATCTATTCTTCCATTATTCTTTTCAATCTCTTCTTTCATTTTCTTATGAATTGAAAGCAAATCACTCTCACTCATAAGTCCTTTTGAAACTCCTTGTTGATTGGAAACTACTACAATGGTATCAAAATATTTAGCAAATATACTAATTGCTTCTAAAGCTCCTTCTTCAAATTCAAATTCTTCCCAAGTTTTTACATAATCGTCAATCAAACGAACGTTAATTACTCCATCTCTATCCAAAAACAGGGTTTTATATTCTCTTTTTCTCATTTCTCTTTTTTAATGACGTTAAGGACCTTAATGTTTAAAGTCCTTAAAAAAACTTTTCTTTCTATCGAGGGAATATTTCTGCTTCTACTAATTCGCAAAGAATATGCCCAACCATAATATGACATTCCTGTACTCTTGGAGTATCTTTGGAAGGAATATCTAAAATATAATCAGCTCCTTCATTCATCTTTCCTCCTCCATTTCCAGTAAAGCCAATTGTTATCATTCCATTTTCTTTTGCCTGTTCAAAGGCTAAAACAATATTTTTAGAATTTCCAGAGGTTGAAATACCTACCAAAACATCCCCCTTATCTCCCATTGCTTTAACCATTCTGCTGTAAATTACATCATAAGAATAATCATTAGCAACAGCAGTTAAATAGGAAGTATTTACATGCAAGGCTTCTGATCTTAAAGGAGGACGATCATAATAAAATCTTCCTGAAAACTCAGCAGCCAAATGTTGACTATCTGCAGCAGAACCTCCATTGCCACACCAAAGAATCTTTTTTCCATCCTTCAATGCCTTAACCATAACATCTTTCACCTTTTCAATTTCCATTAAAAAGGCTTCATCTTTAAGCAAAAGAGTTTTTAGAGATACAGATTCTTCAATTACCTGTTTTATTCTTGTCATACAATTAATTTATATTTGATTTCTTATGAATTAAATAAGTATTTCGGCTTGAAGAGTTTCTTCCAATAAGTTCTCCTAAGAAACCTGTAAGAAAGAACATTGCTCCAAGAATCATAAGAACTAAAGACAGATGAAAATATGGACTATCTGTTACAAGTCGCATTGGTAGTTGATTAATACTTGCAATAATTTTTTGTGCTCCCAAAATACCTGCTGACAAGAAACCTAAAAGAAACATAACTGTTCCCCATAATCCAAAGAAATGCATAGGCTTTTTGGAGAATTTTGAAACAAACATAATGGACATAAGGTCTAAATATCCATTAATAAATCTGCTCATTCCAAACTTACTCTTTCCAAATTCTCTTTTTCTATGTTGAACAACCTTTTCTCCAATATTTCTAAAACCTGACCATTTTGCAATTACAGGAATATAGCGATGCATTTCACCATAAACTTCTATTGATTTAACTACATCTTTCCTATATGCTTTAAGTCCACAATTAAAATCGTGAAGTTTAATTCCTGTTATTTTTCGAGTTGTGGCATTGAAGAGTTTGGAAGGAATATTTTTTGCAAGTTTTGAGTCATAACGTTTCTTTTTCCATCCTGAAACCAAATCAAAACCATCTTTCATTATCATTGAATAAAGTTCTGGAATTTCTTCTGGAGAATCTTGCAAATCGGCATCCATAGTTATCACAACGTCTCCTTCACAATGCTCAAATCCAACATTCAATGCTGCACTTTTACCATAGTTTCTACGGAATTTTATTCCCTTAATAGAATTATTCTCTTGGCTTAATGCTTCAACCACTTTCCAACTTCCATCATTACTTCCATCATCAACCAATAAAACTTCATAAGAAAAGCCTTCTCTATCCATAACCTCTTTAATCCATTTGGTTAAATGAGGTAGAGATTCTTCTTCATTAAATAAAGGTACAATAACTGAAATATCCATATTTATTATTTATTAATCAACGTTTTTATTTTCTATATCTTCTTTATTCTGCAATTTTCTTTTCTTGTTCATAAGCAAAAATGCAATAATAAATCCTGATAATATACTTATTAGAGATACTATTAGTATTGAAGAAGCAGCAATTGAGGAAGGTTTAACCATAGACTCAATCTGCTGATCTGTTAAATTTGCATTTGTTGAAACAGCTCTTTGAATTTCAAAACAACGATCTTGGAATGCAGAATCAATATAATTTGCATAAACAAAAACAAACATTCCATAAATAATTGAGCCAATAATTCCAGAGCCAAAAGCAACAAAATAACTTTCCTTATATGATATTTGCTTTTCCTTTAATCCTTTTCTATAAAGCCATACTCCAAGATAAATTAAAAACAATACGCATATTATTTCCCAATAGCTCATTATGCTTGTTATAGGCTTATTTAAAACTAAACGAATTAGAATAAAAAGGGATAAACCCAAGCCAATTAATAATCCGTATTTAATAATTCCTGAAAAGTAGTTTCCAGCGAATTTTGTTTTTGTTTGTGCTTCCATTATTATTATAAAGTATCTTTATTCTCTTGTTTTTCTGATGACTCTTCTTCATTTTCATCTTCTTCTGGAGTATCTTCTTTTACATCCTTATATGGGACATAATCATTAAAGTTTTGTTTATTTTGAGTCTGATTAGGTGCTCCAAAAGTAGGTCTTGAAAGAAGGAATGAAAGAAGAAGCACATAGAACAAATTACCAATGAAAGTTGAAATATAACTTGAAGGTAAAAATGAAATTTGAAATAATCTTTGAAACTCATTATTTTCAAGAACATTAAAATCTAATCCCATTTCATCAAACATATCCTGGTACATTATAAATAGATTGTCATAGAATAATGGATTAAGTTTTAATGTATAAATGGTCATATACAATGTTACAAACAATGCAATAACCAGACACATTACAGTACCTATTGAAAAATACTTACCAAAAGAAAGGTTTTCTTTTGCAATGTTTTTCTTATAGTTTGCCATTGCCCAACCTATTCCAAATACTATTATGAAAGTACCAAGTAATGACCAAAAGAAACTACTTTCAATTTTCATTAAATACCCTAAAAAGTTGTAAAGGAAATAAATTCCCCCAACTATAGAGCCCCAATTAAATCCATATTTCCAAATATTCTTGCTTTTCATACGTCTGTGTATATTTTTTAATCTGCAAATATAAGATTTTTATAGAGAATACTTGACCAAGATTTGGAAAAAAGAATTTACTCCATGTATTATTATCTCTACTCAACTATAATTTCATCCAAGAATACCCAACTTGTTCCTCCTTCTGAAGGATGCCATGAAGGAAGAGTTTTAGTTCCTTTTACTTCAAACTTTACGTATCTGTAATCAATATCTTTTGGAGAAAAAACATATTCCTTAATTATATCTTCATATTTTTGAATATCCCCAATTTCAACATTTCCTACACTAACATATTCCAACCCATCTTTTGAAACAAAACACTCAACCCTGCTGGGATGCAATATCCAACTCTTTGGAGAATATAAAGAAGAAAGTTTTATTGTTTTGTTACTAACAACTTGTTCTAAATCCAAAACTAAAATAAAATCAACACCATGCCAACCCAACCAGTGTATTTTATATTCCGAATCTCCCCTAACCCCATTTGTAATAGTTGACATATTACCTTCACTATATAATGGACTTTGATTAGGCAAAGAAATAACTTTCTTTTCAAAAGCAATATTGTTTTCTACACTTATATCAATAAATCGCTTGGTTGATTTGTAGTATTCTATTGGTAATAGATTACTTTCATTAAGATTTCTGACTTTAGCATTAAAACAAGTGGAATAAAAATCTTCAAGAATTTGACTCATATCCTTGCGCAAAATATATTTACCCTCACTGTTTTTTGTATACCATCCTCTTTCTCCAAACATATCAGCCTTACCAATTTCCATAATTGCAAACCATAGTGGCAAACGTGCAGTTCTTACTCTTAAAAGACAAACAGAATCTTCCTTAACTGCTTCTTCTGCCTTATCAAATATTGAAGAATAAATATCCATCTTATCTTTTGAAAGAAATGTTTTTGAATAATTAGTTGGTGGGGCATAAATATCTAAGAATACTTTTGAGTTTTGTCCATAGTATTGAAGAGTATCAATATATTGTCTGATAAAAGTAGAAGCCTTTCCATAATAACCTTGCAAAAACTCATTAATAATTGAATCTTGATCAGCATTAATATCCCAAAGCAATTTACTTATCAAATATGTTTTTAGTTCTGCAAACTCATGTCCCTGTTCTGAATTGGCTTGTTGAAAATGCTGAAAAGCGTTATTATCCATAAAAAACTTCAGATTTGGCTTAATAACATGGAAGTTAGGAAATGGAGAAACAGAATAAGCAAAATCCACATTATAATCCCAAAGGAATATATTCTTTGTTATCTTTCCCCAAGCTTGAATATCCTTTGCAAAAGTTTGAGCATTTGGATTCTTTTTTAATGCATCAATACTTGACTCTTCTATTGTTTTATTCCTGTCCTCTTCAATTGTGCAAAGCATAATTTGAACATTCTTCTCTGGCTTAATGTATTTGGGAGCCTTTCGAGAATATTGATAAGCTAAAGTGGAGATTGTTTTATTTGGGAATTCTCTTGCAACCTTGTTTACAAATTCAATCAGTGCACCTGAAGGCGACTCTTCTCTTTCATTTTTCTTTTTACATTCTGGACAGGTACAATAGGAAAAATTATCATTCTGACTAACCGACCAAACTTTAGCATTTGGTTGTTTTTTCATTTCCTCCCTCAACCTTTCAACAACAATCTTAAAAACATCCTCATTACTTAAACATAACTGGTCATGCATTCTCTTTCCATTAATAAGAGAAAAATATTCAGGATGAGTTTCAAAATACTTAGCCCTTGGCACCAACTTTTCAAAAGTATGAACAAAGAAGCCTTCAGCAAACATATCCTCCTGCAAATGTTGCTTTAACCAATATCGAAAATCCTTATTCTCACGAGTAAACTTAGATTGAACTTGACGGAAAGTGTTTTTAGAAATATAAGAATAATTCAAATCTTTAACATCAAGAATAATATCTTTCTTCTTAGGATAAACCTCACAATCAGGAGTAAACTTTCTAATACCAATATGTTTTTCAAGAAAATCTACAACTGCAAAATGAGGATTATCATATAAAAAATAATCTTCTCCATAAATAAATATTTTCTCCTTATCAGTATAAACCCTATATCCATAACCCATTTTCATTTTATCTGGGTTAAATCTTTTGCTAAAAGAAATACAAATCTCTTTTTTCCTCTTCTTTGATAAATCATCAACAATTGGAATAACACAATTAGTAACCTTATAGATATCACTCTGTAATAATTGTGCAGAATACAAAATCCACTCAGAATAATTAGAAGGAATAACAATAACATAATCACTCTTCCCATCCTTAACCAAAGTTAATTTATCTTTTTGAGCAAAAGAACCTATGCTTAAAACTAAGCACATACAAAGTAGTAGTGTTTTTTTCATAATATTAATCTTCTTCTTTAGGTTCCCACATATCATAAGGGAACCATTTAATTTTACCTTTCTTAGTTTTCTTAATTACTCGTTTTTTAATTTTTACCCACTCCTTTAACTTTTCATCAAATTCATACATACCTTTTGTATCTAAAACAATTATTCCTTTTCCGCAACATTCTATTATCTTTACTTGAATTAATTTATCCTTTTGATTTTTTGCCAATACAATTCCTTTTGCAACACACTCTTCATTAAATCTTTTATTCTCTTGTTCATCACTCATATAGCCATAAATATATCTATAAGATATTGTATCCCCAATATTAAACTTATTAAACTCTTCATTTTTTGTTTCTTCTTCTCTTTTTCCCATTTCAATCCAATAATCTTGATAATGTTTAATTTGTTCTTCAAGCTTAATATCTTCTCCTTTTAACTGTCTATGATATGATGTTAAAATAATTCCAGATATATCATCAGGGTGATAAATCCCCATATCATTAAAATAATAAGATAACCTACTTCCTCCCCATAATTGCCAATTATTTCTTAACCACATACCTAATCCAAAATGATAATTTGAAATTAATTCCTCTTCTTTAACTACTTTAATAATATTTTTATCAAAGTCAATAATAAGAACATTAAGTTGTTTAAAGCAATCATCAAGGTCTTTTGGAATATATACTCCACGCAAAGTATCTATTGTCTTTCTATTCTCATCTTCATAAGCATACCTTTTAGATTTTTCAATATAAGGCAACAAAATTTTCTTTTCATCTAACTTCCCATTTATTAAATAGTATTTAAAAGAAGACAATAATACTTGTTCATGAAAATATTTTAATCCTTTCTTGCTTAAATAATTTTTAAGTTTGGAAGGATTAGTGGTCCATTCAAAAACATATTTATCATCAATTGTTACCTTTGAACTAGGATAAAAAAGATTTTCAAGTAAATTATCATCTGTTTTAATAACACTATCTTTAAGGGATTGAGAGGAAACTTTATCTAAAAACTTAACAGCTTGTTTTAGATTTTTAGGCTGATAAATTTCTTGAGAAATACTTACTAAACTAAGTATTAAGCATAAACAAAGTAAAGCTATCTTTTTCATAGTTTTTATTATTGATATAAATTCTTTTTGGAGGTTTGTTTCAATTGTAATTTAGATAACATAATAGCTCCAATATATTATTTCAACAAATATACAACTTTTTTAAATATTTCAATTAGTAAGATATATTTTTAGGTAAAGATATTATTTATTACGGAAATAGCACTAAAGTATTATAATTGGAATTGATAAATAAACGCAGTTTATGTAAAGATATCTTCCATTAAACTCAAATATAAATCTATGATTATAAGGTTTCAAACTATTCAGATAAGGATACAATCTGATATAATGGCATTATATTCTCCATATAATGCCATTAAACCAATCATATAATGCCATTATACTTCCAATATAATGCCATTAAACCAACATTATAATGGCATTATATCAGATTTAAATAAAGTCTAATGAGATTTAAAGCTTATTTTATTAGTTCTTAAGCTTAAGAAATGGAATGTTTTTAAGATATAAATCAGACAAATAGTTTTTTAAATAGAATTCTTTTAACGCTGAAAGTATCAATAGATAAATTCTATGTCTTTTATATCTAATCGTGAGCCTGGCGCTCCCCAAAACATATCGCCATAAGCACTTGAGGATAAGACAACAATTATATTATCAACATTTGCTGTTGGGGGCGCGTATTCTTCACTCATTTGAATTTTATCAAATCCTGTTCCATTTTGAACAAAACGATAGAAAACCAACTCCCCTCTTGCTCCTCCAATTTTCATATATGGTTTTTCTAAAAGCATTTGAGCCGATGGCTGACCATAAATAAATGGAAGGGTTATTTCCACAAAGCCTGATTCATTTTCAAAGCTACCTATTGAGTCTCCTGTTCTAAGCCATGCAGTGGCAACTCTATAATATTTGCTATTATCCATATTTCTGTTTTGAAGCATAAAATATATCTCACAAGAATCCTTGTATGGTCTTCCCAAAGCATCATTTTGTAAAATATCTCTTGCATCTCCATCTTTCATAACCATTCCTGGCCTATATCTAACCTTGAATTTAACTGCCTGAGGTTTATTATAGAAGGCTGTTCCAAAGTTTATAAGTTTTCTTGGATTGGGATCACTGCCATTTGGCAAATGAGAGTAGTTGAAAAGGAATTTCCCAGTAAATAATGCTCCTGTAACAACTGCGGAATGCATCATTGCTCCAATTGGATAAAGTTTTGTTTCTATGGATGCATAATCTGCTGAAACCACATCTGGCTTTGGATTAACTGAAAAGAAACCTGTTAGGGTGTTTGCTTTAGCTGAGTGTTGCCAAGGTGAGAAAATATTTGTTTCTCCTGGGAAATAGGCATAGGTTGAGCCAATTTTAATATCGTTTCCATTTTCATCCTTTGCAATTGTCCATGTTTTCATATCCGAATAGGCTAATTGCAATGGAGCATCAGCATATCTTACTCTTATAACCCAAACCTTTGAAACCTCATCATCTTCTGCTGTAAGTTTTAGATAAACTTCATTGGTGAAATTTTTTATCTTCAAAGCATCTTTATCTGCTTTTGCAAGAGAAGAATACTTTGCTGACATTACAGTCAAATTACTTATATCCAAAGATATTGGAACACTTACTTCAACTATTCCAGTGTCAGTCTTTCCTCCTTCAATTATTCTGTTATTTATTTGTCCCTGAATATCAAAAACCAATATATTGCACTCTTGAGATTCTTTATAATATTTTTCATCAACACATGAAAGAAAGATTGTTGATAATAGGAACAGGGATAATAATATTCTTTTCATATATTTAATTTTTCTATTTGTCCACAGATTTATTTTTTCTTTTGTCCACAGATTTGCACAAATTTTCTCAAATTTTATATTGCTTAATTTTAAAATTTGCACAGATTTATAGGATTATTTCTTTTGTCAGAATCAGGATTTTCAGGATTGAGAGATTAATAGGATTTTATCTATATTAGAACAATCCGAGTTAATCTGTGTGAATCTGTGGATAAACAAAATTATATTCCAAAATAATAAGCAAAGCCAAAGTATATCTTTAATATATTGAATTTAAAATCTATTGCAAAGTCGGAGCCTCCTCCATTTTTTATTTCATCTTGCTTAATAAAAGTTCTATTGTATGAAATCATCACTGGATTAAAAGCAAATTCAAACGCAAAGCCCTTTTTTAAGAAATACATAACTCCAGGAGAAAGACCAAGACTTAGTTCATGGGTTGTTTTCATTGATTTCTTAATATCCATACCTCCATCATAAACATCTCTTGTTAGAGAAGAAATATAGTTGTAAGAAATATTGGTTTCGTTGAAAACAAAAAAGCGATTCCCTGGTCCAAAAGGCACATAGTTTTTAACTCCTGTTCCTATTTCAAAATTTGTTGTTGCAGTATTGGTACTGTAAGTTTGGGCTTCAATCAAAAGAGAAAGTAGATTTGAAGAAATTGTATATTTCTGATCACTGAATCCATAATTAACCTTTGCTCCCCAAGCAACATTTTCAGCAATAAACCAAGAGCCTGAAAGAGCCAACTCATAACTAAAATTCTTAACCTCATCCAAATCAACAATAGTTAAGAATCTGTCATTTTCAATATCTTTCTTTGAAAGCCCAATTCTAAATCCAAAATGTTTAACACCTTTATTAAGGATTGATTTTGAAGTATTGAAAAGAGAATCAGATTGAGAAAAAGAATTAACGGAGGAAATAAAAAATAGAATAATTAAAATATAAAGTCTTCTCATAAAACAACAATTTAGTTTATTAACTTTATTTGTTTAACAATAACCAAAAGAGAAAAGTCTAATTTGGTATTAGTGAGCAAAAGTACATAATTTATTTCTATAAGTTAGTGATAAGTTGGAAGAATTATGAAATTCAAAATTCATCAGCCCAATTTTGACAAAAAAATAAGGGAGGATGAAATCAATCATCCTCCCTTAAGAATCAATTTGTTTTAACAAATATCTTATTTAATTTCTGCCATTCTGACAAATTTAGCATCTACTCCATTAGGGTCTACAACTTGAGAATCTATTGAAAGTAAATCTTTGTTAATACCATATTTTTCAACTAATAGTTTATAAACATTTTGAGCTCTCTTGCTAGCTAATTTTTCGTTTACTTTCTTTTTACCAGTTGTTGAATCAGCATAACCTTTTATAGAATATTTTTTGTTTGAATTCTTAATATTATTTGCAAAATATTCAAGATTAGCAGAGTTCATATCATTTAAAGTTGTTTTTCCTATTTCAAAAAATACTTTTAATCCAACTTTACATTCTCCTTGTTGTGCATTATTATTAGTAGAAGAAGTATTTTTATTATTCTTTAAATCGTTGTTTTCTTTTTGTAGTTGAGCATTCTTTTGTTTTTCTTGTTCTAAAGCTTTGTTTAAATCATTAGCTTTTCTTTGTTGTTCAGCAGCAGAATTCTTTAAAGCATCATTTTGGTTTTGAAGTTCACTTTCTTTTTGAGCAGCTTTCTTTTCAACTTCAGCTATTACATCAGGAGTGATTCCTGCTTTAAATTCAGTTTCTTTTCCAAATTTATAAGAAATACCAGCTGTTAAACCAATTGTTCCTTCTAATGGGAATCCTCCAACAGTGCCATCAAATCTTTGGTTAACAAGCATTCCTTTTAATTCAAGATTGATATCTAATTTTTCATTTACTCTAAATTGATTAATCAAACCAGCACTAAAAGCAAATTCGTTATCAGCAATACCATCATCTAATACTGCAGCCCAACCAAATCCAGCAAAAGGAATTAATTCATAACATCTTTTTTCATTATATTTTCCAAGTTGAGCAGAAATATTAAATAAGAAATCAGCATGAAGATTAAAATAACCAAATCCCATTTCATAAGTTCCATCATCATTAGGGTTACCAGAAACATATGGAGATTGAAGAGAATTGTATCCTCTTGCATTAAATCCTGTTAATTGTAATCTAGTTCCCATCACAGGAGTAAACCATTTTCCAACTGCAATATCAAATGCAGGAGAAATATGACCAAAGAATGAACCAGTGCTATAATTTTCACCTAAATAGGTTTGAGCACCAACTCCAACAGAAAAAAACCAATTGTCCTTTAAAGAACCTACCAGATATGACTCGTTTGGCTTTAATTCTTGCTTTTCTGCTTCTTGAGCAAAACTAAATACTGACACAAGTATAAATAAACTTGTAATGATAATTTTTTTCATCTCTTTCATTTTTAATTTATATTCAATTTTGAAACTTCATTTTGTTTGATACGAGCAAAAATACAATATGTTTCTTAAAAAACAAGCTTTTTAATGTTTAAAATAATATTAATTTTGAACGCTATACTTTTAAAGTCACTAATTATAAGACTTGTATGACTATTATTTTTAGCAGATAGATTTTATCAATAGGCCAATCTTCATCAATTATATTACATAAAAAGTGAAGGTTATTTCCTAATTTAATTTAATAATATCTACTTTTCCCCAATCAATTTGCATATCTGCAGAATCAATATCTATAAATTTATAATCCTTTATTAGCTTTTGGAATTTTGAATTAGAAAATCTCAATCCATAATAGGAGCGAAATTTCTGATTAAATGATATTTCTTTAATAAGTGGTTGCTTTGAATCCAAATCTCTTGGGTGTATATAAGCTAAGAAATAATCCGAATCCTTAATCCAAGAATTTAATAATTTATAAGGAAAGAACCTGAAATAACCTCCCCCACTGTAAATAACTCCTTTAGATAAAACTCTTTTGTAATTAATTGGAAACTCCTTAATCTTAATTCCTTTATATTCAATCAAGCAAGGATAAGTCTTTGAAATATTAACTCTAAAATTATAAGGCAGGAAAGAAGAATCAATACTAATACCCAAATCATTCAAGACCTCAAAAGCCCATAATTCATTCTTTCCAATCGAAAAGCCAGGAGCACGAAAAGCCCTTACCTTTTTAGAAGTCAAATCCTCAATCAGAGAAACAGAAGAATTAACCTCATTATAAAACTCATTCCTGTTTAAACTACTGACTAATTTATGACTCATCGAGTGAGAACCAATCTCATAATCCTTAGCAATTCTTTTTACTATATCAGGATAACGCTTAGCAACCCACCCAACAACAAAAAAAGTAGCCTTAATATCATTCTCCTCCAATAAACCTAAAATCCTATCAACATTCTCATATATCCTAACCTCATAATTCTTATACTTCTCCCCATAATCCAAATCCTCAAAAAACTGAAACCACTCCTCAACGTCAATTGTTAGAATATTCATTATCTTAGAAGTTAAAAGTTAATAGTGAAAAGTGAAAAACATACCCCTCAATCCCCTAAAGGGGAAGTAAGAAGAAAAATTCGAGTAAATTTGTGCAAATCTGTGGACAATAAAATCAAGAAAGGTACCAAGAATAAATTTTTTCAATTCCTTCGTCAATTTCAATTTTATGATGCCAGCCTAAGGAATGGAGTTTTGATGGGTCGGTTAGTTTTCTCATTGTTCCATCAGGTTTATCTTCATTAAAGCGAATTTTGCCTTTAAATCCTATCTTTTGAGCAATTAAATAAGCTAAATCTTTTATGGCAATTTCTTTTCCAGTACCAATATTTATATGGCAATTTCTAATCTCTTTAGTGTTTTTGGGTTTAAGGTCTTCATAATTCACATTTTCCATTACAAACACACAAGCATCAGCCATTTCCTCACTCCAAAGAAATTCTCTTAATGGTTTTCCTGTTCCCCAAATCTCAATTGAAACACCTTTATCAGAAACTGTAATTCCATATTTATTTAACTTCTCTAAAACCACCTCTTTCTTTGCATTTCCATCAACTCCTTCAATTGGATATCTGTTTAAGTCAATAACTAAACCTTCCCAATCATCATTCATTAAACATTTACCTAAATGAGCTTTACGAACCAATGCTGGTAAAACATGACTTCTTTCTAAATTAAAATTATCATTAGGACCATAAAGATTAGTTGGCATCACTGCAATAAAATTTGTTCCATATTGAATATTGAAACTTTCACACATCTTTAAGCCAGCAATCTTGGAAATAGCGTAAGGCTCATTGGTATATTCCAAAGGACTGGTAAGAAGATAATCCTCCTTCATAGGTTGAGGACAATCTCCAGGATAAATGCAGGTTGAACCTAAAAACAAAAGCTTCTTAACTCCATATTTATATGCAGAGCCAATAACATTATTCTGAATCTGAAGATTATTAAAAATAAAATCAGCCCTGTAAATATTATTAGCCACAATACCTCCAACATGTGCAGCAGCCAAAAAAACATAATCAGGTCTTTCCTTTTCAAAAAACTCCTCAGTAGCGGTTTGATTTCTTAAATCCAGTTCTTTTGATGATCTTAAAACAAAATTTGTATAACCTCTATCTTTTAAATTCTTCAATATAGCAGAACCAACCAAACCATTATGCCCTGCAACGTATATCTTACTATTCTTTTCCATATTTCTTATTTCTATCCACAGATTTTCTTTTCCTTTGTCCACAGATTTTCACAAATTTTCTCAGATTAATATATTATATCTATTAAAATTAAAAAACAGAAATCAAATTCGTGTTAATCTGTGTAAATCTGTGGATAAAAAAATTAAATCTGTAGACTATAAACTATCTAACAATTCTTTTATATTGCAAGCTATCTGTTCCAAAATTAACTATTAATCCTATCTTCTTATTTGTAGCACTTAAATAATTTATTAATTGAGATATATGTTCATTTTTAATTCCATCTAATGCTTTTACTCAACAATAATATCATCATAACAAATAAAATCTGCAATATATTTTTTAGTTAATAACTTATCTTTATAATAAACATCTATTTGCTTTTCCCTTTCAAAAGGAATGCCTCTTTCAATAAATTCAATTTCTAAAGCTTCTTGATATATAGCTTCTAAGAAACCTCTACCAAGACTTCTATGAACTTCCATACAAGCTCCTATAATATAATAAGTTTCTTCTTTATAAGGATAATCATTTAATAAATCAGGCATAATTTTATTTTTATTTATCTTTTGTCCACAGATTTTCTTTTTATTGCCCACAGATTTTCTCAGATTTTCTCAGATTATTATATTATATCTATTAAAAATAAAAATTATTCGTGTTAATCTGTGCAAATCTGTGGATAAACACTAAACAATTTTTATATCATTTTCCACCATTATCCTCACCAATTCCTCAAATGATGTCTTTGAAGGGTTCCAACCAAGGAGTGTTTTTGCCTTTGTAGGGTTGCCTAACAATTGTTCTACTTCTGCGGGACGGAAATATTTTGGATCTACTTCTACCAAAACCTTACCAGTTTTTACATCAATACCTTTTTCACTCACTCCTTCTCCCTCCCATTTCAGTTCAATTCCTGCATGTTTAAAAGCTAAAGTACAGAACTCACGAACAGTATGATATTCACCAGTTGCAATAACAAAATCTTCAGGTTTTGAATGTTGCAATATCAACCACATACATTCAACATAATCCTTAGCATATCCCCAATCTCTTAGAGCAGAAAGATTACCCAAGAATAATTTGTCCTGTTTACCTTTTGCAATACGTGCAGCAGCAAGAGTTATCTTACGAGTTACAAAAGTCTCACCTCTACGTTCACTCTCATGATTAAACAAAATGCCATTTACAGCAAACATACCATAACTCTCACGATAGTTCTTTGTAATCCAAAAACCATAAAGCTTAGCCACTCCATAAGGAGAACGAGGATAGAAAGGAGTAGTTTCACTTTGAGGAACCTCTTGTACTAAACCATAAAGTTCAGAAGTAGAAGCTTGGTAAATCTTGCATTGCTTTTCCATATTTAAAATCCTTACAGCCTCCAACAAACGCAAAGTTCCAACAGCATCTGTTTCTGCAGTATATTCAGGTACATCAAATGAAACCTTAACATGGCTTTGGGCAGCAAGATTATAAATCTCATCAGGCTTAATAGACTGTATAATTCTAATCAGAGAAGAAGAATCTGTCATATCCCCATAATGAAGATTAACAGCTCTGTTCTTACTCATATCCTTAATCCATTCTTCCAGATAAAGATGTTCAATCCTTCCAGTATTAAAAGAAGAACTTCTTCTTAAAATACCATGAACCTCATAACCCTTTTCCAAAAGGAACTCAGCCAGGAAACTCCCATCCTGACCAGTAATCCCAGTAATTAATGCCTTTTTCATATTATTTTTTTGTTTTAATTATCACTTTTAACTTTTAGTTTTTCACTTTATTAACCCCTAACCCCTAAAGGGGAATGACTCAAAGCGGCAAATAAATTCGTGCTTATTGGCTTGCCGCTTGCCAAAGCAAGAATCCGTGTAATTCGTGGACAAAAATAATTATACTCTTGTTTTCCAAATTGCCATAGGATGCAACCTAATTCTATCTAATACTATACTATCATTAAAAAGTAATTCAGGTTTATAATGCTTATTATTAAACTCCTCAATATATCTAATCTCTCTATCGTCAAAATTCATAAGCTTAATAAGAAAATCTTTAACATTTGCTTTTGTTCTTTCAAAATCAAAATGCTCTGATTTTCTAAGCATAGGTATAAGATTATCTCTAATTTGTTTATATCCTAAGTTATCAATTGAATTAAAATTATAATGAGTTTTACATTTATCGCTACCACCTATTGTCAAGTAAAAAATTATAACCTTTCGTAAGGAATCTAAATCATCCTCACAAAAAACATTATTTACAATCATATTATTCACATCATAAAGATCTCGAGGTGCTGTTCTTTCAATCAAAGCCTTAATCTTTCCTCCAAATAATTCTAAAAAAGATAAAGTTTTCACATTAAAAGAAGGAAGAAAACTAATATTAGAGTTTGAAACAACAGGAGGATAAATATGATTCCTCATAGAATAATTAATCTCAATTTTAATATTATCTCTATTACCTACGGAGTTTTGATAATTAAAAACCCATGAGTCTAAAGAGTGTGGATTTTTAGAATTACTATTCAAAACATAGCCCTGCAATCTCATATAACCTTTAATATCATCATTTATTTTCTCTCTATATAAGAGCATTTCCTCTTTTGAAGTCTCAATATTAAAATCCAAATCAATATCAACTGATAATCTTGGCATATCAAATACAATCAAATTAATAGAAGTACCACCTTTTAAAACCAAAGCATCAGACAAAAGAGGATTTAAGTTAATATATTTCAGAACCTCAATAAGCCTATATACTTTTTCTAAATTATCTCTAATAAAACCATTGTTTTTAGAAATAGCATCTAAATCTTTTTTACTATACAAGCTCATTATTACCTTGTTCTAAGTAAGATAAAATATTCTTTGGAGCATAGATATTCCAAGAATTATGAAAAAAATTAGATTCATTCTTGTCTGTAAGATAACCAATATGTTTTTTGCCATTCTGTGCACAAAGCTCAATAAAATCATTACTTAATTTCAATTTCTCTTTAAAAGGCTCAAGTACAAAACCTACTTTCTTATAAAGAATAGATTTATTATAGACAGCTAAATACTCAAGCAATTTATTTTCATTAAGATATCCAATCAAACTCAGACAATGAACCAGCTCCTCAATCCCTCCAGCACGATCAATGCGATCAATACAATCAACAATAGTTCTTTCTAAATTAGTAACCCTTACAAGAGAATCCATACTCGGAGTTTCCACGCCTAAATCAATTATAGACTTAGAGTAAAAATATTGAATATTTTCAAAATCAAAACTATTAAACCGAGAACAGCTTGAAATATAAATATCATAATATATTTGGTGAGCAATACCATAATATTCAAATGCAGAACGATAGGAAATATATGAAGAAGAAGAAATATTACTAGCAATCTCAAACTTATTTGCCACTGTAACTCCAGTAGCCAAATCACAGACACTATATAAATTCCTTCTAATTTGTATAATCAGATTTTGTTTTTTGTAATTTTGGAGTAAATCCTTTGCTGAGTTAACATTATTAGTTAATCCAACAACATCATTTAAAGTAAATATCTTTTTCTGATGAAGTACACCCAAATATTTCTTCATAATATTTTAATTTAGCCGCAAAGATACGGAAAAACACGTAACTTCAAACAATAAAAACAAAATAAATTCATAAATCTATATTATACCTAACCACTTATTATTTTCATCTTCTTTTATTGATAAAATTGTTTATGCATTCTGAGAGGCAATAATTTTCTACAATCATTGATACCTGAGGACATTTTGTCCCTATGTTAGCAGAAAATTAAAAATCTTTTACAACTTATTTCCAGTATTTACATCAGAATAATACAACTTTTTTCCACCTATGTCAATAGAAATTTACAACTTTTTGCACATCGCTCCCTACACTCCACTTTTATCTTTTCACTTTATTCACCCCTAACCCCTAAAGGGGAAGAATAAAGAATTAACCATTAATCATTCATAATTAACCATTAATACCACCCCTAACTCCTAAAGGGGAATGACGCAAAGCGGCAAAATCCTATATAATCGACTTTAGTCGCTTGCCCTTGCAAGAATCCTCTAATCTTGAATAATCCTGATTCAGACAAACAACAATTTAAAAATAAAACAAGAACAATTTAAAATTCCATCTCTAATATTTTTGGTAAAAAGCCAAACAAATAAAAAGGAATATTCAATAATTTAAACTCTTTTCCACTTATTGTTTTAACCATATCAACAGAATATGGCTCAGACTAAACACGAACACCCAACCTACAATCTTCACTATTATCTACAAAAGAATGTAAAGAACGCAAATGTGAATTATGACCAGTTTTAACTTCAATAGGAATTATATGGGAATCATAATTAAAAATAAAATCAACTTCAGCACTTGAATTAGTCTTATTCCTTGTCCAAAAGAATCTTTTATTACTTACCCTATTAGATAAAGTCAATAACTCTTGAGCAATTAGGTTTAGAAGCCCAAAGACTTAAATCATCAAGAATATCTCTTTTAAACATAAATCAAATAATTAAAAATCAAATGCAAATATACACATTTGTAACAAAACAGGGGCAACATTACTGGAATTTTGTCCCAATTACAGGGCATAAACAAGAAAATTCTGTTTCAAATACAGGGATTACTACCCCACAATCTCCTAAAAAGAAAGAAAACTTTTACATTAGATGCTCAAGAATTCCGTTCTTCTAGTCACTCTTCACTTTTCACTTTAATCACCCCTAACCCCTAAAGGGGATTGACGCAAAGCAACAAAATTCGTGCAAATCGGCTTGCCGCTTGCCATAGCAAGAATTCGTGGACAACAACAATTTAAAAATTAAAAATTCCAATTTAAAACTAAAAAAGCGTTCCACAAAAGTAAAACGCTTATCAATATTGCGGAATAAAATCAATCCAAACTTTTCTATTAATGAAATTCTAAATAAAAAATAGGAAACAAATTATACATTAGGAATGATAAAATCATCCTTTATCGCTTCCATCAAATTTAATGGAGGCAAAACAACATTAGCAATTGGAGTATTTTCTGATTTTGCTATTATAATACCTCTTGCTGTACCTACACAAATAGTTGCCATATACCTTAGGAAATCCTTGCTTATTACAAATTCACGTTTAGAATTAAAAAAATCATTAAATGCTTCTGATTCAATCTCAAAAAAAGAACCTATTCTCAAAGAAAGAATTGTTTTCGAATCAAATACAAACTCATACTCGCTATCACATTTTACAACATGACCTTCCATATCTACTCCAAAAGAAAAATTTGATTCAATATCTAATGGAGCATCATTACAAACTTTAGCATCATTATCAATACTAAAATTATCAATTGTAATCTTTACTATTCTAAATGGTATTCCATTCATATCATGCTGCTTTTATAATCTGAAAATTAATATTACTATACGAATTCAAACCATTAGAAGAAACCTTCTGAGACGTTATTATATTATTACTCTGTAAAAAATTGCTATTCTGATTTTGTTTTTCACTAATATTAGGGCATTGAACCTCAGTTTTAATTTTATATAAACCATTATTATCAATTACACTTTCAATAGGTTCATAAACAATAATAGGTATACAATTAATCTTTATAGATATTTCAACTAATTTAGATAATCTATGATCATAATCACCATTCAATATCTGAGTAACATATCCTTTAGATACGCCTAATCTTTTTGCTAATTCTGTTCTATTAATTTTATTTTCTGACATATATGCTTCAATACGAGCATACAACTCTAACTGCATCTTAGTTGTCCAATATTCTGAACTTCTAAGTAATTCTTCTCTCGTCATATTATTATCCTTTCATCATTTTATGATAACTCATCTAAAAAACTTTGAGCATCACTAATTAAACGAATAAATTTATCAATATCTTGTTCTTGATTCTTTTTATATCCCCCTAAAATCACAATAACATTTGGTTCTTTTTTAACACAATACACTCTCAAATCATCCTTTTTAAATTCATATCCTATAACATTCTTCCCTTTTTTAATAGAGTTGAATTTATTTACAGGCAAAGTAGAATCATTCTCAGCCATAAAATCCATACAAGCATAAATAGACTTTAACTTCTTTTCATCAATCTTATTTTTACTAATACTATTAACAAAATCATCAAAGAAACACCTATTATCTTTAAACAATTTACAGAAATGAATTTTACCATCATCTCTAATTTGTTCAATTTTTCCGACTGCAAAGATACACATTATTCTATTATTTGTTTAGTTAAAACTAAACTTTTTTATATTCCAAAGATAATTAAACTCATTTACAAAGCATTACAAACACAACAACCACCTAATAATAAAGTAATCTGTCCCAATTTTACGCATAATGGGAGGATTCAAAAAGTAAAACGCCAATCAATTTAAAAATTAAAACTTACAATTTAAAACTCAAAAATAAGCTACGTAGTAGCGAAATTATGGTAGAAAAATCCAACACCCCATTTCCTCCTAAAGCCCCAGAGGGGCGACATTATGGGTTAAATAGAAACAACAGGAACCTTAGACCAATCAATAAGTTTATCCGCTTGATTAATATCAATAAACTCAAAATCACTAAGCCACTTATCCATTTTCTTTTCAGCAGTCTTAAGTCCAACATAAGATTTAAACTTCCTTATTTTAGAAAGCTCTTCAATCATAGGTTGACCAGGGTCAAAATCCCTTGGATGAAGATAAGACATAATATAATCAGAATTCTTAGACCAATACTTAATCAATGAATAAGGGAATAAACGGAAATATCCACCACCAGAAAAAATAATATGCTTACCCATAACAGTAGAATAACTAATAGGCAATTCCTTTAACTCAATACCATTATACTTAATAATAGAAGGCTTTGGCGATTTATAGGAAGGGAAACCACCATGAGCCCTTGGAGCTGGAAAAACAGAACAGTCAATCTCAATCCCATTTTCAACTAAAATTTCAAAAGCCCATTTCTCATTTTCAGTAATTGAAAAACCAGGAGCACGGAAATACTTAACCTTTTTCCCAGAAATATCTTCCAACAACTTAATAGAAGAAGAGACATCCTCACGAAAAGCCTTTTCTCCCTGCTCATAAACCAATTGGTGCATATCAGTATGCGAACCTATCTCATATCGCTCAGAAATCTTACGAATAACCTCAGGATATTTCCTTGCAATCCAACCCATACAAAAGAAAGTAGCCTTAGTATCGTGCCTATCCAAAATATCCAAAATCCTATCAACATTATTATGAATCCTCGACTCATAATTCACCCACTGTTCTTCTCCCTTAGTAGATTCATTATCCAATAAATGAAACCACTCCTCAATATCAAAAGTTAGTATATTCATTAATAAACGTATTTAGTAATGTATTTCCCTATCAATGAGTTTATTTTTCTATTGGTTCCTTTCTTATAAATATTAATCAAATACTTTTTTTCTTTAATACCTTGCTTTAAGGGACTATCAAAATTAAAATACAATTGAATAACTTGAGGTTTCCAATGCTTTTTAAACGCTAATGAGCCACTATCTTTGGTACTACGACCAAATGAAAATATTTTATATCCTTTAGAAAAAGAATACTTAATCATTTCCGAGTATATTAGATATGGAACATAAAGTTTATTATATTCAAACAAACTACCAGCCCAACAATTTTCAATAATATCACCAAAAGAAAGCATAAAGCAAACACTTATTGGTTTATTTCCTAAATATGCACAAAAAATTACAGCTTCACCATTTTCCCATTCATTTAATACAGTTTCAAAAAATATTTTTGGTTGTGATGGCGAGCCTAGTCTTGTCATATTTTTTTCATATACTTCAAGAAAATCATTTAGTAATTCTTTATTACCTCTTTTAATTATAATGTTGTTTTCACTTGCAATTCTAATCTGTCTTCTAATATTATATTTAAGTGAAGAAAAATATTCTTCTTTACCAATAGTAAGATTTAAATATGATGTAACCTTATCTTCATATCTATAATCAGAATACTTTTGAAAAGATCTAATTTCATATTTTGATTCATTAATTTGAGAAGAATTAAATAACAAATCTTGATTTCTTGTAGCAATTCCTCCGTAAGAAAAATGTGGCATTGAAATAAATTTATAATTAAAAATAACTCCAGGCATATATCCAATAAGTTCATCACAATTATCATTATTGTAGTAATAAACAAACTTTGGATTGTAACCAAATACCTTATTTAATATATGAGGTATAATTGGATTATGAGCAATTGTATATTCATATTTTGTTACATCCAATGAACTAATAAATTGCAAAATAATTTCTTTATTATATGCGCAATCTGTTTTCGTAACTATGTTTATATTATTCATTATTTAAAGTAAAATTACTAATTAAATTATAAACTGATTCTGTTGTCATATTTTCAATAAAATATCTATATCCATTTTCTCCCATCCTTTTTCTCAATGACTCTGATGTATATAGTTGTTCAAAATTATTCATTAATTTTTCAACATCACCACCATATGACCATAAACCACAATTTACATTTTCCACAAATTCTCCAAAATCAGTAACATAATCAATAGAAGCGAGAATTGGAATAGATAAATTCAAATATGATAGTGTCTTACTTGGAAAGTTTGGTATTGTTGTTTTTTCATTCAAACTGATAATACCAATGTTGCAAAGTTGAATAAGTTTCATATATTCATCTCTAGGAATAAAATCATAGAAAACTATATTATTCAAATTCTTTTTCTTTACAAGATTTTTTATATTCTCAAATTCTGTCCCTTTTCCAATAAACAAAAATATTACATCATCATATTTTTGACATTTTTCAGCTAAAGCGACTATATTTTCTACTTTTTGTGCAATTCCAAAATTTCCACCATGAACTGCAACAAATTTCCCTTCTAATTTATATTTTTCTTTAATCGAATAATCTAATACATTTTCTTTTATTGGAGTTTGAAAATTAGGAACAACATGTATTTTTTTCCTATCCAATTCTGGATAATATTTTAGAATAAAGTCAATATTTCCTTTAGATAAACAACCAATCCAATCCGCAATTTTATAAGCTTTTTTCTCAAGATATTTATAATACCAACAAATAAGACTCTTTTCTGAAAACATTTTTAATCCAACAGCATCTTGCCAAGTATAATCTCTAAGTAAAAGATAAAAAGGAGCCTTAAATTTTCTTTTAATAATATCAATAATAATTGACATTTCAGGTGGTGGTGTATGAGAAATAATTAAATCAAATTTAGATTTCCTGAGATATTTTGCTACCGAAAATAAATATGTAATAACTGTGGCTTGATATGCAATTCCTTTTCGAATATTTCCAACTCCATATAATTGCATCGTTCTTACACGAATTACATTTATTCCTTTTTCTTTACTCACGTAAGTTTTACCTTTAAATAAAGGAGCTAATACAGTAACTTCATGACCTTTTTCTGAATATTTCTGAATTAAATCACCATATAAACTAGATGATTCATCCATATTTGGCAAATGAAATATCACAAATAATACTTTCATATCTTCCTATTCCTTTCCCCAAACCTTACGATTAATTATATCAACATAGCTTTGGATTAACTTTACTATTTTGATTGATACATTTTTATCGTTATAGTCTGGAACATTAATCATTAGTTCATTATTATTGAACATTGAAATTGACATTTCTACTGCTTGTAATAATGATTTTTCGGATATAGAACCAATTACAAACCCACCTTTATCCAATGCTTCTGGTCTTTCTGTTGATGTACGTATTGAAACTGCTGGGAAATGCAATATTGCTGATTCTTCTGCAAGTGTTCCACTATCGGAAACAACACATAAAGAGTTTTTTTGAAGATTATTATAATCAGAAAATCCAAAAGGTTCTAATGTCCTAACTAATGAATGGAACTTAAACCCTCTTTGCTCAATAAATTTCTTACTTCTTGGATGCACACTGTAAATAACTGGAACCTGATAAGTTTCAGCCATTGCATTTATTGAGTTCATAAGTTCAAAGAAATTCTTTTCATTATCAATATTCTCTTCTCTATGGGCTGATAGCAATATATATTCCTTTTCCTTAAGTCCTAATGTTTCTAATATCTTACTTTCCTCAATCTTCTTTGAATTCACTTCCAAAACCTCTGCCATTGGAGAGCCAGTAACATTTATCTGTTCTTTCTTTACTCCTTCTGAAAACAAATATCTTCTTGCATGTTCTGAATATGGAAGATTAACATCTGAAATATGATCTACAATTCTTCTATTTATTTCTTCTGGAAGATTTTCATCAAAACAGCGATTTCCAGCTTCCATATGGAAAATTGGAATTTTTAATCTTTTTGCACTAATAGCTGAAAGTGCTGAATTAGTATCGCCCAAGATAAGAACAGCATCAGGTTTTACTTTCTGCATTAGCTGATAAGACTTAGCGATAATATTACCCATTGTTTCGCCTAAATCATCACCAACTACTCCTAAATAATAATCAGGTTCCCTTAAACTTAAATCCTTAAAAAAGATTTCATTTAATGTATAAGCATAGTTTTGTCCTGTGTGTACAATTATATGTTCAAAGTACTTATCTGACTTCTTTATAACTTCTGACAATTTAATAATTTCAGGTCTTGTACCTACAATTGTCATTAATTTTATCTTACCCATAGTTTAGTTTTTAAAATACATTGGATATAAATCCTTATGATTATTAACCCAATCACTCATTTCGCTTACCATTTCTTCATAAGTTGGAACAACAAAAGAAAAATCATTTCTCTTTCTTCTTAATGATTTATCAAGGTTTAGGGATTCGCTTTTATTGATTTTTAATTCGTTATTTCTAAAATACTTATTAAACAAACAAAGTAAATCATATTTTGAAATGCTTGTATTATTTACCAAGTTATATAAACCGCAAAGATCTTCTTTAATGGCTTGCTCCATTGCTTTTGCAAGGGTTAGAGTTGTAACACCAGTCCACATTGCACCCGTAAAACCATTTATCTCTCCTCTTTGCTTCATAAACCAATTAAAGAGTCCTATTCCATTTTCATTCATATCAGGTCCAATAATAGAATTTCTAAAAGTCAAATTCTTATTATCTTCAACCTCTCCTAAAGCTTTGGAACGATCGTAAAATGTTAGTCCATCTCTTAAACTATCTTCATAATAAGGTCCTGAATTACCTGCAAAAACACAGTCAGTACTCATATGAATAAGCTTTGTTTTCTTCCCCTTTAAAGTATCAGCAACCAAATGGGGTAAATAAGAGTTTAGATACACAGCCAAAGATTGATTTTCATCAGCAACTTGATTAAGTATTCCTATACAATTTATCACTACATCATAATCCCCATCTAAAAGCATATTCTTGAAATTCTCTGTTTCAAGGGCATTACCAATAATATTATTACAATAAGGAAATGGTTGCATAGAATAAGCAGTAACATTAAATCCCTTTTCCTTAAAATAAAGAGTAATTAAATGTCCCGCCATTCCAATAGAACCTAATACTAATATATTCTTCATATTACTTTCTGTTTTTAAATTCATCAAGCTTTAATAATAAATCAACCATTTCTTTTTGGTTAAGTCTGTGAGTATTGTGAGAATGATAATCTTCCATAATTGAAACCTTTTCTTGTCCCTTTTCAAAATACTTATCATAGTTCAAATCACGAGTATCACAAGGAATTCTAAAATAATTACCCATATCAATAGATCTTGCCATTTCTTCCCTTGTAACTAATGTTTCATAAAGCTTTTCCCCATGTCTTGTTCCAATAATCCTAATATTCGTTTTAACTTTTAAAAGTTCCATTATCGAATTAGCCAAAATATCCAAGGTTGCTGCTGGTGCTTTTTGAACAAATAGGTCTCCATTTTCTCCATGTTGCCAAGCGTAGATAACCAAGTCAACAGCATCATCCAAGGTCATCATATACCTTGTCATATTTGGATCTGTAATGGTTATTTCCTCTCCTTTTTCTATCTGGTCAATCCAAAGAGGAATAACAGAACCACGAGAAGCCATAACATTACCATAACGAGTACAACAAATTGTAGTCTTTCCATCTTTTCCTAACTGACGACCCTTAGCAATTGCAACCTTTTCCATCATAGCCTTAGAAATACCCATTGCATTAATAGGATATGCTGCCTTATCGGTTGAAAGCACAACAACATTTTTAACTCCATGTTGAATTGCAGAATCAAGAACATTCTCAGTTCCAAAAACATTTGTTCTAACAGCTTGGATTGGGAAAAACTCACAAGAAGGAACTTGCTTTAGGGCAGCAGCATGAAAAACGTAATCCACACCATGCATAGCACCATCAACAGAACGCTTATCCCTAACATCCCCTATATAGAATTTTACTTTTTCATTTTGCAAGGCATGACGCATATCATCCTGCTTCTTCTCATCCCTTGAGAAAATACGTATTTCCTTAATATCAGAATCAAGAAAACGTCTAAGAACTGCATTACCAAAGGAACCCGTTCCCCCAGTAATCAATAATGTTTTATCTTTAAAAATGGACATTTTATTTATTTTTGAGTTTTAAGTTTTAAGTTTTGAATTGTTTGTGGTTTATGGTTTATTTTCTGAATCAGGATGTTTAGGATTAAAGAATTAACATGATTACTAACCAATTTAAAATTTAAAAATTACAATTTAAAATTCCAAATTCCCTTTAACCTCAAAGAGAAGCCCTTTCCATGAGCTTCTCTTTGTTTTATTGGTTAACAACTTGTCATAAAACCCTCAAAAGAATCATCTCTTTTGCATTTTATGACCCATAAATCCGAAAAGGAATTAAGGATTTTCTGGAGTTTCCTCTTCGGAAGGAATAATGTTGATGGAAACCTTCTTCATTCGGTCTCTAACACCAACCTCTGGACGAAATCCTATGCCGATGTACTCAACGGTGTTTGCAGTAACCTCTTCAAGAGTATCAACTGCCTTAACCTTTGTTCTAACATAGAATGTACCAAAGCCTCTAAGCTTAACAGTATGACCAAGTTGAAGCAAGTAAAACATTTGGGTAATTGCTGAATCCAAAACGTTTAACATGTCCCCTTTGCTCACGGTGCTTGAGGTAACCATCATCTCAGCCAACATTTCGGTGCTAACATCTTGAACCTTTTCAGGCTGAGCAACAAACTTTTCACCTGGTGAAGAGCCTGTAGTAATCTTTCTTTTCTTTTTCTTAAATCTCATAATGATTTAATTTAAGAAATTTCTGCCAATATTGACATTGGTAATAGTTATCCCATACTATTTTTATGATTTTGTTACTCTAACAACATTATCTACAAGTTCGTAATTAACATGCTTAAATCTGTTTTTAAAATACAAAGAAGGCTTAAACAACACCTTAAATCTCTTAATCAAACGATGAGAAACATCCTGAGGATTATCCACCGAAACCACTTCAATTCCCGGGATGAAAGTCCCAATTAATCCAAGGTCAACAGGATGACCATTTTCCAGCATAACAGAGATGGAAGGTTCCAACTCTGCCAACACCCCCATAATATCCCCCCTACTCATAGTGCTTTTTTGTTGAATCATTTCCGCAATTTGCTCAAAACCTACAGGAGCCTGTAACTGCATCTGAGGCATATACTTATACTCAGAAACTGAATCCTTAGTAATCTTCCTTTTGTATTTAAAATACCTAATAGCCATGATTTAAAATTTTAAAACCTTACAATTAGATTAAGAAGAAGTTTTTATTCTCAAACGACTTAGTTTTAATACCCAAACAACTTAGTTTTCATACCCCCAAAGTGGCACTTTCTTGCCTTATATGTGGCACTTTCATGCTCCAGATGTGTCACATTCAAACCCTATAAGTGGCACTTCTATGCCTTATAAGTGGCACTTCCAGACTTCAAAAGTGGCACTTATCAACCAAGAAAGTGGCACTTCCAGACCTTATAAATGGCACTTTTAGACCACAAACAAGAAGTCTTTAGAGCAAGAACAAGAAGTTTTCAGAGTAATAATAAGAAGTTTTTAGAGCAATAATAGCAAGTATAACATAAAAGCAACTTGCAATCATTAATACAAAAACCCTTCATCAATCAAAGAACTACCAATTTAACGAGGTTGTATTTTATTATATTGTGTGGTTTTAAAATTTAATTTGAATGTGGATTTATAAATGTTGAATTAGTATCATTACTTAATTATAATAATTAGAATCAATTAATAAATATGAATTAAACTTTTTCATTGTGTGTTATGAATACAATTCGTAATTACAGATACATATGTTATAAATGGATAAAAATTTATTTAGACTCTTTATTTATAACATATAATAAAAAATCAACGGTCTGACTAAAATGTTTATTATAATCCGAATATTCAACTAAAACATCTTTAGATTTCTCAACAAAATTATTATATAAATTAATGTCAGTCATCAATAAATAAATTTTTTCTGCTGCTTCTTCAATATTATTTGGTTCAAAATATAATGCAGCATCCTTAGATATTTCAGTATTAAAATTAAAATCAGATGCTACAATTGGTAATTGAAAATACATATATTCTAATAATGTAGCAGAAAAAGTTTCAAGTAAAGATGGGAAAAAACCTATATGAGAATTATTGTACAATTCTATTAATTCATCTTGTTTTTTATATCCAACATTTTCTACAAAATCTTCAACCTTTAATGTATGAAGCAAACCATTAAATATATCAAGATATGGATGATTTTTAGGTATAGTAATATAAAATCTGAAGTTTTTAATTTTATATTTTTCTACTAAGCATTTTGCAACAAAAGGTATAATGTCATTTTTTTTATGAGGGTGGGGTGCTGAAACGTAAACAATATTTACTTTATCTTTTAATTCTCTTTTCTCAATTTTTGAGTTATTAAAAGTAGCAGGTAAAACATTTGAGACAACTTTAATATTTTCCGATGGTACTTTTGCAATTTCCTTAATACCTCTCTTTAAAGTTTCTGATTGAGTAATAAAGTATTTAGATTTTTGCATTAAAAAACATGTGAGTTGTCTTTTTAAACTAAAAAAAATCTTTTGTTTTAAAGTCAATGATGTTAATGCAAATCTATTTGGATTAGTATTCCAAGCATTTGCTATTCTCATCACTTCAACTGTTTTAAAAGAAAAATATGAAGGCGATAAAATTGAATAGACTAAATTTGGTTTGATATTATTTTCAATCTTTCTTACATTTTTTCGGACATTAAAATATGTTTTCAAATCTGGTTGATTTGGAAACACAAAATACCTTATATTTTTTATTTCTGAGAATTCATTATTTATAACTTTATCTAAATCTTCAGAAACAAAATAATACCATTCAACATCATTTTGCTTTTGTTTAATAGATTGTCGAATAAAGTTCAAAGATATTTGAAATCCTCCACCTGATTTTACTTTTGACAATATTGCATTAATTAGAATTTTTTTCATATTTTTTGTACTTGTTCAACCCATAATTTCAAGATTGAAGATTCAGAAAATAAAACTTTAGCTTTTTCTTTGGAATTAGACCCCATAAGATTGAAATTATTATTTGTCATATTAATTGCATTAACAATTGCCTCTTTAATTGAAATTAAACAATCACTCTCACAAAGAAAACCATTATTATCTATTAAAATATTATAATCTGAAACTTTAGACATAATAATTGGTTTTCCAATCATCATTCCTTCACAAATTGTATTTGGTAATCCTTCAACGCTACTAAATAATGCTACGGCATCAGCTTCATTCATTTTATTTGCAATATCTTTTATTTCATCATGTAGACTAATAACATCATTTAATTTTAATTGTTTAATAAGATTATCTGATTCTTTATATACTTCAAAATTACCTTTTGTTATTTCTTTTCTACCATACCAATCAACTCTAACTTTATTTTTTTCTTCAGTACTTAATAAAGCTAAAGCATTTATTAATCCAATTGGGTTTTTAAGAAATTGATAAGAAGCAGCAACAATAATATGAGTTTTACCATCTCGTCTTTGTATATACTCTGATGTTATATTTGGTAAAATCACTGTATTATATATTGTTGTAAGTTTTCCTTTATAATTTGGATAATGTTTTTCCCACATTTCTTTAGCATTATACGAATTACAAACAATTACATCTGAATATCTCTGAAACCATGCAAATATTTTTCCTTTTCTTGAATTAAAAGTTTGCTCTTTTGCACTTCTTTCTCCTGTAATTATTTTCCACGATCTTCCTCCTATTGCAGAAAAGTTATTTAAAAAGTTAGGAACGGGTAAAAATGAAATTACTATATCATAATTATTTTTTCGAATAAATTTTCTAAAAGACAATATAGTTAAAAATTGATTTTTTTGCTTTTTCCAATGTATTTTAATCTTCTCTTTTTCTAATAAATAAGAATAAAAATCCCCTTCACCATAGCAAGCAAACTCTACATCATAACCTTTTTTAGATAATAATATTGCTATAGTAACCATTTGTCTTTCTGCTCCACCAGAAGATAAATTACCAGACAAAAAAAGAATTTTTTTCATTGGATTCATTAATATTTTAATTGTTTCTATAACTAAGCTTTCTTTTCTTAACTAAGAAATAAACAAAAACAAAGCTCCATATCATTGGCCTAAGGAATACAAAAAGAGTTGATCGAGAAAAATATAGAGAATATCCTGCAAATACAGCTGCTATTATAAACCAATATATATTATTTGAATTAATTTGATTATTAATTTTCTTGATTAATAATCCAAATAGAAACATAAAGAGACAAACTCCAAATAATCCAAAATTCAAATATATATCAGCAATTATTGTTGTTCCTTCACCTGATGTAGCATTAATTCCAAATGTAAGGTAGGTAATATATCCTGCTGAACCTATTTCATATGTAGGAATTTGAAATAAATCAATAATAAAAGACTGTAAATACGGAAATACAGCTAATAAATTAGCCAACCACAATTGACCATAAAAAAAATCATGATTTTGAGGCACATGACTTACACTAGTGTATAATGTACGAATACTATTAGCTAATTCTAACGTAACATCATAAATAGAATTTATTTCCAAACTTTCTCTCCCCATTAAAAATAATTCTAACCCATGAGATTGACTTCTACCTAATGATATTATTGTAAAAAAAAGTCCTCCAATTAAAACTGACAAGAATAACTCTCTAAATTTAAATGGTCTAATTAAAGAGCCTACTAAAATCAAAGTAGTTAATAATAATGTAATAGGTCCTCCTCTATCCCCAATTGATAAATATATAATTAAATAAGCAAAGTATAAAATAAGATATAACTTATCTAAAGAAAAAAACCATTTTATTAAATTTCCTTTGTATTTATGTGCATTAGAGAAAATAACTACAGCCGTTAAAGCTATAATTGAAATTGATAATGGTAATTGAATCCCACCACTAAGAGACTCTTCACTTCCATAATTTGATTTATAATCACCACCTCTAAGATAATCATTACCAGCAGTAAGTAAGAATAAAATAAAAAATATTATAGTTAAATATATAAAATACTTATAGTTATAGGTATATTTTTCTTTAACAATAGTGAGTTTGGGTTTTAAAATAGAAAAACCAAATAACCAAAATAAAACACCAATAGAAGATAACCAAGTTCCATAATTAACATACATTTGATCAACCCAAACTCTTGATGGATTATCAGGAAGTATATCGCTTAAACTAAACATAATGGGCCATTGAAAATGGACAATTACTAATCCAATAATAAAAAAAACATCTATTCTAAACCAATTTTTATATATTTTCCTATTTGTAGTAAAGTATAAAATTACAGCAATAATTACAACAATTGAATAAATAGATATTTTTAACACATCTAAATTCCCGAAAATATTAGGCTTTAACATAAACAGTAATATAATTAATATCCCAATATAAATGTTAAATATATTGTATTTTATCATTAAATTATTTTTTTATGAATTTACTTTCTTCTATACTTAAAAGATATTCTTTTTTTATTTTTGGGTTAATTCCTTTTGTATTTAAGTTATAATGCAATAATCTTTTCTTTAATTCTTCAACATTACCAATTATTTTAGCAGGATTTCCACCAATTATAATTCCTGATTCATTAAAACTTTTTGTCACAACACTACCTGCTGCAATAATTATATTATTTGCAATAGTTACACCAGGCATAATTAATGCATTATTCCCTATATATACATTATCACCTATTACTATTTTTCCAAACGTATCAAATTTGGGATATTCTTTTCTAAATATCCAACCTCCTCCGTGAGTAAAAAATTTAACTCCAGATGTTATTTGGACATAATTACCTATTTCAATTAGGTAAGGTTCAGAGCCAAAATTAACTTTTTGTATATTGCAATTCTTTCCTACTTTGACCCCTAAGTATCTTAAATAATTTTCAGGTGTCATAATTAAATATCGACAAAGATTAATTATTCTTTCTATCATGCTTTAAAAAAATTAAGGCGTTATTAAATTCGTTTTTTAAATCTAAAATATTAAAACATTGTATTCCCAACAAATACAGGACTACAATAAATGGCAAAGTGTAAAATATATTTACTTCTTCTAATTTCAAAAAAATAGAAGAAGTAAATATTAATAAAATAATTAAAGCAGAGATCAATACAACTTTAAATACTGTAATTAACTCATGGAAGTTAAATGAATTAATTATTTTTCTCGAGAAATAATAATTAATTATATATCCAATTAAATTAGTAATAATAAAACCATAAATCAATATTTCTAAACTCTTAAAATAAATACCTATAATAATAGTAATTGATTGAATTATTTTCTTTACATATTCCATATGAAGAATTTGTCTTGTTTTATTAAATACCTTAAATATCAATCTATTCACATTCTCTTGCATATAGAAAAATGATGCTATAGTTAATAATTGCATATAAAATACTACACCTAACCATTTTTCTCCATATAATATTAAAACAAGAGGTTTTGAATATGCGAAGATAAAAATTGAAACAAAACCTAAGACAACCAAAAAATATGAAGTTATCTTGTTGTATACTTTTATAAAAAGTAATTTATCATCTTGAACTTTTGCTAATGAAGAATAAATAACACTCTGTGAAATTGATTGAACTATTCCTCCTGGTACATCTTGTAATTTTTTTGCTTGATAAAAATATCCAGTTTGAGATAATGAAAAATATTTTGATAAAACTAATTGATATATATTATCAAAAGCGGTATTCAATAATGAAGCTAATGTAGTATTAATTCCGAATGCATATAAGCTTTTAAAGGATTTTAATGAAAATTTAGGCTTAAAATAGAAACCCTCAAATAGCCATAATAATATAGTATAAATACTTGACTTTATTATTTGCATAATAACTAAAGACCATACACCAAAACCTTTATATGCTAAGAATATACCAATAGTTGAAGAAAAAATAACAGATATAAATAAATAAATATTCTTTTGCTTAAATTTAAGTTCACTTACTAATCTAGTAGATTGAGTTAATTGAAATGCATTAATAATTAGAACAATACCTAAAACTATTAATAATTTCTTTAACAATACATCATCATAAAATGAAGATATATACCCTGAACATAAAACAAGTAAAATATAACATACTATACTTATGAATAAATTAACGATAAATACAGTTGAATAATCTATTTTTGTAGCATCCTTTTTTCTTATTAATGCTCCTCCCAAACCACTTTCTGTAAAGACATTAGATAGTACGATAAAAAACATTATTATACCTACTTGTCCAAATTCCTTTGGAGATAATAATCTAGCTAGCCATATATTAGTAATTAATGTTAATATAAGAGTAGAAAATTGTCCTACAACAGACCATAATGTCCCCTTAATTAATTGTGACTTTAATGACATATAATGATATTAGATTCTAAATAACAATAGAATGTTTGCTAATAAAACGAAATAAAGTTTATCTCAAATTCTCCCAATACCAAGTACAAGCTTCTTTTAATCCTTGTCGCATTGAGTATTTAGGGTCGTAACCTAATAGGGTTTTTGCTTTATCTACATTTGCTAAGGAATGAGGAATATCTCCTGCTCGGTTTGGTCCGTGAAGGACTTCTACATTGGCTATTTCTTTATCGTAGGCTGAAAGGTATTCTTTTAGGTATTCTACTAATTGGTTTAGTGTTGTACGTTCTCCAAATGCTGTATTATAAACTTGATTTATTGCTTCTGGGTTGGTTGTGGTTAGTGCTCTTAGGTTCATTTGAACTACATTATCAACGTAGGTAAAATCTCTTGAGTATTCTCCATCTCCATTGATAACTGGGCTTTCGTGTGTTATGAATTTCTTTACAAACAATGGTATTACTGCTGCATAGGCTCCATTTGGGTCTTGTCTTCTACCAAATACATTAAAATACCTTAGTCCTATACATTCCATTCCATAGGTTTTGGCAAATACATCTGCATAGAGTTCGTTTACATATTTGGTTATTGCATAAGGGGATAATGGTTTGCCTATCTTGTCTTCTACTTTTGGGAGTGCTTTGCTATCTCCGTATGTTGAGCTACTTGCTGCATAGACAAATCGTTTTATTCCCTCGTCTCTTGATGCTACAAGCATATTTAGAAATCCTGATATATTTACATCATTAGTTGTTATTGGGTCATTTATGGAACGAGGAACTGAACCAAGTGCTGCTTCGTGAAGTACGTATTCTTGATTCTTAACTGCTTTTCGGCATGTTTCCAAATCTCTTATATCTCCTTCAATTAATTCAAAATTAGGATTGCTCAAGAAAGGCTGGATATTCTTCCTCTTGCCTGTTGCAAAATTATCTAAGCAGGTTACTGTATTTCCTAAACGTAATAATTCTTCAATTAAGTTAGAGCCAATAAAACCTGCTCCTCCAGTTACTAGTATTTTTTTTTCTTTTATCATTTTGTCCACGAATTTACACTAATTTGCACGGATTTGTTTTATTATTAAATTGTATTTGTTCAAGTTTTAAATTACGCTTTTGAGCGTTACGCTTCTAAGCGTAATTTTGTATATATAATTGAAAAAATGGGTCGCTTATAAAGTATTTATTACCTGACTTATCTACCAATCCTGAATCCATTAATATAGATACTGATTTTTGAACTGTTGAGGATGCTGATAAACGATTTGTTTTTAAATATTCTGCTGAGAATATATTTTCGCCTGATATTGTTAAAGCTTTTAATAGTTTTTTCTGCATCACTGAATGTTTATCAAATAATTCATAATAATAATCGTATTTCAATTCAACTATTCGTTTTATACAGATGTCTATTATTTCTTTTGATACTTTCTCTTTTGTTGTAATTGTATATTGCCAAACTTCGGATGAAAGTAATTGTATATAATAGGGTATATTTGTTGTTTTCTCTATTATGTAAACGCATTCCTCTTCTTCTATTTCTATTTTGTTTTCGGAAAACTTTCTTTGTAGAAAATTTATGGTTTCTCTTTCTGGGAGCGTTGATATTTGCATATTCAATGCAGAATTATAGAATGGTTTCTTTTTGTTGGTAAACATATCAGTAAGAATATGTGTTTTACTTCCTAAAAATAAATAGTTAACATTCTGTTGCTGCTGTATCTTGCTACGTAATAGATTTTCAAATCCGTATTTATCAAACTTCGTTATTTCTTGAAACTCATCAAATATCACAACTGTTCTTTGTCCTTTTCTTGTTAGTTTCTCGGGTAAATCAAGTAATTCAGCAACTGTTCTTATTGATACTTTATCTTCAACAAAATCTATACTAAACTCAGGCTTCCCACTATTATCAAAAACTAACTTCGGACGAATGTTTTTTAAACAAGTAGATATTGTTTTAACAAATTGTTCTATTTTAGTTTGTTTCTTTTCAATTGCCTGCATAAATAAAATTACAAAAGACTCCAATGAATAAACTGGCATCATATCAAAATATATACAAACAATTCCCTGTCGTTCCAATTCTTCAATTGCTTTAAAAACCAACGATGTTTTTCCATATCTACGTGGAGCAAATAAAACCAAGTTATTTCCGCCTATTAGGGTTGAAATAATTCGTTCTTTTTCTTCTTTCCTATCGTAAAAGTTATCTCCTCTTACTATTGTTCCGTAACTAAATGGATTCATCTTTTATTTTTAAATTGTTGTGCGTTGAGTTGTTGAGTTGTTTACAATCTACCGTCTACTATTTCTTTTGGTAAAAAGCTTTTTACGTCGAATATTACGTTGGTTGGATTTAGTAGGTTTTGAATATCAAGTTTTGCAAATTCTTTATGAGCTACTGCTAAGATTGCTGAGTCAAATTTTTCATTTGGTAATTCGTTTACTACTTCTACTCCGTACTCATGTTTAACTTCTTTTGGATTTGCCCATGGGTCGAAGATGGTTATGTTTAGGTTATACTCTTTTAGGGTTTTGATTATATCTATAACCTTTGTATTTCTAACATCTGGACAGTTTTCTTTGAATGTAAATCCTAAGATAAGGATTTTGGAATCTATTACCTGTATTTTCTTTTTAAGCATTAGTTTAACAACTTCTGAAGCTACATATTCTCCCATTCCGTCATTCATTCTTCTTCCTGCAAGGATTATCTCTGGGTTATAGCCAAATTGTTGTGCTCTTTGTGCTAAATAGTATGGGTCAACTCCTATGCAGTGTCCTCCTACTAAGCCTGGTTGGAATTTTAGGAAGTTCCATTTTGTTCCTGCTGCCTCTAATACATCACGAGTATCTATTCCCATTCTGTTGAATATTTTAGAAAGCTCATTAACAAAAGCTATATTAATATCTCTTTGTGAGTTTTCAATTACTTTAGAAGCTTCTGCTACCTGAATTGATGGTGCAAGATGTGTTCCTGCTGTGATAACTGAAGCATATACTTCATTAACTAATTTTCCAATTTCTGGAGTTGAACCAGAAGTTACCTTAAATATTTTTTCTACAGTATGTTCTTTGTCGCCTGGATTTATTCTTTCTGGGCTATAACCAGCAAAAAAGTCTTGATTGAATTTTAATCCTGACACTCTTTCTACTACTGGTAAACATTCTTCCTCTGTTACTCCTGGATATACTGTAGATTCATAAACAACAATATCTCCCTTGCTTATTACCTTACCTACTGTTTCAGATGCTTTATATAGTGGAGTTAAGTCTGGGTTATTATGTCTGTCAACTGGGGTTGGTACTGTTACAACATAGAAATTACAATCACGAATCTTGTCTAAATCGGTAGTGCAAATAAAATTATGTTTGTCTATTGCTTCCTTTAATAGAGAATCATCTACTTCTAGAGTATCGTCCTTGCCTTGCATAAGGCGGTTAATTCTTTCCTGATTAATGTCGTATCCAATTGTTGGAAATTTGGTTGAAAACAACCTTGCTAATGGTAGGCCAACGTAGCCTAGGCCAATTACAGCTATTTTTATATCTTTCATATGTTTTTTATTATTTTTCTTATATACTTACTTTTACCTTGATGCAAAAGTAACAAAAGATCAAGACTGTTCAAAATCACCTATTCCAGAGTCTGAAAACCTAAAAGTTTATAAACTCGCTTCGCTCAAACAGAATAAACTTTTTACGGTTTTAAGCCTCTTACATTTTACGGTAATTTTAAAATGTCGATTGAGCAAAGCAGTTTTTCACTTTTAACTTTTAGTTTTTCACTATTTATTTTGAACTCACTTCGTTCAAACAGTTTAAACTTGCTTAACGAATTTTCAATTGAATTTCTTAACGGAAAATTCAAAATGTCGGTTAGGCAAAGCCGTTTTTCACTTTTCACTCTTCACTTTTAGCTTTTCACTTTATATTTAATGGCAAAGCTCCGTCAGTTACATGTTTAGGTTTGTTACTGCTGGAGTGTTGTTTTGTTTTTGAAAGAGCAAATATAATACTTATTCTTGTCTTAATTGGTAGTTTTTTATTTAAATTCTTGTATCTGACCTTTATTTGTCTGACTGTCTTGAACTGTGATTCGTCTGATTAAATGATTATCATGATAGCATGAAAGAAAATCATAGTCCATCAATAAATCAGCTTAATCAGAGTTCAAAACATTACTCGTACATTTCTTTATAGTATTTTTCGTAGTCACCGGAGGTTATGTTATCTACCCAGTCCTGGTTTTCTAAATACCATTTTATTGTTTTTTCTATTCCTTCTTCAAATTGTAGGCTTGGTTCCCAGCATAATTCTGTTTTTAGTTTAGTGGAGTCTATGGCATAGCGAAGGTCGTGTCCTGCACGGTCTTTAACGTAGGTTATCAGTTTTTCACTTTCGCCTTCTTTTCTTCCTAATATTCGGTCGGCTGTGCGAATCATTACTTTAATAAGGTCAATATTTTTCCATTCGTTGAAGCCTCCAATATTGTAGGTGTCGCCAATTTTGCATTTATGGAAGATTAAATCTATTGCTCTTGCATGGTCTTCAACAAATAGCCAGTCTCTAACGTTTTCTCCTTTTCCATAAACTGGAAGTGGTTTATTATTTCTAATATTATTTAAAAATAATGGTATTAGTTTTTCTGGGAATTGGTATGGTCCATAGTTGTTGGAACAGTTGGTTATTACTACTGGTAAACCATAAGTATCATGGAATGCTCTTACAAAATGGTCAGATGAGGCTTTGGATGCTGAATATGGTGAGTGTGGATCATAGGAAGTGTTTTCTGTAAAAAGTGTATTATCAAAATTTAATGCTCCATAAACTTCATCAGTTGAAATATGATAGAATAGTTTCCCTTCATAGTTTCCTTCCCAATGGTGTTTGGCTGCCTGCAATAGACTAAGGGTTCCCATTACATTGGTTTGAGCAAATGTGAAAGGGTCTTTTATACTTCTGTCCACATGGCTTTCGGCTGCAAGGTGAAGAACTCCATCTATTTTTTCATTAGAGAATATCTTCATTATATTATCAAAATCGCATATATCGGCTTTTATAAATTTATAATTTGGTTTATTCTCAATATCTTTTAAATTAGCCAGATTACCTGCATAGGTTAGCTTATCAAGATTTATAATATTATATTCAGGATATTTATTTACAAATAGCCTTACTACATGGGAGCCTATAAATCCTGCTCCTCCGGTTATTAAGATATTCTTCATTTCTTTTCTATTTATTATATTTTGTTTTTACCCCTAACCCCTAAAGGGGAATTGTGCTATTGAACTTTTATCATGCTCTATGGGATAACTAAAAGTCCCCTTTTAGGGGGTTGGGGGTTATTTTAACTTTTTTATTCTATAAATCACCTTTGTTTTACCCCTAACCCCTAAAGGGGAATTGTGCTATTGAACTTTTATCATGCTCTATGGGATAACGAAAAGTCCCCTTTAGGGGATTGGGGGTTATTTTAACTTTTTTAATCTATAAATCACCTTTGTTTACCCCTAACCCCTAAAGGGGAATCGTGCTATTGAACTTTTATCATGCTCTATGGAATAACTAAAAGCCCCCTTTAGGGGGTTGGGGGTAGTTAAAGATGTTTCTTAATCACATCCAATACTTTATCTATATCATTTAATACTTCTTCATTTGTAAATCTAATTACTTTTATTCCAAAATGTTCAAGTTCAGATGTTCTTCCATTATCATATTCTAATTGAGTTTTATGATAACCCCCATCAATTTCAACTACAAGTTTTTTACTATGGCAATAGAAATCAACTATAAATATTGAAATAGGATGTTGGGGTTTAAATCTTTCTCCAATTTGCTTATTTTTCAAACGACTCCATAACATTTTCTCAGCATCAGTCATGTTTTCACGTAACTCTTTTGCTTTTACAAATATTTCTGGATTTGCTCCATAAAACATTGATGGTTTTATAATGATTTGCATGATTTTTTACCCCTAACCCCTAAAGGGGAATTGTGCTATTGAACTTTATTCCTAAAAACAAGGGGAATAAATATGTATTACCCCTACCCTAAAGGGAGATATTCGTTAAATTGCTTAAGTCCCCTTTAGGGGGTTGGGGGTATTACATTATATAAATGCAATTATTGCAATAAATGTTATTATGGTGAATGCTATTCCTGCTTTGTTTAGTTTGGTTATTTTTTCTTTAAATAAAGTTAGAGCTATTATAATAGAGAATAAGACTACTCCCATATTGTTTAAGGCTATTACTAATGAGTTGTTAAATGTTAGGGAGTTTAATGCATTTATAAAAAAGTAGAGGGAGCCAAAATTGCATATTCCTAATATTAGTCCTGTAATTAATACTTTTGATTGAATGATTTCTTTTTTGTCTTTTTGAAATATTATTAATATTAATCCCCATATTGCAGCAAAGGAGAAAATTAGAAACGAGAAGATTGAGGATTGGCTTTCGTTTTTCACAAATGAGTTTTGGGCAAATTTCACAAGAGAATCAGCAATTCCCATTAGTACAAAGAGTATAAATGGCAGTAATATTATAAATAATGAGTCTATTGTTTTTGTTTTCTTTTTATATACTGATAGAAATACTGCAAGTATTGCCATCAGTAATAATATAAATTTGGTATTTGAATAATTATCATTAGAATCAATTAGTATGGAGAAGAACATTGGAAAAACGAAGCTCATCTTGGAAGCTATGGTTGTTAGTGCCATTCCTGCTTTTTTGGTTGAATATCCAATAAGAAAGAATGTAAAAACATAGAGACTTCCAATAAAAACTCCTGGCAATATCCAATCTGTTGGTATTTCTATGATTTCTTTAAGGGTTAGTCCTGCAGATAGAAATCCTAATATTGATGCTACAAAATAGTTAATGATTATTGGTTGAATTACCTTAATATTGTATTTACCAATAACCTTAAAAATAATTAGAATTGCAATACTTGATAAAATACTTAGGAAGAGGTAGAGCATGGGTGTGGGGGTTTAGTTGTTGAGTTGTTTAGGCGTTGAGGTGTTTAGTTGTAATTATTAATTAATCTTTAATTTTTGCTTCTTAATTACTTTTTTGCTTCGTATTCTTTTATGTTCTTAAAGTAGGTTTTTCTTTCTGGGTGTCTGTGGGGACATCCAGGCCAGCAACATGGTTGTTTTACTCCTTCTTTTAATTCTTCAATCATTATTTGAATATGCTTTTCTCTTGTTTCTTGCTTTTTTACAATTGTTATCCAGCATATCCATTCATTTCTTTGTATGGGAGTTAACTCATTCCAAATTTTTAGAATATCTTCACTTTCTTCAAATACTCTGAGCATATCCTCAGGCACTTCATGTACTATTCCTGATAGTATTTCCACCTTTTGAACTATTGTTAAATTTACTTTTCTTTTTTTACCCCTAACCCCTAAAGGGGAACATGTGCTATTAAACTTTTTTCCTAAAAGCCCTAGAGGTAGAAATATTTGTTATGGCTAAGCCCCCTTTAGGGGGTTGGGGGTAATTGAGTATATGTTTATTATTAATATTTTTATTATGTTTCCATTTCTTTCTTTACCCCTAACCCCTAAAGGGGAACATGTGCTATTAAACTTTTTCCTTAAAACCCTAAAGGGTAATGATATATGTTTTAATTCAGCACTAAAGGATAAATATATTTTATGATTAAGTCCCCTTTAGGGGGTTGGGGGTAGTAAAAGATGTTTCTTAATCACATCCAATACTTTATCTATATCATTTAATACTTCTTCATTTGTAAATCTAATTACTTTTATTCCAAAATGTTCAAGTTCAGATGTTCTTCCATTATCATATTCTAATTGAGTTTTATGATAACCCCCATCAATTTCAACTACAAGTTTTTTACTATGGCAATAGAAATCAACTATAAATATTGAAATAGGATGTTGGGGTTTAAATCTTTCTCCAATTTGCTTATTTTTCAAACGACTCCATAACATTTTCTCAGCATCAGTCATGTTTTCACGTAACTCTTTTGCTTTTTCAAATATTTCTGGATTAGCTCCATAAAACATTGATAGTTTTGGAAAGATTTTCATTATTTTTTCACCCCTAACCTCTAAAGGGAGATGATATATGTTTTATTCTTTTTTTACCCCTAACCCCTAAAGGGGAACATGTGCTATTAAACTTTTTTCCTAAAAGCCCATGGTCAATGTTTTACTCCTGAAAGGGATAAATATTTATTATAGTTAGCCCCCTTTAGGGGGTTGGGAGTAATTAAGATTAGTTTTTCACTAATCCTAAAAGGTATTGTCCGTATTGGTTTTTTATCATTGGCTTTGCTAATTCTTGAAGTTTTTCTTTAGTTATCCAGCCTTTTGTATATGCTATTTCTTCAAGGCAAGCAATTTTTAGTCCTTGACGTTTTTCTAATACTTCAATAAAAGTTGATGCTTCGCTTAGAGAATCGTGTGTTCCTGTGTCTAACCATGCAAATCCACGTCCTAAGAGTTGTACTTTTAGTTGCTCTGATTTCAAAAACTCTTGATTTACAGTGGTTATTTCCAATTCTCCTCTTGCTGATGGTTTAATATTTTTTGCTACTTCCACTACTTTGTTTGGATAGAAATACAATCCCACAACTGCATAATTGGATTTTGGTTCTTTTGGTTTTTCTTCAATGGAAAGCACTTTTCCTTCTTGGTCGAACTCTGCAACTCCATATCTTTCTGGATCATTTACATAATATCCAAATACTGTTGCCATATTGTTTTTCTCTGCATCATTTAAGGCTGTTTGAAGCATTGATGAAAAGTTTTGACCATAGAATATATTATCCCCTAAAACCAAACATGCTGAATCATTTCCAATAAACTTCTCTCCTATTATAAATGCTTGTGCCAAACCATCTGGAGAAGGTTGTTCTTCATAGGTAAATTCAACTCCATAATCGGAACCATTGCCCAATAGTCTTTTAAATCCAGGCAAATCTTCAGGTGTTGAAATAATAAGTATTTCTCTTATTCCTGCTAACATTAAAACTGATATTGGATAATATACCATTGGCTTATCATATATTGGAAGCATTTGTTTGCTAACTCCTTTGGTGATTGGGAAAAGTCTTGTTCCTGAACCTCCTGCTAATACTATACCTTTCATGATTTTTATTGTTGATTTGTTTAGTTGTTTTCGTCTTTTATATAGATTCTACTGATTTGCTGTTTTTCTTGATATTTCTTTTTTACTCCTGCCCCCTAAAGGGGAACTGGGTATGCGTTATGTGTCATTAAAAGTCCTCTTTAGGGGATTTAGGGGTTAACACTCATAGTTCATCATTTAATCAGTTTAATCAGAGTTCAGACATTTATTTTACTAATTCACTTTCTAAAATAGCAAAGCACCGTCAGTTACATTAGTTTTATTGTCTCTGGCGGTATTTTTGTTTGATTGGCAAATTTAATATTAATTTTCTTATCTTGTATTAATTTTAAAATTAAAAATTAAAAAAAGATTTAGTTCACGTATTTTATGAACATTGATACGATAATTTGTTTTAATAAATCAAGAATTTATTTGTACAATTTTGATTGTACAAAGTGTTATGATTGATTGGGAGCTATAGTTTGAAGCACCTTTTTTATTTTTGTGAGAATTTATACTATGTGAAAAAGCAATTATATTACTTGTAGTTTGGATTAGAAAGTGTTATAAGTATATAATCAACATTATTAAAATTAACAGGTGTCTTTTTTACTCTCACATTGAAAAAGTTTGGATCTGTTTTTGGAAGAGGGCTTTCGTATAAATCATATTCAGGGTCAGTTTGAGCTGATTGCATATAATAATCGTTAAGATAATTACTGATTTCAACAGTTTTTTCTGGTAGAAAATACATGTTTATGCTTGAAAGTTTGTAATCGGTAAAAAGATAATTAACATATTTTAGACAAACACTATTATTTTCTTGATATAGTAGTGAAGATGGTTCATCTGTTTTTAGAATTCTTAATTCATAAGATTTAACAATATTTTTTCCTTCTCCCCATGATAAATTTGGATCTCTGAAGTATGCATAATATCTATTGATTGTAATATTACACTTTACATTTTTTAAATCTATAAATGTTTTACCTACTTTTCTTCCAACAATTCTATAATTTAATGAATCTTTTTTTTCAATTGAAGCTATATTGGGATTATTTACAAAAACTAATGAATCATAATTTTTAATTACTACATCTGCTGTTTCTCCAACTTTTAGATTAACATTTGTGTTGGATATGGATGTTTGGTTTGATGAAGGTTTTGCTGTAGTTGTATCATCATCTCCTCCACAGCTATAACTAAAAGCTACAAGAGATAGTAAAATGGAATAAAATGCTAATTTTTTCATAATTAATACTTTTATTTTTGCAAAAATAGAGTTTTTTGAATAACGAACAAATAAATTGTTTGTTTCTTTCAATTAAAATTCAATATCATTTTTCTAATAAGATATTGAACAAATTGTTGTTGAAAGTTAGATTATTTTGAGCGAGAAGTGCTCATAAAATATTTTATAGGTAGCTTATTTACAAGCTTAACAATTATAAACATTGCAAGGATTGAAACAACAAATCGGAACAAGAATATTCCTGTCCAAGAAGCTCCAAGTCCTATCATAAGAAGAGAGTCTTCAATTATTGAATGAAAAAGACTTAAGAGAGCCAATGAAAGAAATATATCTTTGGGAGAAATATCCTTTTGTTTAGATTCTGTAATAATAAGTCCTCCTCCATAAGCCAATCCTAATGTCATTCCAATTAGGGTGAGTGGCAGAACTTTCTCACTTATTCCTAAAAGTTTAATTATTGGATATAATAATTTATTTATTATGCTTATCACTTTTATTCTTTCTAAAATATCTAAAGTGATTATTAAAGACAATACAATAAGTGCAATTATTATGTATTTCCTAATCTCCAATAAAGCCCAGTTGCCTAAAGAAAGATTATCGGATGTTAGCATTGGAATTGCTATTTGATTTTGGAAGACACCCAATGATGAATATATTAAATTTAAAATTAGAGCAAAAACATATCCTCCTACAACTCGAATTAGAAATATTGGTAAAATTTTTGTTCCTGCTTTTTTACATATTGGGATTTCTATTAATAGAGTGTGTGCAAATAGTATTAATGTTGTTAGAGTTGTCATTTGAGCCATGGTAAGTGGATTATTTGCATAAATGCTGCTTAGTGCTAATATACCTCCATAAATATTGGACAACATTGAAGTAACCCAAACCAGACTCATCTCTGAAGGAAGTCCTAAAGGATGCATTAAGGGCTCAAAAATTTGACTAATGAAAGGCATTGCATTGGTTTCCTGCAAGATTTTAATAATAATACTTACCGGTATCATTATCTTGAAGAAAACCAAAGACGTTGCCCACCATTTTTTTAATATAGTTTTTAAATACTGCTTGATAATCTCTATTTTTAAGAAATTGGATAGTAAATATTATCTATTCTGCAAAACGAATATTTGTCATTGTTTTTTCGCAATAATGACATTGAATTTTTAATGGTTTTTCTTCAATAACATTAAACTTCGTCTCGATTGTTTCCTTATTGGTTATGCAATTTGGATTTATACATTTTAATATCTTTTCTATCTTTTTAGGTATTTCAACAAATTTTTTCTCTACAACTTCATAGTCTCTAATAACAATTAGAGTTGCATTTGGAGCTACAAGAGCTATTTTGTTTATATCTTCCTGTTCAAAAAACTTGTTTCTTGCCTTAATAATTCCCTTTTTGCCATATTTCTTACTATTAAGGTTATTACCTATCAACACTTCATCTTCGTATTTATCTAAGCCCAAAATGCTTAATACCATAAGCACTGTATCTACTGGAATATGATCAATTACAGTTCCGTTTTCAATTGCAGATACTACTAATTCTTTCTTATTTTGTTTTGTCATTTTATTTCTATTTTTAAGCTTTTAATCCCTTATCTTTAAATTTAAGACACAATGAATTTAATTTTCTACTTAACTCCCAATATTGCTGCCATTAGTGCTTGACGAACATAAACTCCATTTCTTGCTTGTTGGAAATAGTATGCATAAGGAGTTTTGTCAACGTCTGTTGCAATTTCATTAACTCTTGGAAGTGGATGAAGTATTCTCATAGTTTCTTTGCATCCTTTTAGCATTGCTGCATCTAAAATGTAAGAATCTTTTACTTTTTCGTATTCTAATGGGTCAGAAAATCTTTCTCTTTGAATACGTGTCATATAAATAATATCAGCAAATGGAATTACATCTTCCAAATTAGTGTATTGTTCATATTTTAGATTTGCATCTTTAATATGCATTTTAACTGAAGAAGGTAATTTCAATTCGTTAGGAGAAACTAAATGGAATGTTGCATTAAAATTACTCATCGCTTGAACAAGTGAGTGAACTGTTCTTCCATATTTAAGGTCTCCTACTAAAGCAATATTAAGGTTTTCTAAAGTACCTTGTGTTTTAAGAATTGAATATAAATCCAACATACATTGAGTTGGGTGTTGATTTGCACCATCTCCTGCATTAATAAAAGGAACACTTGCCACTTCTGCTGCATAACGTGCTGCACCTTCAATAGAATGACGCATAACTATAATATCAACATAGGATGACAACATTTTAATTGTGTCGTGAAGAGATTCTCCTTTTGATTGGGATGTTGCAGAAGGGTTAGAAAAACCAATAACCTTTGCTCCCAACATTGAAGCTGCACTTTCAAAACTTAAACGAGTTCTTGTTGAAGGTTCAAAGAAAATTGAAGCTACAACCTTATCTCTTAAAATTTCCTGTTTAGGATTTTTTTCAAATTCTTCAGCCAAACGAAGTATTTCTAAATATTCTTCCTTTGTGTAATCTGAAATTGAAATTAAATTTCTGCCTTTTAAATTCATCTAATTTGCTTATTTATGTGATTGTTTATATTATTCCATAAAAAAAGCGACTAAAATAAGTCGCTTAATTGTAAAAACTAAAATTCTTAATATCGTAATAGATACTATTTAATGTGTTATTTATGTTTATTTTTTCAAACATTTTTCTTCTTTAATTGTTCATGCAAAATTACATCTTTATTTTTTATATGGATATTTTTTTTGATTTTTTTTGATAATATCTCATCCTATTTTTTCAAATGTTGTTTTGCTAACTTATGTTCTGGATTTATTTCTAATACTTTTTTAAAGTCAGATTGAGCTTTTTGATAGTCTTTTATATGTTCATAAGTTATTCCTCTATTGAAATATGCTTGATAAAAATTTGTATCTGCTTCTATTGCCTTAGAGAAAAGTATTAATGCATCTTGATAGGATTTCTTATAAACTAAATTAATGTACCCTACATTATGAAGTGCATCAGCATTTTTTGGGTCAATAGTTAAAATCTGTTGATAAGTATCTAATGCCTTTTGCATCATTGAATGTTCTTGATAGAAAAGTCCTAAAGCATACATTGCATTAACGTTTTTAGGATTTATATTGATTGTAGAAGTTAAATAATCTATTGCCAATCTATCTCCCTTAAGTGCATAAAGTAAACCTAATTCTTCAAATGGTTCTTCATAATCAGGTTTTAACTCAATTGCTTGTTTATAACTTTCAACTGCATGAATTGTATCTCCCTTTTCTTTTAATGTCCATCCTCTCAAATAGTAGGCTTGTGCACTTAATTTATCAATTTTTAATGCTTCATTTACATTAAACATTGTTTTATCATAGTCTTTCAATAATAATGCTATTTCAGCAGTTTTTAAATATACATCAGAAGATTTTGGATTTATCTTTTGAGCTTCCTGCAATGCAGCAAAAGCTAATGTTGTTTCTCCTGTTTTAAATAGAATATCAGCTTTTCTAACGTAATATTTAACCTCTTTTTTATTTAAATCAATAGCAGTTTGTATATCCATTAAACTTTCTTTCATATTACCTTTTTCTAACAAAACTTTAGAACGAGCGTAATATAGATCAGCATTTTTAGGTTCTTGCCTTATTTTCACATCCAAAAGAGCTAACTCATCTTTAATTTCGTTTTTATTGTCTTTTTTATCCTGTCCACAAGAAATTACTCCAAAAAGAAATATAACAATAAAAATTATTCTAAAACATCTCATACTTTATATTTTTATACATTTTATTCGGGTGCAAAGATAATATTTTTAGAAAAAAAATCATCACAATACTTGCATTTTAAAAATTTATATTTATCTTTGCACCATAAAATAATTTTAGAAATCAAAAAATAACGCTTATCGAATAGGAAAATTACTTTTTTAACAATATAAACTTAATAATAAAAAAGGAGGTTTCCTATGTTATATGATAAAATGAGCGACAATGAGTTGGTTTCTGCATTCATGCAAGATGATAAGCAAGCTTTTGAAGTTTTATTATCTCGTCACCAAAGCAAAATTTACAATTACATTCTTTCTTTAGTTAAAGAAAAAGCTCTTGCAGATGATCTTTTTCAAGATACAAATATTAAAATCGTAAACACTCTTAGAGGTGGAAAATATAGAAACGAAGGTAAATACATACAATGGGCAATGAGAATTGCGCATAATTTAGTTATAGATTATTTTCGCAAAAATCAACGATTCCCTACAATCAAAACAGATGAAAGCTTTGATATTTTTGATGTAATTGACAGTAGAGAAGAATCAATTGAACACAAAATGATTAAAAATCAAATTCATGACGACGTAAGGAAACTTATTCGTCAACTTCCTGATGAACAAAGAAGAGTTTTGGTTTTACGTCATTATTCAAATTTAAGCTTTAAAGAAATTGCAGACAAAACTGGAGTTAGCATTAACACAGCACTTGGAAGAATGCGTTATGCATTAATAAATATGCGTCGTTTGGCTGAAGAAAACTCAATGGTTTTACATATGTAAAAAATTCTTAAAAGGATAAAAGCATATAATAATAAAATTTGTTAGTCGTTTTTCAATAAAAGCAACTAACAATTTTTTTTATGGCAGAAAATTACATATTTGATTTATTAACATCGTGGGAAGAAGATCTTTTTGAAAATGAAAGTTCGGTTCAAGAAGAAACTTCATTACTTCCGAGCAATAAAGTTATCACAACTATTCTTTCTTATGCAAATTGCGAAAGATTTGAAAGTTTAACTTTAAATCATGATTTTGAGTTGTGCTTGAATTAATAGCAGGACCCTGTTCTGCGGAATCAAAAGAACAAATTTTAAGTACAGCTAAAGAAATAAGCGCTATTGGTGGCATAAATTGGTTTAGGGCAGGAATTTGGAAACCTCGCACAAGGCCAAACCATTTTGAGGGTGTTGGAGTTAAGGGTTTGCGTTGGCTCTCTGAAGTAAAAAAGCAAACTCCTTTGAAAGTAATGACCGAAGTCGGCACTCCTACTCATATTGAAAAATGCTTAGAACACTCTATTGATGGAGTTTGGATTGGAGCAAGAACAACAACAAATCCATTTTATGTTCAGGAGCTTGCAGAAAGTTTAAAAGGAGTAAATATTTCTGTATTTATTAAAAATCCACTAAATCCAGATATTAAACTTTGGGTTGGAGCAATTGAAAGAATAAAATCTTGCTGCAATGGTAAAGTTTATGCAATTCATAGAGGTTTTTCATTTGCCGATAATGGCATTTATCGTCAAACTCCCTATTGGAAAATACCTATAGAATTAAAAAGAATTTTTCCTGATATTCCTATTATTTGTGATCCAAGCCATATTGCTGGTAAAAGTTGTTTGGTTAAAGATATTTCTCAAACAGCTATAAATATTGGTCTAAATGGATTGATGATTGAAGTTCATAATAATCCTAATGAAGCTTTAACAGATAAAAAACAGCAAATAACTCCTTTAGAACTGAAACAATTATTGGATGAACTTATCATTCCGAATAACAGCATTGAAAAAATTGATTCAATCAAGACATTAAGAGCTGAAATTGACAGTCTTGATTTTGAGTTATTAGATATTTTGAAACAAAGAATGAATTTAGCAATTGAGGTTGCTAAAATTAAAAAAGAAAAGAATATTCCAATCTTACAAATTAAACGTTTAGACGAAATGATTCAAAAAAGATTGGAAAATGCAAAAGGCAGCAAATTAGACGAAGAATTTATTAAAGATATTTTTGAATCAATTCATCAAGAATCTATTCGTATTCAAAATGAAATATTTAAAGACAAGTGATCTTGTTTAATCGTTTAGTTGTTTAGTTGAATCTTCTCAACACCTCAACCAATTCTTAATATTATTAATCACAATCTCTATTCTAATATCAAATGCTTCTCGTGTTGCGTAAGCTATGTGTGGAGTTAGAACACAATTAGGAACATTTATTAGCGGATGATTTTTTGCTAATGGAGGTTCTGTTTCAAAAACATCAATACCTGCTCCTGCCAAAAGACCTTCTCTTAAACTTTCAGCCAAAGCTTCCATATCCACGACATTACCTCTTGCAGTGTTTATTAAAATTGCATCTTTCTTACAAAGCGATAATAAATCCTTGTTAATTAAATGATGAGTTTCTTTTGTTAAAGGAACATGAAGTGAAATAATATCAGATTGCTTCATTAAATCTTGAAGTGATACATATTTAATATTATGTTTTTTTACTTCTTCTCTTTCTGTTCTGCTCCATGCAATAATATTACAACCCATTGCTTTCAACATTATTGCTGTTTCCAATCCAATGGCTCCAGTTCCAACAATTCCAACTGTTTTACCTCTTAATTGACGACCTAAAAAGTTATTTCTTGTTTTACCATTTCTTGTATCTTGGTCTAATAATGTAATATGACGAAAAACGTCAATCATTAATCCAATTGCAAGTTCAGCAACGCCAACAGTTGCATATCCTGAAGCATTTACAACTTTTATATTATGCTCTTTACAATAATCTAAATCAATATGGTCTAAACCAGTGAAAGCAACCGACAGCATTTTCAATTTTGGAGATGATTTTAAAACTTCTGCACTTAATTTAATGTTTGAAATAATAACTACATCAGCGTCATGCATTCTTTCTTTCAAAGTTTCCTCATCTTCTTTTCTACCCATATAACAATGAAAGTCATGCCCTAAGTCCAAAAATTCTTTTTTTATTTGCTCTGCTTTTTCAACACTAATACCTATTGGTTCAACACTTACTATTTTCATATCCTTTTAATAATTTATGGAGCAAAATTACAATAATTGTTTTATTTCATTAGTAAATAATCTTTTTTTGACTTAATACTATACAACAAAACTCATTCAATGTGACAATTGGAATAAGTATTAAATAATAAAAATTATTTTTGTCAAACATTTTTTTCACATTTAACTTATTGATTCCAAAATTCAAAACAAATAAACATTCAAATCTCTTATTTTTTATTTCTATTAAACTCTTGCTAAATTGAAAATTTGTTGTATTATTGCAGTGTCAAATTTATGATTACTAATTTTAAAATTTAAAAAATTATGAAGGTAAAACACTTATTATTAGGTATTGCATTAGTTGCATTAGTTGCAGCTTGTGGAAAGAAAGAAGCACCTGTTGAAACTCCAACAGAAACAGCTATTGAAACTCCTGCAGTAGAAACTGAAGCACCAGTTGCAGAACCAGTAGCTACTCCAGCTCCTGCAAAAACAACTACAACTGCTAAACCAGCAGCAAAACCAGCAAAAGCTGAACAACCAAAAGTTGATCCTTGCGAAAAATTAGTTGCTGAATACGAAGGATTTGCTACAAGAATTCAAAGTGCAAAGAAACTAAAAGCAAACGGACCAAAACAACTTGAAGAATGGTTAGCACTTAGAAAAGAAGTTGCTTCAAGAGATGCTAAAGTTAAGGAATGTATTTCAAACCCTACTTACAAATCAAGAGTACAACAAGCAGCTATTGTTATAGTTTCTTCTTCTAAATAATTTTTTATTAAAAAATTTGAAGAGCTGTCAAATTAAGTTTGACAGCTCTTTTTGTTTATATTAATTCCAAATTCACATACAAGAATACATCTATTTTCATTATCTTTGCACAATTATAAACATTATCACCAATCAATAAATTAAAATGAAGTACAAATTAATTATTGTTTTCTCCAGTTTATGTATTCTACTATATTCTTGTGTTTCTGCAACTGGAAGAAAACCAAGTCCTGCTAAACTTTCTCAACAAGAAGCTTTTGTAAGTAATAAGCTTAATTCAATGACTCTTGAAGAAAAGATTGGACAATTAATTATTATTGGTTCAGATGCAAACGTAAAGCATTCATACATTAATGCTATAACAAAAAGCATTGATAGCTTAAAAATTGGTGGAGTTTGTTTTTTCAAAGGCACTTCTCAAGACTTAATTGATTTAAACAAAAAATATAATTCTGTTGCAAAAACTCCTCTTTTAGTTAGCATAGATGGTGAATGGGGTTTAGCAATGAGATTAACTGATTCATATTCTTATCCTACACAAATAACTCTTGGAGCAACAGAAAATGATTCTTTAATTTACGAAATGGGTAAGAATATTGCCCTCCAAGCAAAGTCTTTAGGCATTCATATTAATTTTGCACCCACAATTGATATTAATCTAAATCCTAAAAATCCTGTAATTGGTTTTCGTTCATTCGGTGAAGACAAAGAAAGAGTTGCCAAACTTGGATGGGCTTATATGAAAGGGATGCAAGATAATGGTGTTTTAGGTTCTTTAAAACATTTCCCTGGTCATGGAGACACTGAAACAGATTCTCATTATTCTTTACCAACAATTAATCATAGCAAGGAGTTTATAGATTCTGTTGACTCCTATCCTTTCATTTATGGAATAGAAAGAGGAGCTAAAATGGTTATGGTTGGTCATTTGAATATTCCATCTCTTATACCTAATGAAAAACTTCCTTCTTCCCTAAGCAAAGAAGTTATTACTGATTATTTAAAAAATGAACTTTGTTTTAATGGAATTGTTATTACTGATGCACTAACAATGAAAGGTGTTACTAATGAATACTCTAATGGAGAGGCTGAAGTATTGTCTCTAATGGCTGGAGTAGATATTTTATTAATGCCTGATGATGCATATAAGGCTGTAAGTGCAATTTTACAAGCAGTAAAAGACAATAGAATTAGTGTAGAAGACATTGAAAATAAATGCAAGAAAGTTCTTAATTTGAAATATGAATTGGGTTTATTTGATGATGAAATTAAAGAATTATCCGTTACAAATGATAATTTGATTAAACAAGCTGAAGATATTACTACTCAATTGTCAGAAAGTATAATTACTCTTGTTAAGAATGATTGCAATATGCTTCCTATATATGACAGACATAATATAAAAATTGCTGTAGTACAGTTGGGAAATGGAGATATAAATCCTTTTGTTTCAACAATGAAGGAATATTCTAATGTTGATGTTTTTAAAATAGGAGCAAAAGATACTTTAAGTAATATTGAAGGAAAACTTGTTGATTATGATTATGTTGTTGCAACTATTAATGGAAATATTAAAAGAAGTATTAATACTAATTTTGGATTTGATTCAACTATAATAAAGAATTTAAATCAATTGCAGAAAAACGAAAAAACTATTCTTGCTCTTTTTGCTAACCCCTATTCTCTTCAACTAATTGATAGTTTAAAAGATATAAAAGCAATACTTATAGGTTATGAAAACATACCAGCTTTACAAATTTCTTTGGCTAAAAGTATTTTTGGGAAAATAGATGTTAGAGGTAAACTTCCAGTTACATGCTCAGAAAACTATAAGGTTAATTTAGGATTGCGTTTTGATGATGAAGCTATGAGCTATGTAAATTGCAATGATGTACAAATGAACCCACTTTATTTCAAAAAAATTGACAGCATTGCAAATGAAGGAATAAAAGACAGGGCTTATCCAGGCTGTCAAATTGTGGTTTATAAAGACAATAAACTTGTTTACGAAAAATCTTATGGCTATTTAACTTACGATTCTATTCAAAAGGTTAATAACAACACTCTTTATGATGTTGCTTCAGTAACAAAGGTTATGAGTACTACAATTTCCATGATGAAACTTTACGATGAATCACAATACAATTTAGATGATAAGCTTTCAAAATATCTTCCAATTTTAGAAAACTCAAATAAAGAAAACATCACTTTCAAAGAAGTTCTTTCTCATAATGCTGGTTTAAAGGCCTGGGAAGCATTCTATAAAGCTACAATGAATGACAATAATTTAAAAACTTCAATCTACAAGTTTCAAAATCCAAACTCAGAAAAATATGTTCCAGTTTGCGACAGCCTTTACATTCTTAAATCTTACAAAAAAACAATTTTAGATAGGATTGTTAAAACAGATTTGAATAAAGAGAAAAAATATGTTTACTCCGATTTTGGTTTTATACTTTTAGGTGAAGTTATTGAAAATATTACAAAGACTCCTTTGAATGTTTATGCATATGAAAATTTCTATGAACCAATGGGATTAAAATTTATTGGATATAAACCATTGGAAAGATTTTCAAACAGCAATATTGCTCCAACTGAAATGGATAATACTTTTAGACATAGACAAATTTTAGGTTATGTTCACGATCCAGCTGCAGCTATGTTTGGAGGAGTTGCTGGTCATGCAGGACTTTTTTCAAATGCTATGGATATTGCTCAAATTTGCCAAATGCTTCTAAATGGAGGAGTTTACAACAATCACAGATATATAAATGAAAGCACAATAAAGCTTTTCAACACAACATATTTCAAAAACAACAGAAGAGTGTTGGGATTTGACAAGCCAGTTCCAAAAGAACTTGGAAATTCATCTCCTTGCTCACAATACGCATCAAAAGAAAGCTTTGGTCACACTGGATTTACAGGAACTTATTTTTGGGTTGAACCAAAAGAAAACTTAACATTTGTTTTCCTTGCCAACAGAGTTTATCCAGATCAAAACAATGGAAAACTATCCAAAAAAAATATTAGAACAAATATTCACGACTTGCTTTACGAATCAATAAGAAACTACTAAGCATTTTTGCTAACCTACTGTTATGATTTCAAAAGCTAAAGCCTCACTCCTAATTGAATATGCCAAGACATATAATACTAAAGAATTTATTGAAACTGATCCAATAAAGTTTCCTCATCAATATTCCAAAAAACAGGATATTGAAATCTCCTCCTTTATTAGCTCCTGGTTGGCTTATGGCAATAGAAAAGCAATTCTTCAAACTCTATCTCTAATTCATCACGAAATTAACCTCAACTACGCCAACAGCCCATTTGAATATATTAAGCAAAGAGGTTTTGAAAAACTCAAAAACAATAATCAATCCCTCTATCGTTTCTACAAATACAACGACTTCTACAACCTTTGCAACACATTACACAAAATCTATATTCAAGAAAGCAATAATTCGCTTGAAGAAAAAATTGGAAAAGAGCTAAAACTAAAACAAAAAAGCATTGAGCAAAATAACATTAATTCAAATCCTTGCTTGGAAGTTATTGAAATAATTATTGAAATCTTTAAAGATGTAGCTGGCATTCCAATAAACACAAAATCAGCCTGCAAACGACTTTGTATGTTGCTTCGATGGTTGGTTAGAAATGATAATATTGTTGATTTAGGCATTTGGACAATTCTCAAACCTGAAGAATTAATTATTCCCGTCGACACTCATGTTCATCAGCAAGCACTATTGCTAAACTTAACAAAGTCAAAACAAGCCAATATGCAAACAGCTCTTGAAATAACGGTCAAACTAAAAGAAGTTTTTCCTGAAGACCCTACCCTTAGCGATTTTTCTCTTTTTGGATATGGAGTAAACAATAAATAAAAGACTAAGCTTATCTGTATTTATCCTTAGCTTATCCAAAAAAACATCAATCATAATTAAAAATATATCAAATTAAATAGCAATATATTTTTAAATTAACATAATTTTACATTACTTAAAATCAATACATTGAAAATATTTATCAAAAAACCTGCAAAATTAATTTGCAGGTTTAAAAACTATTTCCTATGTTTGCCGCAAATATTAAACAAATTAATAATTAACCCTTTTAGTATTATGAAACGATTATTATTATCTTTCGTTTGCGTATTTTTCTTTATGAGTTTAATACCCACACTTTATTCTCAAACCCTTTTCAATCCCTCACTATGGATAAAACCCCAACAATCTCAGGGCGACAGTCTTTCTTTAAATATCACCCCCACAGGACTAACCACCGACAGCACCCATAGGAAAGCAAGTTATATCAACTATAATGTTGGCATTAACTCCATAGACAGCATACCAATAATACTAACCCTTCCAGAGAGAGTCTTCTCATTTCAACGAGCCACTATAATGACAGCCTACCTTACAGAGAGTCCCAATAAGATAGGACTATGGGAATTGATAAGAGACACCCTAAGGCCCATTTGGTTAAACTCCCAAGAGCTAAGCTATAAGAACATAAGTCTAAACTATAGAGACACCACAGAAACAGGCCCTATAGTCAACATCAGTCATTTTAATTATCCAGTAGACACATCAAGCAACCCAACCATTGACACCTTACGCCTTATGAAAGAAGGCACCAATCTCTTTGAAGGAATCTTTGGCGAGTTCATATACTTTGATACCACCCTTTCACCATTGCAAGAACGCAGATGGGAAACCTATCTATCCTTAAAATATGGAGCCACCCTAAAACGTGACTATATCAACGCTTCAGGTGACACCATATGGAATGTAACGCAAGACAGCCTGTACTCCAAAGGCATAGCAGGCATAGGTAAAGACACCACTACCACCTTAAAACAATTAAAAAGCAATATTTATAAAGATGTCCTAACAATAGAATCACAAGGACCAATAAACACCCAAGGCACTTATCTAATATGGGGACATAATGACATGGACGTAGTTCCATCTCTTTCCATAACAATAGATACTATAGAATACCACCAACTCTTAAGACGATGGAAAATAAAACCCACATATGGAACAACCAATCACACCCCATTACAAACAACCCTATCCTATACCTATCCAACCAATGCATATCCCCATGGGATAGTTTTGTTTGTAGATAGAAGTACTGCCACAGGCTTAGACCCATACACCAGTGACATCCATTATCCAGACAGTGTAGACACAGAGAGAGTATATTTTCACAACCTTCAGTGGGATACCGACCAAAGTGGCAGCGATTACTTCAGTATAGCCATTCATTCAGACAGTTTAAGTAGATATCTTATAACCAAGACAACTACATCAGAAGAAGGAGAAACCAACTCTACCACCGCAGAAACATTAATCCTAACCCTTCATCCCAACCCATCCACAGGATTATTTACACTGATAGTAAAACAAAGCAATCCCGAATCCTTAACCATAAGAATCAGTGACAATATGGGTAAAGAAATCCGTAGGTACACAAAACCTGAAGCCGGACAATACACAAAGATAGAAGACACAATAGACACAATGGGAGTATACTTTATACAGGTAGAAAGTCCATCAGAGCGTAAAACCATCAAATTAGTTATAGTAAGATAAAAAACAATCTTAGACCAAAAAAATTATTAATTATAATACATTATAAATATGAGAAGAAGTATTACTAACTTAATTATTATATTATCATTATTAATGATTAATTGTATGGATAAAAATAGAGAAGTGTATGTAAATAAAGACAAACCAAATTTACATATAACCAAAAACTCAAACCAACCTATCAATACAATAAATAGTATTAGAGCTATAACAAATACAATAACTTCCAAGAATAATAAAAGATTATTGTCAGATACTCTTAATATTGGAGAAAGGAAGGAATACTTAATTAGTCCGAATGATAATAAATCATTATCACATACAGGAGTAACTTTATTTATTGAAGATGGAGTAGTAAAGAAGCCTACACTTGTAAGTATTACTCCTATTCCAGAGCCTAATCTACCTCCAATATCTAATAATATGGTTAACTTAACTAACTATCATAATGGTTATAGATTTTTGCCAGATGGACAGACATTTGAAAAGGAACTAACAATGGCATTAAGCTATGATAGCACACAAATACCATACGGCTATACAAGTAAAGATATATATACATATTTTTATAATGAAGATTTAAAAATATGGCAACAAATAGAAAGAGATAGTGTTGATGAATTAAATCATATTATTTACTCTCGCACCAATCACTTTACCGATTATATTAATGGTATTCTTAAGACCCCTGAGAGTAGTGACGTAATGGCGTATACGCCAACCTCAATCAAAGACTTAGAAGCAATTCATCCATTAAATGGGATAACCACTATATCTCCACCTCAAGCTAACAATAAAGGAACAGCCAATTTAAGTTATCCAATTACAATACCTCAAGGTAGAAGAGGTATGCAACCAGATTTGAATATCACATATAACAGTTCAGGAGGAAGTAGCTGGTTGGGATTAGGTTGGGATTTAAGTGTTTCCTGTATAAGCGTTGAGACACGCTGGGGAGTGCCATTATATAATCCTGATAAAGAATCAGAAACCTATTTATTGGATGGAGAAACATTGGTAACAGGTTATTATGATAACAGTGAAAAACTTATACTCAATAAACCTAACTACAGATTAAAATGGGACACAATTGACAGAAACAATGATGGAGTAAAACAATTCTATCCAAGAGTGGAGGGGTCTTTTAAAAAGATTATTCGACACGGTGTAGATCCAGGTAATTATTGGTGGGAGGTTATTGATAAAAATGGGACAAAATACTACTATGGAAGTATAGATGGAGAAAACATAGATTACAGTAGTGTATTTAGAAGTAATGTAACCAGTCTGAATTCTATAAACAATATAGCAAAATGGCATTTAAGAAAAGTTGTTGATAGTTATGGCAATACAATAAATTACAATTATAAACTTATCAATACTGATGGACATCAAGTAGCTTTGGATTATATTACTTACACTGGTTTTGAACCAGATGAAGAAGCTTCTAATAATGAAATATTTTTTGACAGTATTGATTTGGAAGGTATGTACAAGGTGATATTTAAGACATCAAATAAGCCTGATAAATCAACTTCATACAGATATGGTTTTATGGAATCAAACTCTGTATTATTAGATAAAATACAAGTCTTATATGATACAGATACAATCAAAGAGTACTTCTTTGGTTTTAAGGAAGGTGGATTTGCAAAATCTCTTTTGTGTACTGTTATAGAAACAGATGATTCTACAAGACATGTTGGAGGCTATTCTATAAACAATACAGGAAAGACAATTTATGATGTTGATATGTTTAATAGATGTGAGTTTGGAGTGATAAATCCGGATAAAATGCTTTTACCTGTCACTTATACATTTGACTACAATGAATTACCGGGAACAATTTTAGAAGATACAGCTCATAATGTAACTCATACAGGCTCAGGTAATAATCTTGGATATTTTCTCTTACCTATCAATGATAGAGAGAATTTCTCTGGCTCTGAGTCATTTTCTTGGAATGCAGGAGGAGGATTAGGTGTAGGCATAGGTTATGAGATATGGACTAAAGCTCTTTCTTTAGGAGGCAATTATCTATACTCAGAAGATGAGTCTAAAAGTGTTGTTACTATGACAGATTTAAATGGGGATGGATATCCGGATAAGTTAATAAGAGATGGAGATAATTTAAAGTATAGACTAAGGAATCCAAATAATTCAGAAATAGTATTTAACAGTCCTATTAATATAGGTAATTTACATAATTTCCAATATTCAGAAAGCAGTACAGATAGTTGGGGATTGGAAGGACAATTGTTAGATGGCGTTGCAAACTATTCAGCTACTTGGAGTGATACAAGAAATACTACATCAATATATTTAGCAGATGCTAATGGAGATGGTCTTACTGATATTGTAAAAGATGGAAGAGTTTATCTTAATCAATATTATGTTAATGGGAATGACACTGTAACATTTTTAGATATAACAGATATGGATTCAGTATTAGTTGGAGGAAGTTGTGGAGATGAGTATTATCATAATGAAGAGAGTGTGGATGAAAGTATTTTTACTTCTGGTTATTATACTGTTGAAACTGTTAAATGTTTAAACGATACAAACTGGGTAACTATAGATACGGTTTATCGCCCAGGGTACATAAAAGGATTGTTTAAAATGGACACAACTCATTTTTCTAATGGTAATATTGATACATTATATTTAGATGATCCATCTGGATATTTTTATAATTGTGGGGATGAAACATATTCTACTTATGATACTATTCAATACAGTCAAATAATTCCTTATGGTGCTTGGGGTCCCACAGATGGAAATGCAGGTGCTAGTTGTGTTATAGCATATTTGCCATCAGTTATGCATATTGATACCAATTATCACGGAAAAAAAGATAGTTGCTGGATAGAGACGGAAGAGTATTATTACCAATATCCTGAGCGTTTTGCTCCAGATATTGATCTTGTCAGGGTTTGGGTTGCTCCATATAATGGTACTATAGATATCACAGGTCAAGCAAGACTTTCAGAAGATTTTCAGGACTTTAGACGTCAGTCAAATATAACTGATGGAGTTGGATTAGCCATTCAAAAATCCGGAGAAGACAGCATTAGACTATTTTGGCATTTAAAGCCAACTGATAGTATTCATGATATGAATGTGAATATGGATGTACTTAAAGGTGATAAAATATACTTCAGAATGTCATCAAAGGACAAAAGAGATTATGATAAGGTTATGTGGAATCCAAGCATAAGATATACCGAAGCAAATAACATCCAAAATCCTGATACATTAAACAATATAGACGCTAATGGAGACAGTATTTTTGCATTTAATTATGGTACTGACTATTCATTAAGTCAAGAACAAAAGATAGGAGCTCCATTTGATAGTAAATTTAAAGTGAATGCAAAACTTTCAAGTAATGGACAACCATTGATGGAAGATTTAGTATTTACAATCAAGAAAGGTTGTGAAATAAAAGATAGTATTTCTTATATTTTGGAAGATGAAACTGAAAGTCAAACTTATAGTAAAGATACGTCTTTCGTTGTTGATACATTTATTTTCCATTCAGGGGACATAATTAATGTAGAAATTGACACTCTAATTAATGTGAAACAAAAGGATTTAATTATGATTAATGATGTTACTTTAGCGGGATTTGATTCTTGGGTGACTTTTGATTGGGAGGTTAAATATACGAAAAAAAGATGTAATGAATATATCTTTTTTGAATTAAGTTCCGGTAATGGAGGTCAGCATAAGTGGTCAGATATAGATGCCAATATAGATGTTACGATAATAGAAAGTCTTGATGCAGGTTATTCTAATGCATCGTTATTTAGAGTTGACAGTGCAGATGGTAATAATGATACTATTTACAACTTTGTTTATCATCCTTCTGTTAACGAGATATCTTATGATTATATGTTAATACCTAGTATAGCTTATGTTCCAGAAAGTGATATTAATGGATTTAAAATAGCAAGAAGATTTAATTGTCCAATGACAATTAAAGGGCCATCAGGATTTATTCTTCCTTCATCTATTTCAGTGAATACGTATACATATAACGACATCTTACAAGAAGGACAAAAATATTATATAGATTATTATACTAATAACTCAGCAAGTACAGCAGAAACACAACTATATGATATAAATGATAATCCTATAGCAAGAGTTCTAGCCGGTTTATATACAAATTATGATACCTCATATAATAAATTTGGAACTATGTACAGAAACTGGGGACAGTTTGGTTATAGAGGAAATGATACAGAAGGGAATCTTTATATAGATGAAAATCTTTTGTATTTAAATAGTAATGTTTCTTCGTTTAATGAATCAAACTTATCTGGAGATGCTCCAACATTAAGTTCCAATAGTCCAACAGCAACTGCAAGCAGTGGGAATATTTATAATCCACTATTAGATCATTTCTTTTTTATGAATGCCTCAACAGAATATAATTGCTGGTTAGGTTATGGTAATATTATTTATGCCTCAAAGGATTATACTGGACATACAAAGGTAAGTACAGCAAATGATACAGTTATAGACAGAACAATAAGTCCTATACCTGCGGCTGTTCCAGGCTCAAGAGTGATTGCAGTTGATAAGCATACTTTCACTGAAAGTGTTGCACAAACAGGATCAATAGGAATTCCTGGTATTGCATCATTAGGAGCAAATGTTAGCAAAGGAGGAACAAGAGTATTGGGTGATTTTATGGATATGAATGGAGACAGATTTCCAGATATTATATCTGAAAGGGGCATACAGTACACAAGTCAAAGAGGAGGATTAAGCGGTCTAGTAAAAGGAAATACAGGAATTGTAGACAGTTCAGAATTTTCAGCAACTGGTGCTAATTTTGGAGCAACATTTTTACAAGCAAAATTTGAATTGGGCAATAACCCTAAGAAATCCAAAACTGTTGTTAATGGATCTTTTGGAGCAAGTGTAGGAGCTTCTACCAGTGAGAATACGACAACATCAACTATATTGGATATTAATGGAGATGGATTACCAGATAAGATTTATAATAATGGAATTGTCATGTTCAACAACGGATATGGTTGGGAAAGTGGTATATATAGTCCTGTAGCTGAAATCAGAAAAAGTATAAGTCAATCTTATTCTGGATCATTAAGTGGAGGTCTTTCAAGTAATAATTTGAATATAGGAGAGACTAGTATATCCGGTGGACTAGGTATTTCTCATTCTGATAACAAAACAACTTTCTCTCTTTCAGATATTAATGGAGATGGAATGCCTGATATAATAAGTAGTAATTATGTTTACTTTAATAAAGGCGATGGTTTTTCTTCAGAATTTATAGGTTTAGGAGCAGAATTTGATTTGAGTAAGACTAACAATATTGATGCTTCTTTAGCATTAACAATTGGATTTACAATTGGGCCATGGCCAGTAAAGTTAGACATAAATGCAAAAGGAGGAGTAGCATGGAATGCGACAACAACTCATGATCAATGGATTGATATGAACAATGACGGATATCCTGATTATATGTATAAGGATGGTGATGATATAAAAGTAAAATATTCCCAAATAGGGAAGACAAATCTTTTAAAGCGAGTTACTACAATTTTGGGAGCAGAATATCAAATAGATTATACATTGTCTAAAAGCAGTAAGGAATGCCCTCAGAGATACTGGAATATGTCTTCGTTAAGAGTATATGATGGATTTAAGGGAGATGGAATAGATACTATGAAGACAGCTTTTGAATATAAAAACAGAAGATACGACAGGTATGAAAGAGAAGAATACGGTTATGATACTATAATAATAAAAGAGTATAATAATAATCAGATTGAACGTATAAAAACTCAGGCATATCATAATGATAACTACAAGTTTAAGGGAATAATGAAATATGACCTTATAACTGATAGAAATAACAGAAAATATGTAGAAAATACTTATCTTTATAAGTGTGCAGAAATCTCAACAGGATATATTTTCCCAGATTCTCTAGCTCATTGTTTTGGCAGTTCTTATCCCGTGATTATAATGCAAAGAACTATGTATTATGAAGGTGGTAGCTCTCCTCAAATAACCACAAAAAAAACATATGAATATTGGAAATATGGTAATGTAATAAAATATGTAGAATATAATAATGAAAATAACCTTAATGACTCTATAGGAGTGGATATTGAATACGCTTACATTAACAATGGTACCTATCCAGATTTCGAGTCTAAAAATATGGTTAATCTGGTTAATTCTGTCTCGATTTTTTCTCCTGATGTTTCCAGAAACAGATATGCAGAATATGATACTAATGGAAGTTTGTTGAAGTTGATAATTAATAGTCAATCTGAATATGAATATACATATGATATTTTTGGAAATACAACAAGTGCTACACTCCCTGAAAATTCTATTAACCAAAGAATGCAAATATATTATCACTACGATACAGTAGTCTATACCTATGCTGACTCCGTTAGAAATTCTTTAGGTTACCATTCCACAGCAGAGTATGACTTCCGTTTTGGTAAGCCAGTAAAGACAGTAGATATTGCAGGCAATGTTATGGAATACACTTATGACCCTAAAGGCAGGACAAGAACAATCAGAGCTCCAAAAGAAATAGCTTCGGGTAAGCCTTACACAATAGAATATACCTATTGGGATATGGTTAATAGAGGAGTGGCGTATTGTTTAGATTGGAAAGATGGTATGAGAAATATAACCTATCCGTTTGCCCAGACCAAACATTACGACTCCTATAATGATGCAATTGTCAGGACAGTTAGTATTTCTGACGGATTGGGAAGGATAGTGCAGGTAAAGAAAACTGCTGAAATCAACTCTCAGGAAAAACTCATTACCAGTGGCTGGATATATTATGACGGTTTAGGAAGAGCAGAGAAACAATATGCACCCAATATAGACACAGTAACAATATATGCTATTGCACAATTTTATAGATATGGTACCTCCGATGCCAATTACGACTTGGAATCATTATATTTAATAAATAAAACTTTAGGCAACGTAAGACCAACTATAACCAACTATGATATACTTGACAGACCGATAAGAAGAATAAATCCTGACCAGACTCAGAGCACTATGAGTTATAACTTTGGAACAAACAACTGGGGTAAGAAGAACTTCTTAACTACACAAGTAGATGAAAATAGTCAGACATCTAAAATTCTCACAGACGTAAAACAGCAAAAGACCAGGATAGAAGATGCCCTTGGGAATACCACACACTTCAAATATAACGCCCTTGGACAATTATTGGAGAGTATAGACCCTGAAACACATTCCACAAATTATACCTATGATGATTTGGGTAGACTCACACAAAGAAATCACCCAAGTGCAGGCACCACACAATATGAATACGACAATGCATCCAATATGCTAAAACAAACCATGTCTTCAGGAGAAGAAATCAGTTACACATACAATTATAACCAGCTTACAAACGTTAATTATTCTAATAAACCTTGGAATAATGTATTGTATAAATATGGATTGGCAGGCAGTGGAAATCAGACAGGCAGACTTATCAAACAGCAGGATGCTACCGGTACGCAGGAATTTGATTATGGTAATATGGGCGAAGTGATAGAAAATAGACACACCTATGTAGTGCCATATAACAGTGAGCCAATCACCCTCAAGACCAGTTGGACATACGACAGTTGGAATAGAGTAAGAGAAATCATCTATCCTGATGGAGAGAAGGTGAGCTATCATTATAATAAAGGGGGCTTGCTCAAAAGCATGGAAGGCGACAAGAATGGATATACAACACAATACATCCGTGATATACAGTATGACCATTATGACCAAAGAGTATTTATGGAATATGGTAATGGAGTAACATATAACTACACATATAACCCTGAAACTCGAAGACTGGACAACCTCTTCAGTGAATCAACACAACAAAACAATATAGTGCTACAAAATAATACTTACAAATATGATAATGTAGGTAATATCCTTCAGATAAAAGGCTATGGCACAGACCCATTTGAACACAACTACAGCTATGACGCATCTTACCGATTAGAAAATGCAAACGGCAATGGCACCTGGCAAGGAAATAACCTGACTTATGAACAAAGCTTTGCATACACTCCATCAGGAAGAATAGACAACAAGAAAACCACAAGTCAAAAGCTAAGCAATCAGTTTGGACTATATAATGAAGACTACGATAATACATACACTTATGATGTTAATGATAATCCATATGCAGTAAGGCATATTACAGACAATGCAAATGGCTTAGATTATGACTTTAACTGGGATCAGAAAGGAAATATGATATATGCAAGCAATACAAAGCGCACCCTCTGCTGGACAGAAGACAACCGATTGCAAGCCGTAAAAGACAATCACATGGGAGCATATTATAACTATGATGCCTCAGGGGAAAGAAATCTCAAACTAACAGGAGCAGTCGTTCAGATGTCACAAAATGGAGTTCCTTATGATTATGTAATGTTAGAATCCCCTACCCTTTATGCCAGCGGATTAATAACCATCAATGAACGAGGCTATACCAAACACTACTTTGAAGAGAACAAGCGAGTATGCAGCAATATAGGCGGAGGCTTTAGAGATGCAGGATATGACATAATGGAACCCATAGGATTAATCACATCATTTGAAGAGCAATTGGGTAATGCAAAAGACGGCATATTCAATACCTTTGAGCAGTGTATCAAATCCCCAGTCGACCTTGAGAACACTAAGGACAAGATAGTCAATGTAATGAAAGACCACGAGAAAGACCGTAACGAAGAAGAATACCAGTTCTACTACACCAATGACCACTTAGGCTCCAGCACCTACATAACCAACAAAGAAGGACAAATAACCCAAACCTTAGCCTACCTACCATACGGAGAAGACTGGGTAGACCTTGACAACCAACCACCATACCTCACCCCATACAAATTCAACGGCAAAGAAAAAGACCAAGAAACCGGCTACAACTACTACGGCGCCCGCTACTACTGGGACAAAGGCTCATTCTGGTTATCAGTCGACCCAATGAGCGACAAATACCCTCACCTAACTTCTTATAACTATTGTGCAAATAATCCAATAATGCTTATCGATCCGGACGGAAGGGATATAGATGTTGCTTCTGAAGGAGGGGGAATATACAAGGTAGTAGGAGGGAATTTTAATAATGACAAAAGTATTTATATTGTTAATGCAAATGGGAAAAGAGTTGGGACATTAGGTCAATCATTAACTGAAAATTCTTTTTTTAATGAAGAAAACAATCCAGTTATTGGTGCAAAAATTAATGTAAATGATTTCTCTGGAAAAAACTTTTTAAAAAAAGATATTATAGAAAATACTCCTTCTTTAAGTAGTTATGTTGCAAATGCAAATAATTATGATGATTATGATTTTAAAAATAGAACAGTTTTAAATCCAAAAAATGTTTCAAATATTTCTTTGGAACATTATAGAGGTATGCCATTATCTGGAGTAGATGGTATAGAAGGCAAGAGAGTTTTTGGAACAGCAAGAGATGTTGGAAATTATGCTGCTGGCTATGTTGCAGAATCAAATGGACTAACTTGGTCTAATGCTAGATTAGGTTTTGATGGTCTTCAAAGTATAAAAACAACAAGTAGGACTGGAAAACTTCAGTGGGATACAGAAAGTGCAGTTTCTCAATCAGCTCAACGTATTGGCTATAATGCTTCATTTAATAACAGGCCACAAGTAAAGATTGCAAAGAGGTTAATAGATTATATTAGAAAATAATGAGAAGATCGAAAAAAACTTTGATAATATCAATTGCTATTATCATTATTATGTTATTTGTTTTCTATCAACACAGAAACATTTATAATTTGGGATATAAACATTATGTAACGAGATGGGGACCTTATATCATGCCATATAAATATTATGGATTGACAAAACCAAAAGATAATTTCATAAAACTATATAATTTCAAAGGTACTGAATTAGTATTCATTTCTGATACTAATATTGTAATAGGGGAAAAATATGGAGATAGTGTATTAATGAAATTTAGCAATTACAATTGTAGATATTATAATAAATATGCGTATGATGAATTCAAAAAAAAGTATGTAGATAATAGCGTATTTTATATTGGATGGAGATTTTCAGATGAACCTATATATTCAAATATGTCTGGAGAATTAGATAAAAATTGGGGTAATGCTAGTTTGGTAGAGTAGTGGATAGTGTATCAGATTTGGGGTAGTGTATCAGATTTGGAGTTGGAGATGTAAGTCATTGAAAAACATTGATTATAAAATTGATTTAGCGAAAAGACAGGATATTATTCTGTCTTTTTCTATTTTTTACAAACCAAATAATCAATATACATAGAGTAAATTAGTAATTTAGCTATAAGCAAACTTTAGTTTTGCCATGAGTAAACTTATAGTTTAGCTATGAGCAAACTTATAGTTTGACTATGTGCTAACTTATAGATTAGCTATGAGCTAAGTTATAGATTAGGTATGAGTAAAGTTATAGTTTAGCTATATGCTAAGTTATAGATTAGCTATGAGCTAAGTTATAGTTTGGTTATATACTAAGTTATAGTTTAGCTTTAGCAAAATGGCTTATTGGGTAAAATTATTCGGTATTTTCTTATAATCAATAAAATAAATTACAATTATATCCATTTAATTGGTATCATTAAAAATTATTTATAAACCATTTAAAAAAGGAGGTTATTATGCCAATGTTGGCTGTTCGCGTTTTGCGAAAAATTTCAGTAGGACTTAATCCAGGTATGAAATACTTGTTGCGTCCTAAGAGAAAAAAGGTTATTGATTCCAAGCAGGTTGCTGAACGAATTGCCGAAACTTCTGCTTTTTCAAGGGGTGATGTTTATGGTATTTTGACGCAATATGAAACCATTTTGAAATGGGAGTTGCTGGAAGGTAATCCTGTGAAACTTGGGGAGATTGGAACTATTTCGCCTGAGTTCAGTGCTAAGGCAGTTGATACTTTGGAGGAAGCTAATTTATCAACCATTAGAAGAAAGTTTATCCGTTTACGCTCATCTTTGGATATGAGAGAAAGCTTTAAGAAGATGCCTATTGAGATTGATTCTTATGAAGATATTAAGGGTCTTCAAATCAATAATCCTGATACTCCTGTTGAAGCTCCTTAAGAGAATAGATTGACTTAAAATAAAACGCCGATTTAATTTATGTGAATTGGCGTTTTTTATTTTTGGGAATTTGGATTGTAATATTTCTTTATTTAAAAGATTATTACTATCTTTGGAGCGTGAAAATAAAAGTCTTAACATATAATCATCCGTTTACCCTTACCACAGAGTGGGAATATGACAGCTGGAACAGAGTAAAGCAGATTATATATCCAGATAATGAAACACTAACTTATAGTTATAATTTAGGAGGATTGCTAAAACATGTTGAAGGAGATAAGCCAAGTATTGGAACAACAATAGAATATACCTATTGGGATATGGTTAATAGAGGAGTGGCTTATTGTTTAGATTGGAAAGATGGTATGAGAAATATAACCTATCCGTTTGCCCAGACCAAACATTACGACTCCTATAGTGATTCCATTATCAGCACAGTTAGCATCTCTGATGGATTGGGAAGGATAATACAGGTAAAGAAAACAGCTGAGATTGAATCGCAAAAGAAACTCATTACCAGTGGCTGGATATATTATGACGGTTTAGGAAGAGCTGAGAAACAATATTCCCCTAATATAGATACCGTAATATTGTCTTCTATTGCGCTATATTATCAATACGGAATACCAACAGCTAATTATTCGATGGAATCCATATATCAGATAAATCAAACCTTAGGCAACGTAAGACCAACTATAACCAACTATGATATACTTGACAGACCGATAAGAAGAATAAATCCTGACCAGACTCAGAGCACTATGAGTTATAACTTTGGAACAAACAACTGGGGTAAGAAGAACTTCTTAACTACACAAGTAGATGAAAATAGTCAGACATCTAAAATTCTCACAGACGTAAAACAGCAAAAGACCAGGATAGAAGATGCCCTTGGGAATACCACACACTTCAAATATAACGCCCTTGGACAATTATTGGAGAGTATAGACCCTGAAACACATTCCACAAATTATACCTATGATGATTTGGGTAGACTCACACAAAGAAATCACCCAAGTGCAGGCACCACACAATATGAATACGACAATGCATCCAATATGCTAAAACAAACCATGTCTTCAGGAGAAGAAATCAGTTACACATACAATTATAACCAGCTTACAAACGTTAATTATTCTAATAAACCTTGGAATAATGTATTGTATAAATATGGATTGGCAGGCAGTGGAAATCAGACAGGCAGACTTATCAAACAGCAGGATGCTACCGGTACGCAGGAATTTGATTATGGTAATATGGGCGAAGTGATAGAAAATAGACACACCTATGTAGTGCCATATAACAGTGAGCCAATCACCCTCAAGACCAGTTGGACATACGACAGTTGGAATAGAGTAAGAGAAATCATCTATCCTGATGGAGAGAAGGTGAGCTATCATTATAATAAAGGGGGCTTGCTCAAAAGCATGGAAGGCGACAAGAATGGATATACAACACAATACATCCGTGATATACAGTATGACCATTATGACCAAAGAGTATTTATGGAATATGGTAATGGAGTAACATATAACTACACATATAACCCTGAAACTCGAAGACTGGACAACCTCTTCAGTGAATCAACACAACAAAACAATATAGTGCTACAAAATAATACTTACAAATATGATAATGTAGGTAATATCCTTCAGATAAAAGGCTATGGCACAGACCCATTTGAACACAACTACAGCTATGACGCATCTTACCGATTAGAAAATGCAAACGGCAATGGCACCTGGCAAGGAAATAACCTGACTTATGAACAAAGCTTTAAATACACCCCATCAGGAAGAATAGACAACAAGAAAACCACAAGTCAAAAACTAAGCAATCAGTTTGGACTATATAATGAAGACTACGATAATACATACACATATGATGTTAATGATAACCCATATGCAGTAAGGCATATTACAGACAATACAAATGGCTTAGATTATGACTTTAACTGGGATCAGAAAGGCAATATGATATATGCAGGCAATACAAAGCGCACCCTCTGCTGGACAGAAGACAACCGATTGCAAGCCGTTAAAGACAATCAAATGGGAGCATATTATAACTATGATGCCTCAGGAGAAAGAAACCTCAAACTCACAGGAGCAGTCGTTCAGATGTCTCAAAATGGAGTTCCTTATGATTATGTAATGTTAGAATCCCCTACTCTTTATGCCAGTGGATTAATAACCATCAATGAACGAGGCTACACCAAACACTACTTTGAAGAAAACAAGCGAGTATGCAGCAATATAGGCGGAGGCTTTAGAGATGCAGGATATGACATAATGGAACCCATAGGATTAATCACATCATTTGAAGAGCAATTGGGTAATGCAAAAGACGGCATATTCAATACCTTTGAGCAGTGTATCAAATCCCCAGTCGACCTTGAGAACACTAAGGACAAGATAGTCAATGTAATGAAAGACCACGAGAAAGACCGTAACGAAGAAGAATACCAGTTCTACTACACCAATGACCACTTAGGCTCCAGCACCTACATAACCAACAAAGAAGGACAAATAACCCAAACCTTAGCCTACCTACCATACGGAGAAGACTGGATAGACCTTGACAACCAACCATCATACATCACCCCATACAAGTTCAATGGTAAAGAAAAAGACCAGGAAACCGGCTACCAATACTTCGGAGCAAGATACTACTGGGATAAAGGCTCATTCTGGTTATCAGTCGACCCAAATTCCGATAATTATCCGCATGCATCATCTTATGCATACTGTAATAATAATCCTATTATGTTAATCGATCCAGATGGGAAAGACTGGGAAGATGCAGATGGGAATAAAGTAAAAGACCATAGTAAAATCAAAGCTTATATTTTCTATGACCCACGAGGTGAAGGCAAAGGATTTGCAGAACAGTCAAAAGCAATGTATAATAAACTTGAAGGCAAATATGGAAAAGGAAGTGTAGCGATGAGCAATGTTACAACAGAAGAAGGATTTGCCAAAGATTGGGGAGACATGGCAGGTAAAGATATAAAAGAAGTAAATATAAATTATCATGGAGACAACCAATCAATTTATTTAAATACATCTGAAGGAGATTATATAACAGCTACAGGAGACGGAATGTCCCATATGTCAGGTACAAGTGCAATGAATGTTCAAGATTTACCTATTCCTTCAGGGAACATAAGCAAAGCACAATTAAATCTTAATTCGTGTAAATCTAATAACAAAACGCAATATCCATTACAAGGTGCTAAACAAACACTTATGGAGGCATTTTATAGTACCTTTAACTTTAAAACAGTACGAGGAACTTCTGCAGGAGTCAGTTATAATAGATTTACCAAAAGCCCAAAACCTCAATACTTTTTCCAACATTGGGAGTATTTTGGGAAATCTCCTTCTACACCAAAACCAAGTTTTAATATATCAAATTCAATTTATTTTAGCACAGGGGGTATGAGATGATAAATAAAAATAAATGGAGAATATTAATAATACTTGCTGTGTTTGTTTCTGTTGGAGCATATTGTTTGTATTATTATCACACAAAAAGAATTGCTTTTACGTTTGTGAAAGAAATACCTATACCAAATGAAAATTATGATAATTCTCAATTTATTGGTTTTCATTATATAAAAGATGTAGATAGATTAATGTTTTTTCTAGTTGATTATTATAAAAAAGCATCTTGCATTAGAGATACTTTAAGAGGTTATGATTCATTATTTGTTCAAAACCTCTCCAAAGAGCTTAATTTTGATAAAAATGATTACATTATTACATATCATAAACAATTAAAGGAATTACGACATTCACCTTATCTTACCCAAAAAAGAGATGGTTTGTATTTTGAAAAACAAATTCCTCTTATTCCAACTTTTGATACTGTGATAACAAATAAAGTTTATATTTATAGAATAAAGAAAAACAATAAATATCGAGCACCTGGTCCATAGGTGGTGGTGTATCAGAATTGGAGTTGGGTATTTAAATTAGGAATAAAAGTCATAAATACAACAATATACCAAGATTAAACTATAAAAAATCAAGATAATAAGAGTTGCGTTTTTATTGCATTTTATTTACACGGCGTATCTCGATATTTTACACGGCGTATTTCGCATCGAGATACGCCGTGTAATTTATGGCAACATTTTATCTTAATCAAAACATTAAAAAACAAACATCTAAAAGCATTGTATTATAAATAAAATTACTATCTTTGGAGCGTGAAAGTAAAGGCATTAACATATAATCAACTTCAAACCCTCTGCTGGACAGAAGACAACCGATTGCAAGCCGTAAAAGACAATCACATGGGAGCATATTATAACTATGATGCCTCAGGGGAAAGAAATCTCAAACTAACAGGAGCAGTCGTTCAGATGTCACAAAATGGAGTTCCTTATGATTATGTAATGTTAGAATCCCCTACCCTTTATGCCAGCGGATTAATAACCATCAATGAACGAGGCTATACCAAACACTACTTTGAAGAGAACAAGCGAGTATGCAGCAATATAGGCGGAGGCTTTAGAGATGCAGGATATGACATAATGGAACCCATAGGATTAATCACATCATTTGAAGAGCAATTGGGTAATGCAAAAGACGGCATATTCAATACCTTTGAGCAGTGTATCAAATCCCCAGTCGACCTTGAGAACACTAAGGACAAGATAGTCAATGTAATGAAAGACCACGAGAAAGACCGTAACGAAGAAGAATACCAGTTCTACTACACCAATGACCACTTAGGCTCCAGCACCTACATAACCAACAAAGAAGGACAAATAACCCAAACCTTAGCCTACCTGCCATACGGAGAAGACTGGGTAGACCTTGACAACCACCCACCATACCTAACAAGTTACAAATTCAACGGAAAAGAAAAAGACGAAGAAACCGGCTACAACAACTACGGAGCAAGATACCTAAACCCAACACTAAGCATCTGGCTAAGCGTCGACCCAATGAGCGACAAAAGACCTAACTTAACATCATATAATTATTGTCAAAATAATCCAATTATTTTAATTGATCCTGATGGTAATTTAGATGATCATTATTTATCAGAAGAAGAAGGAAAATATCTTGGAGATGATGGGGCAGTAACAGATAATGTAAGAATAATTCCTAAAGATACATGGGATAATATTAAAACTACCAATCAAGATGGGACAGAAACCGTCAATCATTATGTAGGTTTTGCTAATTCTAAGAGCTTTTCTAAAGGAGCGGAAAATATGTCTGAAGAATCTAAATTAAATGTATTTCGTCATTTTAACACTACAAATTTACCATTAGGGAGTTACATTAATGCAGGTGAAAATTATATGTGCTTTGATGACGATGGAGATCCTCAATCAATTTTAATAAATCTTAAAATTAATAACGTATCTAATAATGCAAATAATATTATCAATTCTTTTGGACATGAAAAAGACCATTATGATCTATATCAAGAAATTGGTGGTATTGAGTATGGAAAAAAAGGAAATAATTTCATAGAACAAAGAGCTATTAGGAAACAAATGACTCTACCTTCTTGGGAAAAAACCACAATAGAATATAAGGAAGCAATTAGAGATTATGGATTCAGGCATAGAATGTTTTTTAATGATTTTAAACCATTTTAATATGAAAAGATTAATTATAGTATTTTTCACCCTTTTTAGTGTCCAATGTTTTTCTCAATTAACATTGACAATTGATTCAATAAGATTTACACACATTGTAGATACAATACCAAAAGTAACTAAGATTAATGATAGTTCGTTTACTTTTAAATTTAATCATAATATGCTAGAAGGACCTATTCTTAATTTGTATTGTAGTTTTGTAAATAATTCCTCAACGACAATTGATATTGATGAGTTTATTTATTCTACATTTATTTTATTTAATTATAATGGAATTGATAAAGAAAGATATGCTTCACCTTGTAAAATAGAGTCTGATGATAATACAATTATTTTTGATAAGCTTTTAAAAAAAGCAAGTATCCTTCCTAATAATAGATTTTCATTTTATTTATCAACAGCAATTTTCTTATTAGAGCCAGAAACTATGGAAAAGCACAAAGAAAAATTATACAAATACACAGAACGTGATATTTATAGATATGATTATACAAATTCAATATTAGATATTATTCCAACAATTAGAGCTAAATATGTTGGAAAAGATATTAATTTAATTTCGGATTTCTTTAGTATTAAAGAAATTAAGATTAGGTAGTGTATCAGATTTGGGGTAGTGGGTAGTGTATCAGTGTAGTGTATCAGATTTGGAGTTGATGATGTAAGTCATTGAAAAACATTAATTATTGAAATAAGGAAATGAAACAAAGTTATAGCAAAATAGAACGAAGAATTGTTAAAACAAAATAAAGATATATGGCAACTGTTAAGTACAAAGGCTACACAAAACACTACTTTGAAGAGAACAAGCGAGTATGCAGCAATATAGGCGGAGGCTTTAGAGATGCAGGATATGACATAATGGAACCCATAGGATTAATCACATCATTTGAAGAGCAATTGGGTAATGCAAAAGACGGCATATTCAATACCTTTGAGCAGTGTATCAAATCCCCAGTCGACCTTGAGAACACTAAGGACAAGATAGTCAATGTAATGAAAGACCACGAGAAAGACCGTAACGAAGAAGAATACCAGTTCTACTACACCAATGACCACTTAGGCTCCAGCACCTACATAACCAACAAAGAAGGACAAATAACCCAAACCTTAGCCTACCTACCATACGGAGAAGACTGGGTAGACCTTGACAACCACCCACCATACATCACCCAATACAAGTTCAATGGTAAAGAAAAAGACCAGGAAACCGGCTACAACTACTACGGAGCAAGATACCTAAATAATGAACTAAGCATTTGGCTAAGCGTTGACCCAATGTCAGACAAATACCCAAGTACTTCTTCTTACGCTTACTGTAGGAATAATCCAATAAACCTAATAGATCCAAATGGAATGAATGACGATGAATGGAAGCTTGATTCAAAAGACAAAACATTAACTAGAGTTGGTAATCGTGGAGGAAATGAAACACAGCATTATTCAATGACAGTAGATGGAATAAATGCTTCGTTTTCTGAAGATGTGTCTACTAGTGAATTCATTTCTAAGTGTGAAGATGCAGGATATAAATCAGATGATAATACTATGAGCAAATCAGGGTCTGCTTTAGAGTATGCAGGATTAGGATTGACTTTTTTAGGAGGCATAACCGATAGAGCATCAAATGTTTTAGGAACTGTAGAAAACTCATATAAAGGAATGCAAGCACAATCAGATGCATTAGGCTGGGGTTTAGATTATAGCAAAGAAATTGGAAAAGTAGGGAAAATAGGAAGTGCTGTTAGTAAAGTAGGAACTAGTGCAGGATTATTAGGAGTTACCTTTTCTGGGTATCAACTGATTTCATCTAAAACATTTGTAGAAAGGCTTGAATCAGGAATGGACACATTTATGGGAGGATTAGGATTAATGCCTCACCCTGTAGCAAAAGGTATATCATTGTATTGGGGTACGATAGGAAAACCTTTGCAAAAAATGCATGCGAAAACTATTACTGAACAAATGAGAATGGGAATAAATCCTGGTTTACCTGCTTACCAACCATTTAAATAAATATATTATGAAATTCTTTAATTATTGTTTTTATAGAATTGCTACATTTTACTTGAACCGTAAATTTGACTATAATAGTTCTCTCATTTCAGCTATTGGATTGGTAACTTTTTGTCAATTAGGTAATATATTATCTTTAATAACAATTCCTTATATTTACACAAAAAATAGCTATTCTCTAGAATTGTCTTTATATATTGGTATCCCACTTTGTATTGTAAATCTTTTTCTTACAAATGTTAATAAAAAGTATTCAATACTCAAAGATAGATGGAATGAAGAAGTTTTAAAACGTAAAAAAATAAATGGATATATTGTATTTTTATATGTTGTTTTATCCACTTTTGTTAGTTTTTTTATGTATTACATAATGTATATAGGTAGTGGTAGTGTATCAGATTTGGCGTTAATGAGGTAAGTGGGTAGTGTATCAGATTTGGAGTTGATGATATAAGTCGTTGAAAAACATTGATTATTAAAATCAAAATAACGAAAAGACAGAATATTATTCTGTCTTTTTCTATTTTTAATCCTCTAAAACGAATTTAAAACATCAATCAAAGAAGATTTTATAATGTGGTGTATCAGATTTGGAGTTGGGTATTTTAATTAGAAATAAAAGACAGAAATACAATAAAATATCAATATTAAATCTTAACGAAATCAGGATAATAAAGCTTGAATTTTTATTGCATTTTATTTACACGCCGTATCTCGATATTTTACACGCCGTGAAATGACCTAAGATACGCCGTGTAATGATGCGTTTGACGGCGTGTTTTGACCCAAGATACGGCGTGTAATTTATGACAACATTTTATCTTAATCAAAACATTTAAAAACAAACATCTAAAAGCATTGTATTATAAATAAAATTACTATCTTTGAGGCGTGAAAAATCAAGAAGTTATATATTCCAATTCCTACGAACAACGCACAGCAGTTATTAATGGTAACCAAACGCGAACCTATTACATATATGACTCAGTTATGCGCAGGATGACAAATCTAAAAACAAGAAATCCAAATGGCGACTTGCTGAAATTGGCATATACCTACGACTCCGTAGGAAATATAACAAGTATAACAAACACAGGACTAAATCCTTATACTCAAACTTATACCTATGATGATGTTTATCAATTGGATTCTGCATACGGCAACTGGACAGACAACTATACTCCAATAACTTATAGCCTTAATATGACATACAGCCCTGCAGGAAGAATAATAAATAAAGGCTTAAGAGGCAAACGTGCAGATAATAATGGTACTTATATTTTAGATTATAACAATACATATAGTTATAACTTTCCAAATAACCCATACGCAGTAAATAGAATAACAAATAGTCTAAATGGAAAAAGAGAAAGTTTCTCATGGGATGTAAAAGGTAATATGATTAGTCACAGAAGTGATTTAAATAGCTGGAAAGAGAGATTTCTCTGCTGGACAGAAGACAACCGTCTGCAAGCAGTGAAAGACTATTCAATGGGAGCTTACTATAACTATGATGCTGCAGGAGAAAGAAATCTTAAGCTTACAGGAGGTATTATTAATGTTACACAAAATGGACAAAGTGTTTATGCGCCGGTATTTGACCAGCAGACCCTTTATGCCAGTGCCCTTGTAACCGTAAATGACAAAGGCTACACCAAGCATTACTTTGAAGAAGGCAAACGCATCTGCTCCAAGATAGGCAGTGGAGAATTGAAAGATGTATTTAACCCAGTCCCAATTATGAAAAACAGCTATGAAGAACAAAGAGACATTCAGGTAGAAGGAATACACACTACTTATAGTCAATGCATGAACATATCCCCATACATAAAGAATAGAAACTTGTATGAAACTATCATAAAGAAATACACAAATCAAATCAACTCAAGCGAACCAGCCTTCTACTACCATAGCGACCACTTAGGCAGTGCCTCCTATATCACCGACAGCTCAGGAATACAAACCCAACAATTAGTCTACTTACCATTTGGAGAAGACTGGGTAGATAAGAAATACAATGTCTCTCAATTCCAAACCCCATACAAATTCAACGGCAAAGAAAAAGACCAAGAAACAGGCTACAACAACTACGGAGCCCGCTACTACTACGACTGGGCAAGCATCTGGCTTTCAGTCGACCCAATGAGTGACAAATACCCACATCTAACAAGCTATAACTATTGTGCAAATAATCCTATAGTTTATATAGATCCTAATGGAAAAGATATTGTAAACGCACAAGGTAAATCAATGTACAAAAATGGAAAATGGACTAAATATGCAACAGAAGATGCAAAAAGAATAGGAAACGCAATGAAACAAACTAAAACAGGAATGAAACAATTTAATATGCTTGTTAATTCAAAAGCTAAAATACAAATGGAAATAAGTAAAGAGTCTAAAATAAGTAAAGAAATAAGTAAAGGGTCTGAAATTGATAATGTTAAGGAAACAACAACTTATACATTTGGACAATTGATAGATGCACAAGTAAGAAATGAAAATGGAAAATTTACTTTAGCTTCTGGGAAAATAGTTATTTACGAAGGAACTATAAATCAGTATGCAGAAGATGTAATCAACTCTGGAAACTTTAGTTCTGATGAAGTAATGAATAGTACAATTAATAATGATCAAATCATTGGTTCAGTTGCTGCGCATGAATCAATACATACTACAAGTAAAAACTTGAAAATCCAGTACAATGGTGGTGATGCAGAAAAAGAACCTAGAGAAATAGAGTCACAGGTATTAAGAGAGACAAAAGAATTAAATAAAAAAAATAATGAATAACAAACGTATGAAAATAATTCTATCATTCACATTATTAATCATAAGTTTTAATGCTTTTGGTCAATATGATAAAAAAGACACATTAAGAAAAGACGTTGTAGAATTTATTATCAAATCGGAGCAATTTACAAATTCTAATGGAGATTTTACTTTATATATTGAAGATATTATTACAGGAGAAGAGTATAATGATCAAGCAAATGGTGTATTTATAATAAAAACCTTCAATAGTAGTACTTATTTTCATCTAATTCTTTTTGAGAATAAAAAATATGAAATAGTTAATATGTATGAAAGTTATTATAAGATAATAGATAAATTAATCAATTACTTCAAAAGAAATGGATACTCATGTGAAATCATAATAAAATACCTTGAAGCTGTTAGTAAAATAAAGGAAAGGAATAACAAAGTAAATTGGTAGTGTATCAGATTTGGAGTTGATGATGTAAGTTATTGAAAAACATTGATTATTAAAATTGATTTAGTGAAAAGACAGAATTTTATTCTGTCTTTTTCTTTTTTTCACAAACCAAATAATCAATATACATAGAGTAAATTAGTAATTTAGCTATAAGCAAACTTTAGTTTTGCCATGAGTAAACTTATAGTTTAACTATTAGCTAAGTTATAGTTTTGCCATGAGTAAAGTTATAGTTTAGCTATGAGCAAACTTATAGTTTAGCTATAAGCTAACTCATAGATTAGCTATATGCTAAGTTATAGTTTGACTATGTGCTAACTTATAGATTAGGTATAAGCTAAGTTATAGTTTGGCTATATGCTAAGTTATAGTTTAGGTATGTGTTAAGTTATAGTTAATAGTGTATCAGAATTGGAGTTAAGGATTTCAATTAGGAATAAAAGACATAAATACAATAATATATCAATATCAAATATTAAAGAAATCAAGATAATAAAGATTGAGTTTTTATTGCATTTTATTTACATGCCGTATCTCGATATTTTACACACCGTATCTCGCATCGAGATACGCTATATCTCAACGAGAGATACGCTATATCTCTGCTCGAGATACGGCGTGTAATTTATGACAACATTTTATCTTAACCAAAACATTAAAAAACAAATATCTAAAAGCATTGTATTATAAATAAAATTACTATCTTTGAAGCGTGAAACTAAAAACATCAACATATAATCAACTCCAAACCCTCTGCTGGACCGAAGACAACCGTTTGCAGGCAGTAAAAGACGATAAAATGGGCGTCTATTATAACTATGATGCCACAGGCGAAAGAAACCTAAAATTGACAGGTGGCACTATAGACCTTACCCAAAACGGCACCACCATAAACATCCCTATTTTAGACCAACAAACCCTTTATGCCAGTGCCTTAGTAACAGTCAACGATAAAGGCTACACCAAACACTACTTTGAAGAAGGCAAGAGAATCTGCTCAAAGATAGGTTCAGGCGAACTACAAGATATATGGACTCTATCTACACCAATAGAAGGCGATTACCAAAACATCCATGATCACAGATCAATAGGAGGCGTAATAAAGATTTTTGATATTTGTATGAAACTTCCAGTAGAGATAAAAAATAAAGACCTTTTCAAAGAAATAATCTTACCATACGAAAGCCAAGTCAACTCAAGTGAACCCGTCTTCTACTATCACAGCGACCATTTGGGCAGTGCATCCTATATCACCGACAGCTCAGGAATCCAAACCCAACAATTAGTCTACTTACCATTTGGAGAAGACTGGGTAGATAAGAAATACAACAACCCTCAATTCCAAACCCCATACAAGTTCAACGGCAAAGAGAAAGACCAAGAAACCGGCTACAACAACTACGGAGCAAGATACTACTACGACTGGGCAAGCATCTGGCTAAGCGTCGACCCAATGAGCGACAAATACCCTCATCTAACATCTTATAACTATTGTGCTAATAATCCAATCATGCTTGTCGACCCGGATGGAAGGAATATTGATGAGTTTAGAATAAATATAGATAATGGCAAAATAGAAGAAGTGAGCAATGCTGGAGGAAAAGAATTTGATGTATTTAATATAACAAACAATAAAGGAGAAGCTATTAACACTTATGTTTTTGATAAAAATGATAAAGGATTAATTAATATGGAAGATAATCAATATGGTATAAATACACATGGACAATCAGGGATATATATGAATCCAAAAGCTGTTGCTGCTATATTAGGAGTTTTGAATGATGTTGGCTTTAATGATATTAGTTTAGGGAATTTTAGTAAATCTGACGGAACTTCACCATCTCCTAGTGTGTCCCATAAGAATGGAAAAAATGGAGATATAAGACCTTTAAGAACAGATTATTCAGGTAAACCTTGTACTGTTTATGATTCAAAATTTGATAAAAATAGAAATACTAAATTAGTATCCTCTTTAAATAAATTTGGTTGGAAAAGCATTCTTTCACATTATGATAAAAAAGGATATATAACAAAAGGAACAATTGATTTTAAGAATCATGCTGATCATTTTCATATACAAGGCTTTAATCCTAATGTTTCAAGATCAAAAAATTATACAATATGGCCAGATTAACAATATTAATATTATTATTTATTTTACCTCAATGTGTAAATGCTCAAAGAGATAAAGACTCAATCGTATTTTGTAATAGAATGGAGAAAATTAGAGCTTCAAAAGGTGTTGTTGAAATTAATTATGACAATTTCTATGATGAATATAAGTATCAAATTCTTGATAATTCATATAATCTTCTTATTGAATTCTATACAATTAATTCTACTTTTATTATACATGATGACAAAGACACTTTAATTGATACATATAAGGTAAAAGATATTTTTCCATTATTCAAACCATTAAATTTTTATCATGAGCCTGATGTTATTCAATTTGAATGTATAGGAGTTAAAGATAATTATTGGGAAATATTTATAAATAGAGATTTGGGAATAAAAGGATATATAAAAATTGATACAGCAAAATATATTTATAAAGATTGGTATAACTATTATATTGGAGCTATGGTAATGACTGATAATAACAACATCATTAAAAGAGATACCAATGATCCAAATAGAGTTTATGACAGAGATTTAGGGATTGATGATGTTTATGTAATTTCTGAAATTAAAGGTGATTGGGCTAAATTAATTTGTCTTAATACTGATTTTATAATTTGTAGTGAAAAACAACTTTGGATAAAATGGGTTTGTGATGACAAAATTTTGATAAATTTGGCATTTTCAATGTAATATGAGTAGTGGGTAGTGTATCAGATTGGGAGTTGATGATGTAAGTATTTGAAAAACATTGATTATTAAAATTGATTTAGCGAAAAGACAGAATATTATTCTGTCTTTTTCTATTTTTAATCCTTTAAAACGAATTTAAAACATCAATCAAAGAAGATTTTATAATGTGGTGTATCAGAATTGGAGTTAAGTATTTTAATTAGGAATAAAAGACATAAATACAATAATATCCCAATATTGAATCTTAAAGGAATTAAAATAATAAAGCTTGAATTTTATTGCATTTTATTTACACGCCGTATTTCGATATTTTACAAGCCGTGAAATGGACCAAAGACGCCATGTAATGATGCTTTTAACGGCGTGTTTTGACCCATAAGACGGCGTGTAATTAATGGCAACATTTTATCTTAATCAAAACATTAAAAAACAAACATCTAAAAGTATTGTATTATAAATAAAATTACTATCTTTGAAGCGTGAAAAATCAAGAAGTTATATATTCCAATTCCTACGAAAAACGCACATCGGTTATTAACGGTAACCAAACGCAAACCTATTACACATATGACTCAGTTATGCGCAGGATGACAAATCTGAAAACAATAAATCCAAATGGCGAATTATTGAAATTGGCATATACCTACGACTCAGTAGGGAACATAACGAGTATAACAAACTCAGGACTAAATCCTTATACTCAAACTTATACCTATGATGATGTTTATCAATTGGATTCTGCATACGGCAACTGGACAGACAACTATACTCCAATAACTTATAGCCTTAATATGACATACAGCCCTGCAGGAAGAATAATAAATAAAGGCTTAAGAGGCAAACGTGCAGATAATAATGGTACTTATATTTTAGATTATAACAATACATATAGTTATAACTTTCCAAATAACCCATACGCAGTAAATAGAATAACAAATAGTCTAAATGGAAAAAGAGAAAGTTTCTCATGGGATGTAAAAGGTAATATGATTAGTCACAGAAGTGATTTAAATAGCTGGAAAGAGAGATTTCTCTGCTGGACAGAAGACAACCGTCTGCAAGCAGTGAAAGACTATTCAATGGGAGCTTACTATAACTATGATGCTGCAGGAGAAAGAAATCTTAAGCTTACAGGAGGTATTATTAATGTTACACAAAATGGACAAAGTGTTTATGCGCCGGTATTTGACCAGCAGACCCTTTATGCCAGTGCCCTTGTAACCGTAAATGACAAAGGCTACACCAAGCATTACTTTGAAGAAGGCAAACGCATCTGCTCCAAGATAGGCAGTGGAGAATTGAAAGATGTATTTAACCCAGTCCCAATTATGAAAAACAGCTATGAAGAACAAAGAGACATTCAGGTAGAAGGAATACACACTACTTATAGTCAATGCATGAATATATCCCCATACATAAAGAATGGAAATTTGGGTAATGTATCAGATTTGGAGTTGATGATGTAAGTATTTGAAAAACATTAATTATTAAAATGAGTTTAGCGAAAAGACAGAATATTATTCTGTCTTTTTCTATTTTTAAACCTCTAAAACGAACTTAAAACAACAACAAAAGAAGATTTTATGATGTGGTGTATCAGAATTGGAGTTAATGTTGCAAATAACTGATAAACATCTACAAGTAAAATTATTAAAAAAGACAGAATAAATAAGTCTTGAATAAGTATATGGTTACCGCTTGCAAGTCAAGTTATCAACTTTGTCGCTTTGCAGAGCAAAGAAATTTTGATAAAAATGTTCCGAAATTAGTACAACCAAAGAAGATTACCTTATGATATTAAATTTAGACTTCTTGTTTTTGAATCGAGACTTCTTGATTTTACTTTTTAACTTCTTGTTTTTAGTCAATAAGTCTGACTTTTGTTATCGAAAAGTCTGACTTTTTGGGTTGAAAAGACTGACTTTTTATATTGAAAAGACTAACTTTTTGGGTAAGAAAGTCTGACTTTTTAGGTATAATAACTTCCTCTAAATCCAAAAATAAGAAGTCTAAATTAAAAATAAGGAAGTTGTTGTTAGAAATAACTTAATTGTTTATTAAAAGCAATACGTCAGAATTGGAGTTTATGATATAATTTGGTGAGGGATATCAATAAAATAATATTTCTGAATTAGAGTTAGTTTCTCTCAAAAGCACTAAAAATGTCTTAAGACGAAATAGAGGGCGTATTTCTTTCAAAAATACGCCCTCTAAACACTAAAAACACGCCGTCTACGACCATCAAAGACGCCGTCTAGACACTGCGTAGAGGCCGTCTACAGAATTACAGACGGCCTCTTTTTGCCAATTAGACGGCCTAAAAAGTCCAAAAACACAGCCTCTATTAAAATAATTGGGGGGATAAACGTTTTTCTTAAATACAGACTTTTTGATTATAGATAAGTATTTTAAGGAATAAGATTTAAGATTTAATTTTGTGTTTCAAATTAGCTTAATAATGAATAAAAGAAAAATTTTCGGTCATTTGTGTATTAGATTGGGTATTGATTTTTATTGCCCAAACTGTCAAGGTTCAAATATTATAAAAAGTGGATTAACCATAAAAAAGAAACAACGATATTTCTGTAAAGAATGCAAAAAGAGATTTGTTAAAGAATACGTATATAAAGCTTATAACCCATCATTAAATAAAAAGATAATTACTCTAACAAAAGAAGGATTAGGAATACGAAGCACAGCAAGAATACTAAGAATATCAACCACAACATTAATGAAAAGAATTATTATGATATCAAAATCAATAAAACAACCTGCAATATCTACAGGTAAAAGTTATGAAGTTGATGAGATGAGAATATTTATTGGGAGCAAAAAACGTATGCGATGGATAGTTTATGCATTAGACAGAGAAAATAAATTCGTAGTTTCTTTTAATATAGGGAGAAGAACTAACAGTACATTAAAAAAAGTTATCCAAACCCTTGAACAATCCCGAGCAAAGAAAATCTATACAGACAAGCTAAAAAACTATCTGTACATGATAGATAAAAAGTTACATTGTTCAAAACACAGAAGTACTAACCATATAGAACGTCATAACCTAACTTTGCGAACACATCTAAAAAGACTTAATAGAAAAACAATATGTTTTAGTAGAAGCACATTAATGCTTTTTTCAATAATGAAGATATATTTTTGGGCAGAAAATTGAGCATTTAATTTTAAAATAAACAAAGAACCAAAGCTCAATGGGAAAACTATTAGTAGAAAACTTATTATAGGAAAATAAGAAGTAAGCCTAAAATACTTTTGAAAATAGGCCAAAAAAAGTAACTTAGTAACTATTTTGACTAAAATACAAGCTTAGAAAATATTTTTTACGATTTATATGCTATTTTATTTCAAAAATATATACATTTGCACAAACAAATTAATAAAAATTAACCTAATGAAAAAGATAATATTTGTTCTTTTAGCATTATTCACATGTGTTGGTGTTAATGCTCAAGCTCTTCAGGAAGTTTACCATAATGATAAAATGGTTATTAAAGATTTTAATAAAACATATCAATACAATAGTGTAAGCTTTATTGATAATCAAGATAATGAAGATGCTTTAATTTATGTTAGGGACTCTATTCCTTCTATTAAGTTAATCAATACTAATTTGGATGTATCGGATATTTGCAATTTCCCTGATGGAACAACAACTTTCCTAAAACTAAATAATAAATTCTATGGATATAATTATTTTTGGGATACAACAACAAATGTAAATAATCTAAATTTAATTAGAATGGATAGCTCAGGAAGTATGCTATCAAGTCATGTTATTAGAAACAGTAATGAAGATTCATTATATTGGATGCTCCAAAAGGTTATTCTACTGAATAATAAAGAAATTTTATTTTCATTTATAGCATCTCCTACCTACCCTTCAATTTTTGAATTTACATATACAAAACTTATAAAGGTCGATACAATGGGTAATGTATTAAGAACAAAAAACTTTAATGATTCAATAAGTGTTATTGATATAGGTTATTTAGACAATCAAGTTTTATATTCATTTATACATAATTCATTTACACAAGAAAGAAATAAGATTTACTTCCTTAATAGAGAAACATTGGAAATTGAAGATAGTATTGTAGGCTATAGTGCAACAAATATGAAAGAAATTAATGATTCTACACTAACTTTTTTGGGTGAAAATGGAAAGGAAATTCATTATATGCCTTATTTAATATTATGCCCTACTTTCGATTACTATATATATAATAAAAACACAAAATTTACTCATCCTATTGCAAGAATTTACAATTACTTATACGATAATGTTTTTCTATTTTGGAATTACTTTGATGGTTTTGGTGGTACTGAGAAAAATAAAATTGATTTTATTAATCAAGATTCAATATATTCAGTTTTTAACCTTAGAGAATTAACTCTTTCTTCTGATAGATATATTGGATTTGGAATAATTAATTACAAACAATCTGGAGATACAAACTTTGTTTATAAAATAATTTACAATGACTCAACAATAAATTTTATCGCTTTAGATGAAATAAAAGCCACAAGGGATGGAGGTGCAATTTTGCTTATTGGATATAATTTAAAAAATTGTATTGTGAAGTTCATGCCAAATGGATTAACAAGTATATTGGATATTGAAACAAAAGAAAAGGAAACAATTAAAGTTTATCCTAATCCTGCAAAAGATTATATTTATGTTGATATTGAAGCAAATAATTTCAAAAAAGGAGAAATAGAGTTATTTGACATACAGGGTAAATTAGTAAAAAAAACCAAGTTAGAAAGCAAACAAGGAAATAGGATTAATGTTTCTTCTTTTAAAGCAGGAGCATATACCTATAATGTAAATATCAATGGGAAAACTATTAGCGGAAAACTTATTATAGGGAAATAAGTTACAAGACTAAAAATATTTATTGTTTTTATTTATCCATTTGTATACTTATTATTTAAATAGAAAAACAATTTAGGAATTAAGGAAACATTAAAATAAAACCTTTATGAAAAAAAAGTATATTTTTATTGCAATTATTGGAGCTATAGCCCTTATTGCCATTTTTACTAATCCTTCAACAGATGAACATAAGGAGGCTATGAAGAACAAACTTAACTCCCTTTTGCAGGAAAACTTAAAGCAAGAATTTACTGAAATGAATGGGACAGCACAAGCTTTTACTATGATGCTTGGTGGTGCAGTTTTGGATGGGTTTGCAGATAATGCAATTAGTAGGGATAATTATATTCTGTTTTCTACAACAAAAATGACTATAGATGGCGAAAGTAAAATTGTTGGCATTGGTGCATTTGGAAATGTTTTTATTTCAAACAAAATTGACGAAGCTGTAGAGCAAAGACTTCAAAATAAGGAAGAATTTTAATTAGCACTTTAAATCTTTTATTTCTTCTTCTCTTTACCTTATCAATCTATTTATCTTTGGCTAAAGTAATAAGAAGTTCGTCTAAAATTCTATTTATAGTTTTTATTTTATATTTATTTTGTACCTTTGTATGTTTATTTACAAAACATAAGTTTATGATTACTATAGATAAATTATTAAGCCCTAAGAAAGAATTTTCTAACGTTATTTTGTTTGATGAAAATGATAGTTTCAATCATTTGCTCCTTAATCAAGATCAAGAGGCTTACATAAATAACGAACATAAAGAAAACAAAAGAACTTTCTTCACTTTCAATCACCTGTCTCATTGGTTGATTGTAATTATTTACCCTATCAAAAAAACTGCTCACCAAACTAATGAAGAGTTAAGAAAGATTGGTGCTGTGGCTTTAGATTTTTTTGATAAAGAGTATATTAAAAACATTAACCTCCTTTCCAATGCTTCAAAAGAAGAAACTTTAAGTTTTGTGGAAGGCGTTTGTTTGGCAAGCTATTGTTTTGACAACTACAAAACTGACCCTTCAAGACTTATTCATCCTTTTGACCATATATCAATTATTCATAATGATATTGAAATAGATGAGATAAATCATTTAAGAATAGTTTGTGAAGCTATTGAGAAATGTAAGGATTTGGTTAATGAGCCTGTTTGTACTTTAAATGCTGAAGGTTTGGCTGCTGCTTTTGTTAATATGAGTCAAGAAGCCAACATAAGAGTTGAGGTTTTGAACAAGGAAGCTATTGAAAAACTCCAAATGGGTGGTCTTCTGGCTGTAAATAAGGGAAGTATTGACCCTCCTACTTTTACAATTATGGAATATAAGCCAAGTAATCCACTAAATAATCAACCTTTGGCTTTGGTTGGTAAGGGTTTGGTTTACGACACTGGAGGCTTGAACATTAAGCCTGGTGATTATATGAATGATATGAAGAGTGATATGGCTGGTGCTGCAACAATGGCAAGTGTTATTTATGCAGCTGCTCGCTTAAATCTTCCTATTCACATAATTGGTCTTTTCCCTGCAACTGACAACCGTCCTTGTGGTAATGCTTTTGCTTCAGGAGATATTGTAAATATGTATGATGGGACAAATGTTGAAGTTGTTAACACTGATGCTGAAGGTAGAATGATTTTGGCCGATGCTTTAGCTTATGCAAAACAGTTTAACCCATCTTTAATAATTGATGCTGCTACTCTTACTGGTGCTGCATCACGTGCAATTGGTCCTTTTGGCATTTGTGCAATTGAAAATCATGCAGGAATGTATTTGGGAGATTTGAAACAAGCCGGAAAAGATGTTTATGAAAGAATTGCAGAATTTCCTTTTTGGGAAGAATATGATGAATTGATTAAAAGTGAGATTGCAGATATTAAGAATTCTGGAGAAAGCTATGCAGGAATGATTACTGCAGGAAAGTTCCTTTCTCATTTTACAAGCGAATATCCATTCATTCATTTAGATATTGCAGGTGTTGCTTTCAATGAAAAGAAAAAAAGCTATATGGGCTATGGCGCTACTGGCTTTGGAATTCGATTAATGATTAAATTTATAGAAAAATACTTTATACAAAAATAATATGGACAATAAAAATTTAGACAAGAATAAGAATACTCAATCTAAATGTTCTAACATTACTATTGGTATTTCACAAGGTGATTTTAATGGTATTGGTTACGAAGTTCTTTTGAAATGTTTTTCAGACCCAAGAGTATTGGAAAGTTTTACTCCAATTCTTTATGGCTCTTCCAAAATCCTTTCTTATTATAAGAAGATGGTTGATTTGCCTAATTTCCCTTTCACAAACATTAAACATACTGACCAAGCTGAAAAAGGTAAGCTTAACATATTAAATATTGTTCAGGAAGAAGTAAAGATTGATGTTGGACAAGCTACAGAAATTGCTGGAGAATTGGCAGCTTTAAGTCTTAATATGGCTGCTGAAGATTTGATGAAAGATAAATTTGATGCATTGGTAACTAATCCAATTAACAAAAAGAATATTCAATCACCTACATTCCACTTCCCTGGTCATACAGAATATCTTACAAAGAAATTTGGAGCAAGAGACTCTTTAATGATTATGGCTTGTGATAAAATCAAAATTGGTATTCTTACAAACCACCTTGCATTGAAAGATGTTCCAAGTGTTGTTACTGAAGATTTGGTTTTAAGAAAGCTTAGAATTTTTGACCAGTCACTTAAGAGAGATTTTGCTATTCGTATGCCTAAGATTGCTGTTTTGGCATTAAATCCTCATGCTGGAGACCATGGAGTTAATGGAGATGAAGACGAACAAATTATTATGCCAGCTATCAAAAAGGCATTTAATGAAAATATTCTTGCATTTGGACCTTTCCCTTCTGATGGTTTCTTTGGTATGGGTGAGTTTAAAAATTACGATGGTGTTTTAGCTCTTTATCACGATCAAGGTTTAATTCCATTTAAGCTGATGAGTTTCTATAGTGGAGTTAACTTCACTGCAGGATTACCTTATGTTAGAACTTCTCCTGCTCATGGTACAGCTTACCATATTGCAGGAAAGAATGTAGCAAATCCTGACAGTTTCCGCAATGCTGTTTTTATGGCAATGGATATTTGCAGAAACAGAATGGAATATGATGAGCTAACAGCTGATGTTCTTCAAATTTCAAAGAAAGATCATATTGTTGATGAAGATATAACAAATGAGCTTCAAAAAGACGATGAGCCAACTCTATAACCAAATAATTGAACTAAGAAAAGAAATTAACCAACATAACTATAACTACTATGTGTTGGACAATCCCACTATTTCCGACACTGAGTTTGACTTCAAATTAAAAGAACTTGAAAGCTTAGAGACTGAATACAAGAAAGAGAATCCAGAAATGGATGACTCTTTCTTTTCTTATTCCCCTACTCAAAGAGTTGGAGGCGAAACCAATAAAGCCTTTAAACAAGTAGAGCATAAATATAAAATGCTCTCTCTTGCCAATACTTATTCAATTGAGGAGATTAAAGATTTTGTAAAAAGAGCCGAAGAAGGAATTGGCTCAAACGAAGAATTGGAATGGGTTTGTGAGCTTAAATATGATGGAGTTGCAATAAGTTTGAATTATAAAAAAGGAAAACTTGTTCAAGCTCTTACTCGAGGAAATGGAGTTATTGGAGATGATATAACTGATAATATTAAAACCATACGTTCAATTCCTTTGGAACTTTTTGGAAATGATTATCCAGAAGAATTTGAAATTAGAGGAGAAGTAATTTTTCCACACAAAGGTTTTGAAGAGTTTAATGCTCAAAAAATTGCTCAAGGTGAAGAACCTTTGGCTAATCCACGTAATGCAGCCTCTGGAAGTATTAAACTCCTTAATCCAAAAGAGACAGCAAAAAGAAAACTCGATTGTTTCCTCTATTTTCTTCTAACAGAAAACAACCCAGAATTAAATTCTCTAACTCATTATCAAAGACTTCAAAAAGCAAAGTCTTGGGGATTTAATATTCCTTCCTTTATGGCTATTTGCAATAAAATGGAAGATATTGAAGGCTTTATTGACTATTGGGATAAGGAAAGATTTAATTTGGGATTTGATATTGATGGTATTGTTTTAAAACTGAATAATACTAAACTTTGGGAAAGGCTTGGTTCAACTGCCAAAAGTCCCCGTTGGGCAACAGCCTATAAGTTTAAAGCTCAAAGAAAGGAAACAAAACTTCTCAGCATTGAATATCAAGTGGGGAGAACTGGTGTAATTACTCCTGTTGCTAATTTTGAACCTGTTTTGCTTGGAGGAACAATTGTAAAAAGAGCCTCTTTGCATAATGCAGATATAATTGAGAAGCTCGATATACATACAAATGATTATTTATATGTAGAAAAAGGAGGAGAAATTATTCCAAAGATAATTGGAGTAAATATTGAAAAAAGAGAGCTTGGGGCTAAGAAAATAGAATATATAACTAATTGTCCTGAATGTAATACTACTTTAGTTAGAGAAGACACTGAAGCAGGACATTATTGTCCAAACTATAACCACTGCCCTGTTCAGATATTAGGTCGCTTTGAACATTTTGCCAGTAAGAAAGCAATGAATATTGATACTCTTGGAGGAGAAAGGATAAAATACTTGCTTGACCATAAACTCATTAATGATTTTGCTGATATTTATTTCCTAAAAGAAGAAGACCTTATAGGGGTTGGAAGTATGGATGAAAGCAAGAAAACCACAATTCAAGAAAAAGGAGCCACTAATCTTATTCAAGCCATTGAGGATTCAAAGAATATTCCTTTTGAAAGAGTGCTTTTTGGATTAGGAATTCGTTATGTTGGGGAAGTTGTTGCTAAGAAACTTGCTAAACATTATAAGAATATAGATGGTCTAATTAATTCAAATTTCTTAGAGCTAACACAGGTGGATGAAATTGGAGATAAGATAGCTCAAAGTATAATTGATTATTTCTCAAACGAAGAAAACTTAACACTTATCCAAAAACTAAAATCCAAAGGATTGAAATTTGAAATTGAAGAAACTTTCCTTAGCAACAGTCTTGAAGGATTAAGCTTTGTTGTAAGCGGTACCTTTGAAAATTACAGCAGAGAAGCTTTAAAGAAAACTATTGAGGATAATTCTGGAAAGGTTTTAAGTGGAGTAAGTGCAAAGGTAGATTACTTAGTTGCAGGAGACAAGATGGGACCAGAGAAAAAACGCAAAGCAGAGAAATTAGGAGTAAAAATAATAACAGAACAAGAGTTTAATTTAATGATAAATAAATAAAATACACTATGAAAAAAATCATTTCAACCTTAGCATTATTACTAATAGTTAGTACAACTGCTTTTTGTCAAACAGATAAAGAATATTCAGAAACTTTGAAAAAATTCTTTGAAATAAGCGGTAGTAATGCATCTGTAAGTGCAGGATTAGATCAAATGATGGAATTGTTAAAAACACAACTTCCTACCCTTGATGAAAAAGAATGGACTAAAGTTTATAAAGATATAATTGAAGAATCTATGAATGAATATATTGAAATGATTATTCCAATATATCAAAAATACCTTACCAAAAGTGATTTGGAAGAAATGATAAAGTTTTATCAAACACCAATTGGTCAAAAGTTTTCTAAAAGCAATACTTCAATTACTAAAGATGTAATGTCTGTTTCTCAAGAATGGGGAATGAAACTATCTTCAAAACTGATGGAAACAATTCAAAAGGAAAACGAATAATTCAAATAAAACAAAAAATCTCTTATAGTTTATTTTATAGATGAAGAAAGTTGCATTTCATACTTTAGGATGTAAGCTTAATTTTGCTGAAAGCTCCGATTTGGCAAGAACATTTACTCAAAACAACTACGAACAAGTTTCCTCAAAAGAATTTGCAGATGTATATGTTATAAATACATGTACTGTTACTCAAGTGGCAGAAAAGAAATGCAGAAATGCCATTCGTCAAGCTAATCATTTAAACCCTAATGCTACAATTGCTGTGATTGGTTGCTTTGCACAGCTTAATCCAAAAGAAATTGCAGAGATTGAAGGAGTTGATATAATTTTAGGGAATGCTGATAAGCATAAATTATTTGAATACATTGAAAGCAAGGAAAAATTTGATGAGCATTTCAAAGAGGTTGTACCTATTGATAATGTTAAAGAATTCGTTCCATCCTACTCTTTTGAAGACAGAACAAGGAGTTTCTTAAAAATACAAGATGGTTGTGACTATTTCTGTTCCTATTGTGCCATTCCTTTTGCAAGAGGAAGAAGCAGAAGCGACAACATTGAAAACACAATTAAAAAAGCCTATGAATTGGAAAAGGAAGGCAAGAAAGAAGTTGTGTTGACAGGAGTAAATATTGGAGATTTTGGAAAACATCAAGGCGAGGATTTCTTCGGTCTTGTTAAAGAGTTGGATAAGGTTGAACATATTGAAAGATATAGAATATCAAGCATTGAACCGAACCTGATTACAAATGAAATTATTGATTTTGTAAGCCAATCAAGAAGTTTCCTACCTCATTTTCATATCCCTTTGCAAGGCGGAACAAATTTCTTGCTTGAGAGGATGAAAAGAAAGTATAATAGAGAATTGTTTGAAGACAGAGTAAGATATATAAAGAAGGTTATGCCTCATGCATTTATTGCAGCAGATATAATTATTGGTTTCCCTGGAGAGAGTGAAGAAGAATTTAATGAAACAATTTCCTTTATTGAATCTCTTCCCCTATCCGCTCTACATGTGTTTACATATTCCGAAAGACCAAACTCTTTAGCAATAAAGTTTGAAGGAAAAGTTCCTGTAAATATTCGTAAAAAAAGAAGTCTGATAATGCAGGATATTTCCAATAAAAAGAAAAAGGAATTTTACGAAAACAATATTGGATATAAAGCAAAAATACTTTGGGAAAGCGATAATGAAAAAGGAATGATGTATGGATTTTCAGACAACTACATTAGAGTAGGCAGAAAGTTTGATGAAAAATACATTAACACCATAACCCAAGAAACCTTAGAAAACCTCAACTCAATAACTCAATGTTTTGAGATAAAGGATTGATAAATTCAAAATATACTACTTGTATTATCAATAAACTTAAGACTTAAATTCAATAAATACAAGTACAATATATTGAATAATGAACTCCAAAATAGCCTATTCGCTACCCAAAATAGGCTATTTTATACCTATAAAAAGCCTTTTTTGGGGTGGTAGCACTTGCATTTTAGGGCAGGATTTGTTGTATTATTGATTACAAAATACAATATAAGGAAGAGGAATATTTAGTTTTGTATTTTCTATTATGATTGATTTATGTAGTTTAATTCTTCCTTTATTTGCAAAATAGATTCTTCTATTGCTTTGGTTAATTGTTCTTTGGTTAGGTTGTAGCCTTCTCTTTGGAGGGAGGATACGAATTCTCGGTGGGAGCGTTTCTTTCTGTAGTCTGGTTCTTTGGATGGGTGCTTTAAGTATTTCTCTATTAGCTCCACATCTTCCGAAAGATTCAGAACTCCATGGTAGAATATTATTTTATTCTTGGTAAACATAGATGAACCCATAATCTTCTTCTCTCCTATGCTTAGGTCGGATATTCCTTTTGAATATAGATTCTCTATCCCCAATTTGCTGAAATTCTCAATTAGTTTTGCGTTAATTAACTTAAAGAGCTTGACAGGATTTTGAATCTTGTCACTCTTTTGTTTAAATGAGAATATCAGCATATTAGGGCTAAGTATAACAGACTCTCCACCTGAAGGACGCTTAAGGGTAATTATTCCATCTTTCTTTACTTTTTCACAATTAATTGCCCCTTCAATATTATTTGACCTTCCAAGTACAATATAAATATTATCAGGTTCTCCAATATAGTAGTCGAAATCCTTATCAGATTCGAATATAGTATAGTCAGGTAAATTATAAGCGTATAATACAGGTTGATTACTCATGTCAGTCAGGGGATTATTTGTGAATTGCATGGTCTACGGCTTCAAATCCTGCTTCCATAAATACTTCGGAAACTGTTGGATGAGTATGTACTGTTTTAGCTATATCATAAACTGTAGACTCTAATTGCATGTATGCCGAAGCCTCGTTTATCATATCAGTTGCATTATTTGAAACAATCTGCACTCCCAAAACTTCTCCATATTGGTTTTCGGAAAGAATACGTATAAAACCTTCATTTGAATTTTCGGTTAATGCTTTTCCGTTAGCAGAAAGTGGAAACTCGCTTATCTTATAATCAACACCCATTGACTTTAGTTCATTTTCTGTTTTACCAATCTGTGCTGCCTCAGGTTGAGAATACATATTCATTGGGAACTTGCTTAGGTCGAGCTTTTCCTTTACTCCATTTAGCATATTCACCACAAACAAACCTTCTGCTGAAGCAATATGAGCAAAATGACTTCGACCATTTACATCTCCAATAGCATAAATTCCTTCTATTGATGTTTGAAGATTATCATCCACCTTAATAAATCCATTTTCTAATACTATTTCAATATCACTATCTAATGAATTTGCCATGCGATTTCGAGCATTTACAATTAATTCACAAGGAATTTCCTCATCATTTACCCTTAAGATTCCATCCTTATAATTATCCTTAATGGAAATCTCACTGCTATTATTGATAATTTTAATCTTGTCTTTCTTCAGTTTTGTTTGAATATAATTGCTAAGATAGTCATCAGCTAGTGGCATAAAAGTATTGGTTTCTAAAAGAATTGATACTTTCTTTCCCATTAAAGAATAAGCTTGAGCAAGCTCAATTGCAACAGGTCCTTCTCCATAAACTACTATATTCTCAGGCAATTCTCTTTCCTTGAAAACATCCATTGGCTCTATTACCAAATCTTCAATATTCGATTCTATCCTTGTGGAAGTAGAACCTATTGCAATTATTATATTCTTAGCCTCTAACTGTCTATTTTCAACCGAAACAGTATTCTTATCAATTATCTTAGCAGAGCCAGTAATTATCTCGGATCCGTTTTTCTTCAATAAGTATTCAATACCAGAGGTTAGTTTCTTTACATTCAAATCAGCCCTCTTTACTGCCTTATTCCAATTGAAACTAATATCTCCTTTTTCAATCCCTTCAATACCATATTTAGAAGCATCTTTCTTTATCTTATCGAATAGCTTAACACTCTCTAATATTGACTTAGAAGGAATACATCCCCAATTTAAACACATACCCCCTATCCTATCCTTCTCAATTATTGCTGTTTTCATTCCAAGCTGAGCGGCTCTAATTGCTGCTACATAGCCTGCAGGACCTGAACCTATTATTATTAAATCATACATAATCTTTTCCTCCTTAATTTTAATCTATTAATAAGCCCACAGGCTCACTTAAATAACTCATAACCCTATTTAGGAATCTTGAAGTTTCTCCACCGTCTGCAATTCTATGGTCAACGCTTAGAGAAAGAGGAAGCATTAGACCAATATCTAATTTATCATCCTTAACAATAGGTTGTTTACTAATTCTACCTATTCCAAGTATTCCTGCTTGAGGATAATTAATCACTGGTACTGCAAACAATCCTCCAATACTACCATAGCTTGTAATTGTAAATGTACCATCCTTCATATCATCCATACCAAGCTTACCATCCCTTGCCTTTTCAGAAAGAGTTTGAATTTCTAAAGCAATCTCCTTAATGCTTAGCTTGTCAGCGTTCTTAATTACTGGCACCACCAAACCTTTTTCAGTATCAGCAGCTATTCCAATATTATAGTATTTCTTATAAATCATCACTCCCTTTTCCATATCCATCTCAGCATTCAATGATTTATGTTTCTTTAAAGCCAAAGCAACAGCCTTTACTATAAAAGCAAGATAGGTTATTCTAATATTCTCATCCTTGAAATAATCTTTATATTTCTTCCTTACCCTATCCAATTCAGAAATCTCTACCTCTTCGAACACAGTCATATGAGCTGCATTATGCTTGCTTTGAATCATATTCTTAGCTATGGTCTTACGGATTTGAGAAAGAGGTTCTACTTCTAATCTATCTTCTAATAGATTATCGCTTGCAATAGGTTTTGAAACTGTAAACTTGGAATCTTGCTTAGAATAACTTAGAATATCATTTTTCATAACTCTTTGAGCAGGACCAGTTCCTCTTACCAAGTTAATATCTATTCCCATCTCCTTAGCCATTGCTCTTGCAACTGGTGTAGCGAGTGCTTTTGATTGTCTTTGATTATTTTCCTTTTCTTCAGCTACTCCTTCCTTACTTGCAGTCAAAACGAAATCATTTCCAGCAACCTCTAAGGTTCCTACAACGCCAGCTCCCTCCTCTTCAACGCTTTCTGCCTTTGGTTTTTCTTCTACTTTAGCTGAGCCTATCTCATCTGCGTTTAATTCTATTTCCACAAGAGCAGCTCCAACCCTAACAGTTTCACCTTCGCTTCCATATCTTGCGGCAATAACTCCATCTCTTGGGGATGGTATTTCTGTAACAACCTTATCAGTTTCCATTGTCACCAAACTTTCACCCATCTTAACCTTTTGCCCTTTATCAACATGCCATTGAACAATTACTCCTTCTTCAAGACCTTCTCCTATATCAGGAAATTTAAATATATATCTCATATTGCCTTAGTATTTAACGATTTTCTCAATTTCATAAAGTATTTTGTATGCATCTTGCATATAATGATGTTCTCCCTTAGGAAGAGGTACAATCACATCGTAACCAGAAACCCTTGCAGGAGGTGCTTCAAGAGAAAGGAATGCTTCTTCAATTGCAATTTGTGCAATCTCTGCTCCCAATCCAAAGCTCTTAGGTCCTTCAGTAACAGTTATTATTCTACCAGTCTTCTTAACAGAGTTTCTTATGGTTTCTCTATCTATTGGATAAATGCTTCTAAGGTCAATAAGCTCAATACTAATTCCTTGTTCCTTTGCCATAACCATTGCCTTTTGAACCTCTCTAATCATTGCTCCAAAGCTAACAATTGTTACATCTTTTCCTTGAGTTATTACATTAGCCTTTCCAAGCTCGATGGTGAATTTTTCCTCACTTACCTCTTGTTTAATTGCTCTATAAATCCTCTTAGGCTCCATATAAAGGATAGTATCATTGCTTTCAATAGCAGCAATCAACATTCCCTTAGCATCATGAGGAGTAGATGGCGCTATAACCTTAAGTCCTGGAATATGTCCAAATAAGGCTTCCATACTTTCGCTATGATGTTCCAAAGCATTTATACCTCCACCATAAGGCATTCTAATTACCATTGGGGTTTCTAGCTTACCGCGTGAACGATTTCTCATTCTTGAGGCATGGCTTATAATTTGATTCATTGCTGGGTAAATAAAACCACAAAACTGCATCTCAACAACTGGTCTAAGACCAGCTATCGACATACCTATTGCTGTTCCAACAATTCCACTCTCTGCAAGTGGGGAGTCAAAAACTCTATCTGCTCCATATTTCTTTTGGAGATTTTCTGTTACCCTAAATACTCCTCCTTCAACTCCAACATCCTCTCCGAAAACTACTACGTTTTTATCTTCTTTTAATTTTATATCGAGTGCGTCATTAATAGCACCCACCATATTCATTACCTTCATAACACTTACTTCTTAATGGTTTGTGAAACTCTTTCTTCTTTCCAACGATAGAACTCTTTGAGTCTATGTTCTTGGTCTTTTAATTCTTGAGGCATTTCAGAGTACATATACTTAAATATATCCTCAGGTTTATATTCTGAATAATTCTCAGCCTCTATAAACTGCCTGTCAACCTCTTTCTTAAAGTCTTCAATTATCTTTTCTTCTTCCTTATCAGACCAAAGTTTCTTATCAATTAGATACTGCTTTAATCTCTTTAATGGGTCTTTCTTATCCCACTCTTCTTCCTCTTCTTTTGTTCTATACTTGGTTGGATCATCGCTTGTTGTATGAGCTCCCTTACGATAGGTTACTGCTTCAATCAATACTGGTCCCTCACCATTCTCACAAACCTTTTTAGCTTCTTCAAGAGCTCTTAGCACTGCAAAGAAATCATTTCCGTCAACCTTAATTCCCTTTACTCCATAAGCTATTGCCTTAATTGCTAATGATTCCGAAGCTGTCTGCATTCTTGTTGGGGTTGATATTCCGTATTGGTTATTTTGAATTATAAATATTACTGGTACCTTCCAAACTCCTGCAAAATTCAAAGCTTCATGGAAATCTCCTTCCGATGTTCCTCCGTCTCCTACAAAGCCATAAACTAATTCTTTTTTCTTATTATACTTTATTTCATAACCAATACCTGAGGCATGTAGCATTTGAGAAGCAATGGGCACACTTATAGGCAAAACCTTATTAGCATTCTTGTATGCATTACCATCTTCATATCCCATAAATAAAAGGAATAATTCTTTAAGTGTTACGCCCTTTGCCAACATTGCACCCATTTCTCTAAAAGCTGGAACAAGCCAATCCTTTTCTTCAATAATAACTGCAGTGGCTCCAGAAATAGCCTCTTGACCATAGTTTGGTGGATAGGTGAAAATCCTACCTTGACGTTGATATGATACTATTTGCAAATCGGCAGTACGAGCAAAAAGCATATCTTTATATGCCTTAAGTACTCTTTCATCATTTACTTTAGGCATTAATTTCTTATCAATAACCTTCCCATCGTTATCGATAACCTGAAACATTAACTTATTAATTGGGTTATATTCATTAAACATATTAAATCTAATTATTTGGTTTATAAAAACTTTTATTTAGCAACGGAAATAAATTACAACATATTTCAAAGTCAATTATCAATGTATGTATTGATAAAATCTATAACACTAATTATTGAATAGAAATTAATAATTTAAAGATTATCATTTGAAAATAATTAGACTTTTTAGTCTTTTATATGCAATTTGAATTAGTTTTTGTATATTTGTGCCTTGAATAAATTTGTTTTATGAAAAAATTATCCTTTTTAGTAATTATTATCGCTATTGCTTTTGCTGGCTGTAAAACAATAAAGCCTGCTGATTTTCAACCTGATTATCAAAATGCCAATCTTCTTCCTCGCATGGATATTTGGTTTGATGTACCTTCTTTTGAAAACGCATACGGAGCTAATTCATATTCTGCTGATGGTTCAACATCTCCTGAAAGTCCTTATGGCAAGGGTGTATTTATGGTGAATAGTAAAACAAAAATTTACACTGCAGAGAAAAGAATTCAAGATGGATGTAATTTGTGGGTAAATGATGTTCAAAACAATATTATGGATCAAACGGGAAAGAGATCTGGCAATATTGTTATAAGACTTGGAAATGCTTATAAAAAGAATAATTATAAATGGAGCTGGCTTTCAGCTTTTACTCTTGGCGTATTTAATGCTATGGGTATGCCTATGGCTTCTAACAAAACTGAAATTGAAGTAATTGTTGAAATTTATGATTTAAGAAATAACCTTGTTGCTAAGTTCTCTGAACGTGGAACAGCTAAAACTTATATGGCTGCCTATCATGGTTATTATGAATTTCAACGTAAATCAGCTTCTGAGGCTTTGGAAGATGGTTTAATTAAAGTTAAAGAATTAATCCAAAAAGATTATCAAGCTATAAGCGCTAAGCTTCGTTAGTTTTCTTAATTAATAAAATACTAAATCATGTCTAAGGTTTCTATTCGCAAAGCAAACGAAAATGATACTCCCTTAATATTAAATTTCATTAAGCAATTATCTATTTATGAAAAGTTGCCAAATGAAGTGACTGCTGATGTTCAAACCTTACATAAATCTCTTTTTGTTGAACAAAATGCAAAGGTTATTTTTATAATGGAAGGAGAAAAAGAAGTTGGATTTGCATTATATTTTTATAATTTCTCAACATTTACTGGCAAGAAAGGGTTATACTTAGAAGATTTGTTTGTTTTGGAAGAATATAGAGGTAAAGGTTATGGCAAAAAACTTCTTGCATACTTGGCTGATATTGCTGTAAAAGAAGATTGTTCTCGTTTCGAATGGATTGTTTTGGACTGGAACACACCTTCAATAGAATTTTATAAGTCATTTGGTGCTTTTCCTTTAGATGATTGGACTGTTTTTCGCTTACATAAAGAAAACTTAAACCTTTTAGCAAAACAAAACACACTTTGAGACTAAAGAACTTATTATTATATGATTTGTGGAAAAACTTAAATTGTTTTTTATTGTCTTTACCTTAAGTTTTTGTTCGACTTTTTCTTTCGGACAAGATGTCCATTTTTCCACTTTTGACGCTAACCCAATGTTATTAAACCCTGCCAATACAGCTTTTGGCAGCAATTTGTTTCGTACAGGTACTATATACAGAAATCAATGGTCAACAGTTTCACAAGGTTATAATTCCTATCTTCTAACAGCTGAAGTTTTGCCATACAGTAGCAGGATAAAAAAGCAAGGAATTGGTTTGGGAGTTAGTTTTTTGGCTGATATTGCTGGAACATTAAGATACGGACAGCAGAGCATTGGTTTATATGCCTCCTATTTTAAAGCCATTAATGCAATTAAAGAACACTATATTTCTTTTGGGATTGTAGGGAACACTTCTACATGGAGTTATGATTTAGCAAATTCAATTTTTGGGAGATATCCAGAAGATAGAGAAGGGATTCTTTTAAATAATGTTAGAACTTATGACTTTGGATTAGGAACGCATTGGCAAATGAAAGCAAACGATAAACATAATCTTCAAGCAGGCTTAGCTCTATTTCATATTAACCAACCAAGTCTTTCTTATTATGAAAACTCAGATATAATTCTTCCACTTCGTTTTAATGCTTATTTTTCCGATTTAATAATGATTAAGTACGATAACTTTATTAAACCAACCGTTTTCTTCCAAACTCAAAAAGAATTTATGGAACTTTTGATTGGAGCAGACTATTGCATTAATATTGCAGAAACAGCATTAGATACTAAAATACTTTCTTTTGGGGCATATTACAGAACGGCAGATGCTTTAATTGTTATGGGGAAATATAAATTTAATAATTTCAATGTTGGCATTTCCTATGATGTTAATCTCTCCAGACTAACTCCTGCGTCAAAATCATATGGTGGTGTTGAAATTTGGTTACTTTATAGCTTTAATCCTATTGGCTACAAAAAAACAAAAACCTCTATTCCATGTCCAGCCTTTTAAACAAAATAGTCCTTATTGCTTGTTTTCTCCTTTTTTTGACAACAAATGCATTTACTCAGGAGAAATATATGATTGCCTATGAGAAAGAGGGAGATATATTGATGGAGCAAGGGGAATATGAAATGGCACTTAAGCAATACATAACAGCAAGAAAGTTTTTCAAAACTCCTTTAAGACTATTTTATAAATGTGGTGATGCTTGCAGAGTAATGAAAGATTACGATAAAGCAGAATTTTATTATCAAAAAGTCTTCACAGAAAACGATACAAACGATTTAATTAAAGATTTTCCTTTTCTTCACCTTAATTTAGCAGAAGTTTCCATATCAAATGGCAATCTCTTTTCAGCAAGAGATATTTTAGATAGTCTTTTAATCAAAGCTCAAGATTCTACTATTATTCAAAAAGCCAAACATAAATTAAAAGAAATTGAGTGGATTATTGATAATAATAAACTTGTTTATGGTAACAGTGTTGAAAATCTTGGGAAGAATGTAAATAATGAATCCTCTCAAACATCACATTTTGTTTTAAATGACTCAATCCTTTTTCTTACAAACATTGATTATAAAAAGATTGTTGAAGACAATATAACCTACTACAAGGATATGTATCAACAAATTTATACAAGCACAATTGACTCCAATTCTCACTCTCTTGCAAAACATTACGACATTGAAGAAATCAATAAAAAGAAAAGAAACATTACAAATATAAGTTTTGATATTTTAGATCAAACAGCCTATTTCACTCTTTGCAGTTCTTACGATAATGAAAAATGTTATATTTATTCATCTGTTTTAAAAGATGGTAAATATCAAAAAGCTAAAAGGCTGAATAAAAAGATTAATCTAAAAGGATTTAATAACACTCAGCCAAATATTGGGATATACAATAACGAGAAAATACTTTATTTTTCTTCAAACCGTGAAGGAGGCTATGGAGGATACGACCTTTACTACTATGTTTTGGATGGAAAGGATAATGAGGTAATTAATCTTGGACCAACAATTAATACCGAAGGAGATGAAATTACTCCTTTCTATTCTATTAAAGACAATTCACTTTATTTCTCATCCAATTATCATTTAGGTTTTGGAGGCTATGATGTATTTCAATCAGAAGGTTGGGCAACACGTTGGACTAATCCCCAAAACTTACTCCAACCTATTAATTCTCCAGCAAATGATATTTTCCCAGTAATTGTTGAACCAGAAGAAAAAGGATACCTTACTTCAAACAGAGAAGGTTCTTATGCCAACAACAATAAAACTTGCTGTAATGATATTTACAGGTTTGAAATGGCTGGAATGCCAGAAGTATCAACTATGGAAGAGATTAAAAACAAAACTAACTTCTCCCCTGTCTTTGATCTACCTCTTCAACTCTTTTTCCATAACGACCAACCCAACCCAAACTCCAATTCAACAACAACAAAAATAGATTATCAAGCGTGTTATAAGGAATATAAATCAATGAGCAATATCTATAAAGCAGAAGCCACTCGTTATATTAATGACTCAACAGAAAGCATTATAATAGACAGCATTGAAAACTTCTTCCAAATACACATTGATAAAGGAATGAATAAGCTTAATCATATGTGCGAGTATCTTTATAATAAACTTCTTTCAGGAGAAAAGATTGATATTTCAATAATTGGCTACACATCAGCACTACATAATAATATGTATAACTATGCTCTTTCAGAAAGAAGAATTGGAACCATAATAAATTATATAAGTAAGTGGAACGATGGAAAGCTAAAACCATTCCTTTCCAACAAAGCTAACGACAATCTTCCTTTTCTAAACATTAAAACTCTTGCAATGGGTAAATTGGAAAGCAAAAGCGAAAACCCAAAGAATGCAATAGAAAGAAGAAAATCTATTTACAAGATAAATGCAATGTATGAAAGAAGAATTGAAATTCGCCTAATAGAGATTAGAAAATAAAGTCAAAGGGTTAGTATTTTCAACCCAATTCATATTCATTACTAGCTTTTATTTCATTTCAAAGTTCAAAGGTAGGGAAATATTTTTATATATTCTTAATTCTTCTCTTTTATGTATTTTTCTTTTTTATTTCTTTAATTGGATGTGTTTTTCTTATTTATAAATTCTTAAGTTTTTCCCTTGAAATTTATCCTTGTAAAAATCTAATTAATAGCTATTTTAATGTCACTAAAGCCTGTTTAGAAGTATTTAAATAGGGAGTTGATGTTGGAATCATGGCATGATGTTCTTGAATTCATGGCATGAATTACTCGGATTCATGGCATGAATTGGTCGGAATCATGGCATGATATTAATGAATTCATGGCATGAATTGGAGGAAATCATGCCATGATTCCGAGAACATGATGCCATGAATTGGAGATTAAAACGAAGTTTAATAAGATTGATAAGTGATATTGTCACTTCTAATTAAGGTTTACCAAGTTCTAAATAAGGTTTACAGATTATTAATTAGTCCTAAATATTATTTATACTTAAAGACGCTCTATTTTGTCAAAAATTTATGTACAATTAATCTCTTATTTTTTACTCTTCATTATCAATTATATTGTTTTATATCAATTTTTCAACTCAAGTAATTAAATAATCTCATTTGTTTTTGTATTTTTGCTTGTTATATTTAATTAAAACAAAGCTGGCTTTATGAATATCTTACTTATAGGTTATGGAAAAATGGGCAAAATGATTGAAGATATTGCTCTTTTAAGGAATCACAATATTGCATATGTAATTGACAAGGAAGAAGATTGGGATAATTTAGATGCAAATGAAATTGATGTTGCAATTGATTTCTCTTCTCCATACACTGTGGTTGATAATATTGTTGCATGCTTTAATCGTAATATTCCAATTGTTGTTGGAACAACTGGTTGGTATGGAAGACTGAATGAATTTAGGGATTTGGCAATTCAGGAACAGAAAGGCTTGTTTGTAGCTTCCAATTATAGCATTGGAATGTTAATTTTCAATAGAATTAATGAAAAGCTTGCCATTTTAATGAATGATCAACCCTCCTACGATGTTTCAATAGAAGAGATTCATCATATTCACAAGCTTGATGCTCCAAGTGGTACAGCAATTACTTTGGCAGAAACAATTATTGACAATTTGGATAGAAAAACAAATTGGGAATTGAACTGCGAGGATGAAAAGCCTAATATAATTAATGTAACTGCTCAAAGAATTGGAGAAGTTTCTGGAACTCATAGTATAACTTATTCTTCAGAAGTTGATGATATAATTATAACTCATCAGGCTCATAATCGCAAAGGTTTTGCTTTGGGAGCTGTATTGGCAGCAGAATTTATGAAGGGTAAAACAGGATTTTATGGGATGAAGGATTTAATAAAATAATATTTTTATGAAAAGCTATTCAATTGGAATTGACATAGGAGGAACAAATACTGGTTTTGGATTAGTTGATGAAAAAGGAAATATAATTTCCACAACCTCCATTTTCACCAAAGACTTTGATGTTGTTGAAGCCTATCTTGATGAAATTGTTAATCATATTATTCTTTTAATTGAAAGATGTGAAGACAAATCATTAATTAAAGGAGTTGGGATTGGTGCTCCAAATGGGAATTACTATCATGGAACAATTGAACATGCTCCTAATCTCAAATTTTCTGGAATTATCCCTGTTAAGGAATACATTGAAACAAAGCTAAAGGGAAAAGGATATGATTTAAAAGTAACCTTAACCAATGATGCAAATGCTGCTGCCATAGGAGAAATGATTTATGGAGGAGCAAAAGGAATTAAAAATTTCATAATGATAACCTTAGGAACTGGAGTTGGGAGTGGAATTGTTGTTGATGGTAAGGTTGTTTATGGTGCAGATGGTTTTGCAGGAGAAGTTGGTCATACCATTGTTCAACCAGAAGGAAGAATGTGTGGATGCGGAAGAAAAGGTTGTGTTGAAACCTATTCTTCTGTTACAGGACTAAGAAAGACAGCTTTGGATTTAATAAAAAATACTAAAACAAAATCATCTTTAAGAGAAATAAGTCAAGAAAACATAGGAGGCAAAGCAATCTACAATGCAGCCAAGAATGGAGATAAATTGGCTTTGAAATGTTTTGAAATAACTGCAAAAATGCTTGCAATAGGAATGGCAAATGCTGTTGCAGTAACTTCTCCAGAAAAGATTTTTATTTTTGGAGGTCTAACAAAAGCAGGAGATTTATTAATGATCCCTCTAAAGAAATACTTTGAAGAAAGTCTTTTTGTTGTTTTTCAAAATAAGATTGAATTGGAAATATCAAATTTAGACGAAAACAATGCAGCAATTTTAGGTGCAGCAGCACTTACCTATTAAGTTAAAAACTAAAAGCGAAAAGTTATAAGTTAGGATTAAAATATCTTTAAAAATGAAAAAACTTCTACCCATTCTTTTTCTTATAGCATTAGCTTTTGGTGCTTTTGCACAAGAGGAAAATTATAGTGATTCATACTACATTGGGAGTAAAAGCCTATTGGAAGAAAAAGGTCTTTTATTTATGGATTTTTCTGATAACCTTACAAAAATGTTTATAGAATCAAATGAGGAGAAATATAGTTTTTTAGATACTGTTGCTTGGAGTTATCAAAAAGATATAACTCTCTCTAAGAAGGTTTTAAAAAATAGAAATATTAATCTTTTTGTTGAAAATGTAATTGGTCAGGCTAAGTTTTATTTGAATGATAAATTAGTATTAAAAACTAATAATGGTTTTAGGTCATATAAAGTAGATGTCCGTAATTTTTTGAAAAAAGGTAATAACAAATTAAGAGTTGACTTTACTCCAATATCACCTTCACTTAATTACGATAATAATAAGTATAACACTCTTGCTTCTGAAAAAAGAGTAATTAATCGCTATCCTCAATATCTTTCTGGTTGGGATTGGTATCCTAAAATGCTTTATCCATCATTTCAATATTTAGATATTAATAACAAAAAAGATGAAGAAATTGAATATAATGTTCAAACTATAAAGATTGAAAATGATACAGCTTATATGGTTTTGAATATTGGAGGAGATAAACATTATTTTAAAATTCCTCATCCTATTCTTTGGTGGCCTAATGGAATGGGTGATTCTTTTAAGTACTATTTTCTTAGCACAAAAGAAATAGGTTATACCAAAATTGAACAAGATATTGAATTTGGAATTAGAACAATTGAACTTATTCAAGAAAAGGATTCAATTGGACAAAGTTTCTATTTTAAGATTAATGGTAAGCCAATGTTTGTAAAGGGGGCAAATTATATTCAAACAGATAAAGTTAATAATGAAGAAATGGAAGCTGCAAAGCTCATGGGTATAAATATGTTTAGAGTTTGGGGTGGTTCAAGTTATGGAGATTATGCTTTTTATGCCAATTGTGATAGATTAGGTATTTTGGTTTGGCAGGACTTTCCTTTTGCTTGTGCTTTATATCCTGCTGATTCTGCTTTTTTGGATAATGTTAAACAGGAGGCAATTCAAAATGTAAAACGAATAGCTAAGCATCCTTCTTTGGCTCTTTGGTGTGGAAATAATGAAATTTGGGAAGGCTGGAATAACTGGGGTTGGATGAAGGAAGTGAAAGATACTGCTCTTGCAGTTGAAAACTATAATAAACTATTTAAGGAATTACTTCCAAACATAGTGAAAGAATATACTCCAACAATAAATTATATTCATACTTCTCCTTTGCATGGCTGGGGAGAAAAAGAAAGCCTTACACATGGCGATTGCCATTATTGGGGAGTATGGTGGGGAGATTCAATATTTGAAACCTACACAAGAAAAGTTCCTCGCTTTATGAGTGAATATGGATTCCAATCTCCTCCTACTCTTTCTACTCTTGAAGATTATATGTCAAAACCCTATTCAAAGGGAAATCCTGAGTTTGCAATTCATCAAAAACACCCAAGAGGATTTGAATTGATAGACAGTAGAGTAAAAGAGTGGTATGGTGACTACACACCTGACGAAGATTATATTTTTAAAGCAGGTGCAACTGCACAGGAAGCTTATAAGATAGCTATTGAGGCTCATCGCAGAGCAATGCCTTATTGTATGGGAACAATGTTTTGGCAGTTTAATGAACCTTATCCTGCAATTGGTTGGTCTTGTATTGACTATAATAATAATCCAAAACCAGTTTACTATACAATTCAAAAAGCATACGAACCAATAATATTCTCAATTGACAAATATTCTAATCCTGACTCAATTTTTGTTTATGTTTGCAATGACTCTTATGTATCTTCTTCATTAGATTATACAATTCAAATAAAGGATAATAAAGACAATATTAAATTCTCCATTACTCCAAACACAGTTTCAGCAGAAAAGTTTAAGTCAAAAATAATTTACTCCATTGCACTAAAAGACATTAAAGACTTTAACCCAAAAACAGATTATTTATGGGTAGAAGGAGAAATTGAAGACAATATAAATAATGGTAAAAAAACAATAAGTAACTATACATTCTTTGTTTACCCAAAAGACTATATAGATATAAACAAATACAACGAAGTTAAAAGAAAATATTATAAAGAAAAATGAATAAGGAGCTTAAAGACATTAAGGACTTTAAAGACCTTAAACTCCTTATTAAACAAAAAAAAGGGAAATGAGTAAAGAAGAATTAATACCAAGAATGGGTAATTTTAGGAAACTTATTACTTATCAAAAGTCTGAATCTATTTTTGATATTACTTTTTATTTTTGTAATAAATATTTGAATAAAGGAGATAGAACAATTGACCAAATGATACAAGCTGCAAGAAGTACTAAGCAAAATATTGTTGAAGGTTCTTCTGCATCTTCTGTTAGTAAGGAAACAGAAATAAAACTTACAAGCGTTGCAAAAGCAAGTTTACAAGAGTTATTAGTTGATTATGAGGATTTTTTAAGGACAAGAAATCATAGACAATGGGAAGAAGATTCTATTGAATTGATTAAAATGAGAGATATTGGGAAAATTCATAATGACACAAAATACTATATGAACCTAATTTCTACAAGACCTCCTGAAACAATAGCAAATATTTCAATAGTACTAATAAAACAAACAGATTATCTACTATTTAGACAACTGAAAAAACTTGAAGAAGAATTTCTTAACCAAGGAGGCTTTAAAGAGAAAATGACAAGAATGAGAATTGAAAAAAGAAATAAAAATTAAATAAAAAAGAGCTTAAAGACTTTAAAGACCTTAATGACCTTAAAGTCTTTAAAGTCTTTAAGCTCCTTATATTTTAAACACAATAAAAAAAGAAAATATTATCAATAAATATGAAAAAGAGAAGTTTATTATTTGGTTTATTAGGTTTAGTTAGCGTAAGCCTATTTGCTCAAAACAATTTACATTATAAGAGTAAGGTTGATTTGGTTGATCCTTTTATTGGAACGGCTTTTCATGGTCACACGTACCCTGGTGCCATAGCTCCTTTTGGTATGGTGCAATTAAGTCCAGATACTCGTTTGGATGGATGGGATGGCTGTAGTGCTTATCACTATTCAGACTCTGTTATTTATGGATTTTCTCATACTCATCTTTCTGGAACTGGATGTTCTGACTATGGGGATATTCTTTTTATGCCTACTACCAAAGGAAAAGAAGCAAATAGTTTTGCAGAAGTTTTTTCGCATAAAGATGAAAAAGCAAATGCAGGTTATTATTCTGTAATGCTTTCTAACTCTCCTATCTTTGTTGAACTTACTGCAACTGAAAGAGCAGGCTATCATCGTTATAATTTTCACGGAAAAGATAGAGAAAGAAATCTTTTGATTGATTTAAAACATAGAGATCAATTACTTGCTTCTTCTTGGGAAAAAATTGATGATAAAACTATAGTTGGTATGCGTCGTTCAAAGGCTTGGAATGAAGATCAGATAATTTATTTTGCTGCTTCTTTCTCCGAACCAATTATTTCTATTGATTATGATTCTGCAAAAGCACAACTTTTTGTTTCTTTTGGAGTAAATAATATGGAAGATACAAAATTAGATATTGTAGTTTCTTTATCTTCTGTAAGTTCAGAAGGTGCTTTAAGAAATCTCAGAGCTGAAAAAGCAAAAGGATTTGATGATGCAAAGCAAATTGCAAATCAACTTTGGGAAAAAGAATTAAACAAAATTGATATTGAAGGTGGAACTTTAGAACAACAACGTACTTTCTATACAGCTATGTATCATTCAATGCTTTCTCCAAACCTTTATTCTGATGTTGATGGACAATATCTTGGAATGGATAGAAAAATTCATAAAGCTGAAAAATATAATCGTTATACAGTATTTTCACTTTGGGATACTTATCGAACTCTTCACCCTCTTTTAACAATTATTGATCAAAAACGAACTAAAGATTTTGTTAATACCGCTTTGGATATGTACAATCAAAGTGGAATTCTTCCTGTTTGGGAATTATCAAGTTACGAAACTTATTGTATGATTGGTTTTCATGGAATTTCTATGATTGCAGATGCTTATATGAAAGGTATTAGAGGAGATGAAAAGTTGACTTTGCAAGCCATGATGAATAATGCAAGCAGTACAAGAAGAATTAAAAACCTTGAGAAAAGAGGAGTATATAATCCTGAACTCTTTGGATTAGACCTTTTTGATGAATATGGATATATTTCTTCAGAATTAGAACATGAAAGTGTTTCAAAAACCTTAGAGTATTCATATAATATGTGGTGCGTTGCTCAAGTTGCAAAACAAAGGAACGAAAATTATATATATGAAGAGTTTATTAAGAAAGCTCAAAACTACAAGAATTTATTTAATCCTAAGAATAAATTTATTCAACCTAAAATTAATGGCAAGTTTACTTCTGATTTTGATCCAAAACAAATAGATATTAATTACACCGAAGGCAATGGATGGCAATATGGTTTCTATTTTCCTCAAGATGTTAAGGGATTTATTAAACTTGTTGGCTCTGATGAAGCATTTACCAAACTTTTGGATGATTGCTTTAACTCAAAAGAAAAACCAACAGGACGTAACCAAGCCGATGTTACAGGTTTGATTGGACAGTATGCACATGGAAATGAACCTTCTCATCATATGGCATATCTCTATACTTATGCAGGTGAAGCATGGAAAACTCAAGAATTGGTAAGACGTATTTTAACAACTCTTTATACTGACAAACCAGATGGTATTTGTGGAAATGATGATGCAGGTCAAATGTCTGCATGGTATATTATGAGTTCTTTAGGTTTTTATCCAGTTTGTCCTGGCTCAAATGAATATGTTATTGGCTCTCCTCTTTTCTCAAAAGCAACCATTAGATTGGAAAGTGGAAAAACTTTTGTGATTAATGCTCCTCAAAAGGAAAAAGAAATGTATGTTAAGTCTATTGAATTTAATGGCAAGAAATATAAGAACTCTTACTTAAATCATTTCGATATTATGAATGGTGGAGTTATTGATTTTGAAATGGATTCAAAACCTAATAAAAAATTTGGTAAGAAAGAAGCTAATCGTCCAAACAGTGAAATTAAAGATAATCAAATTGCAATTGTTCCATACTTTGAATATGAAGGAACCCAAACTTTCACTGATACAAAACAATTATATGTAAATTCTATTAATGGGAATATAATCATGCCTACACTTGACTATGACGACGGAAGAAAATTAGTTCATTTTGGAGACAATGATTATAAGAGAAGAAACATTAAGATTGACGAAACTGTAAAAATTACAGCAGTAAATACCACTGAAGAGAATGTTGAAAGCATTCCTATTAGTATGAGATTCAATAAAATTCCTGCAGGTAGAAAAGTGAAACTAATTTCTCAACCTAACCCTCAATACACTGGAGGAGGTGCTGATTGTTTAATAGACCAAATCAGAGGAGGAAACAAATGGCGTTTAAGTAAATGGCAAGGATATTATGGAGAAAACTTTGTTGCAATAGTTGATTTGGGAGAAAAACAAAACCTTACTCATGTGGGAGGTAATTTCATTCAAGATATTAAATCATGGATATTCCTACCAAAAGAAGTAAACTACTATATTTCTGATGATGGAGAAAACTTTACTCTTTTAGAAACTGTTCCAACTCCAATTCACGAAACAGAACCAACAACAATAACTCACACTTTCTACAATACAACTCCATTTTCAGCTCGATATATTAAAGTTGAAGCCATTAACATAGGACCTATTCCTGATTGGCATATTGCAAAAGGCGAAAAAGCTTGGATATTTATTGATGAAATAATGATTGAATAATTATTTTATCATTTATTCAACTCTGATTTAAAACTACTAACTAATGAAGAGGAAAAAGATTTTAGGGTTAGAAAGAAATGTATTTTTCACTGGATTAACAAGCTTTTTCACTGACACATCTTCAAAGATGATTTATAGTGTTATGCCTCTTTTTCTTCTTTCAATGGGCTCTTCTAAAACTACAATTTCTCTAATTGAAGGTATTGCAGAAAGCACCGCATCCCTTCTTAAAGCAATTTCTGGTCTTTGGAGCGATAAGATTGGAAAGAAAAAACCATTTATGATAATTGGTTATGGTTTAAGTGCAATTGTTACTCCTGTTTATGCTTTTGTAAAATTTCCAGTTCAAGTTCTATATCTGCGATTTACTGAAAGGATTGGGAAAGGAATTCGTACTGCTCCAAGAGACAGTTTAGTTTCTGCTTCAACTCATAAAAATGAAATGGGCAAAAGCTTTGGTTTTCATAAAGCAATGGATAATAGTGGTGCTATTATTGGTCCATTGATTGCTTTTTTACTTTTAAAATATCTACCTGTTAATTATAGTAATATATTCCTATTAGCTACAATTCCAGCCATTATTGGAGTACTTACAATAATATTCTTTATTAAAGAACCTAAAACAGAACAATTTGAAAACAAGGAACAAAAAACGAAGGTTTCAATTAAAAATATTCCAAAAAGATTTTACTTTTTCTTGTTTATTGTTTTCATATTCTCATTAGGTAACTCAACTGATACACTTTTACTTATTAAAACTTACGAAACTGGGATTGATAAGGCATATGTTCCATTTATTTTTATGATATTTAATACAGTAAGTGTTTTTCTTGCAATACCAATTGGTAAACTTTCAGACAGAATTGGAAGAAGCAAACTTATGATTGCAGGTTTTATTGTTTATGCAATAGTTTATATTTGTTTTGGTGCTTTCAACAATATTAAAATTTTTGTTTTCCTATTTATTCTTTATGGACTTTACAGTGCTTTGGTTGATACAAGTCAAAAGGCAATGGTTTCTGATATTGTAAGCAAAGATTTAAAAGGCACTGGATTTGGACTTTATCATGCAATTTTAGGTATTGCACTTTTACCAGCAAGTTTTATAGCTGGAAAACTTTATGATAATGTTAATTCACAAGCACCTTTCTACTTTGGAGCAATTATGGCTATTATTGCTGCTTTATTAATGATTGGTTTTACAATTGCAATAAAAAGGAAGAAAACAAATAAATTGAATTATCCTAAAAAAGTTTAGTTTAATTAAAAATATATCAAGTATATTTTCAATTATGATTGACTTATTTTTATTTTTGATTACAATATTTTTACATTTATTACTTAAACGCAAACAAAAAATAGGGAAAATAAAAAAATATTTTTATTTCACTTACTTTTTCGAAAAAAAGAATGTTATATATAATATATGACAATGAAATATTTTTTTACACCAAAAATTGAAATACTATGAAGAAATTATTATTTTATTTATTCGTTACATTTATTGGCTTAGAGTCATTTTCACAATGTAATCAACCAACAAATTTAAGCTTTTCAAATTTAACCACAAACAGTTTATCTTTATCTTGGACTCCTGGAGATTCTACTCAATATTATTGGGAAATTCAAGTTTCAGTTAATGACTCTACTTTTACTAATACAACTTCTTATTGGAGTACTGCTCCATATTATACTCTTGTAGGTATTTCACAAGGAATAGTGTATTATATAAAAGTAAGGGCAATTTGCGGAAACGATTTTAGTCCTTTTTCTGAATACATATTTACCCCAATTTCAGGATGTTTTACTCCTATTTCATTAAACATTACTAATATTACTTCTACAAGTGCTGAATTAAACTTTATACCACTTGATTCTGTTTTCTTCAATTGGGAATTAGCATATAAAATAAATGATAACAATCTTCCTTTTACTTTTGTTAATCTTGATACTAATTATTATAAATTTGAGAATTTACAACCCAATACTCAATATATATATTATGTACGAACAAAATGTGGAGACACGCTTTCTGATATTTATATTAATTATTTATTTACAACAGCACCACTAAATATAAATGCATTAAATAATAATAAAACCTTCTATACTTGCGGAGAGTATATTTATGATGATGGTGGAGAAATAGGAGATCATGGTAATAATTATTCCTATTCAATTAAAGTATGCCCTACCGATAATTCTAATCACACAAAAAGAATATCACTAAGGTTTGATGAATTTTCATTAGGAAATGGCGATAATATGCAATTGAAAAGTAATAATAATTATCACATTATAGATGGATATACTGTTTTTAATAATACTTTCCTAAATGGAAAAACAGTTTATTCAAATATTAATGATAGTACTGGATGTATAACAATTAGTATTAATACTAATCCAACTGCATCATCTTCTGGATTTAAGATTTATGCTTCATGTGTTGACAGATGTCAGATACCTGTTGCTGATTTAGATACTATTTATTCTAAAATAGATGCAAACAATAATTATAATTCTTATTCTTACAAATATATAATTGATTCATCTCACAGCACTCCAATTCAATACAGGGTAATAGATTATTGTGAAGGAGACAGAGTTATTTTATTTGCAAAACCACAATTCCCTGAAAATGGTCAGTTATATAACCAAAGCCAAGCAGGTTGTGTTTATTACTGGTCATTTGGAGACGGTGGAGGAGATACTACATCATACCAAAATTTTTCTACAACATATCAATGGAATGATGTAGGAATTTATAAGGTTGATTTAATTGTAAAAGATACTACGTTGAGAAACCTATTTCCAAAAGGATGTCCAAGCATAAATCCAATAAATACAATTGTTAGAGTTTCTAAAAATCCAATTAAAAGTATTGAATATCTTCCAAACATTTGTTCCGGACAACCTTTCAATTTGAGTGCAGGATATGATGATAATAATATTTTAGTTTTAGATACCGTTGGAATTAAGTTTTCACCTGTATTTATAGATGAGCAATTATTACAAATTCCAGACGGTCCATATACTGGTTCAATTAACTTAGAGTTACCATTGAATATTTCTGGATTTTCCCCAACAGAGAATATTGGTTCAAGTAATGATATTATTTCTTGTTGTGTTAATTTAGAACATTCTTTTATTGGTGATTTAATTATAACTCTTCAATGTCCTAATGGACAACAAGCGTTATTAAAAAGTAAAAATGGTGGAGGAAGCTATTTAGGAATTCCTTATGGAGGAATTAATCATGGTCAATATGATAATATACCTGGTTATTCAGGTGAAGGTTGGAATTATTGTTTTTCAAGTTTATATACTGATACACATAGTACTCTTATAAATAATTGCAATAAAGTTTATGGAGTTTCAATTAATAATCCTGCTTGGAATTGTCAAACATGTGATTCTACTGATAAATCCGATACATCTAATTATTTTATTCCAGAAACAAGTTTTGCAAATTTAATTGGATGCCCAAAAAATGGAGAATGGAAAATTATTGTTACAGATGATTGGAGTATTGATAATGGTTATGTTTTCTCATGGGATTTGGAATTAAATCCTTCTGGAAATGAGGATTATTCTAATCAAGTAAAAGTTGACACTATTATTTGGGATTCTCCTTATATTAGTTCACAAAATACATTTTCCACTATCATAAATCCTCCATTTGAATTTACTGGTGTTATCAACGCAGATGTAAGTATTGCTGATGAATATGGTTGTGTTTATGATACAAATACATCGCTTAATGTTATTCAAAGTCCTACTGCACCAACAAATTTAAACCTTAGTTTTGAAGGAAATAACATTGAATTAACTTGGGATGGAACTGCTATTTCCTATCAAATTTTTAGAGATGATGTTTTTATTGCTCAAGTTAATCAGCCAATCTTTATTGATCCAAATTTGGATATAACAACTAATTATTGCTACAAGGTTCTTGCTCTTGGAGAAGAATGCAACAGCAATTTCTCTAATGTAAAATGCAGCTTAATTGGATTGAATGAAGAAATCAATAATGATTTTACAGCCAGTTTATATCCAAACCCAACAAATGATAAAACAATTCTTGAAATTAAGGGATTAAACAGTAATTCTGATGTTTTGGTTTATGACCTTCAAGGAAGAGTTTTGAAGACTTATAAATACAATTTGGGACAAGATAAGCTTGAAATTGATGCAAGTAATCTAACAAAAGGAATTTACTATATTAAGGTAAAAAATTCAGAAAAGAGTTTAACAAAGAAGCTAATCGTTAATTAACGATTAGTTTCTTTATTTATATATAACTCATTTATAATGAAGGTTAATAAATCAAAAAGATTAATAATAATATTGACTATTTTATTAGTTATTTTGGGATTAATAATTCCAATAAGCTATTATATTTACTACTCATCATTACCTACATGGGTAATAGTTGATGAAAATAAAGAAGCAGAAAATCTCACTTCATATAATGATATTTCTAAGGATACAAATATGCATATTTGCATTAATTTAGAACCAATATCAAATTCTTCCAGATATAATGCTTTAGATTATGATTCAATTGGCTTATCATTATCAATTAACATAAAAGAAAACAAAAAATATATACCTGTTCCTAAAATTGAAATAGATAAATTCATATTAATTGATAGTGAGAAAAATGACACAATTAAATTTGTTTATATTCATAATTATTTTATCAATGACTTTAAACAAATCACTCCTTTTTTACAATCTCTTGAAAGAAAAGACTCAATTGAAGCTGCCTCTGAAGAATTTTGGCGTGAACGCAAATTTATTAAAAAAAGTTATTATCTCGAATTTATGACAAACAGAAAGATTAAAGATGTAAAACATTTAACTTTATATTTTAAATGCAGAATTAATGGAATAGCTTATGAATTCAATAATTCAAAATTTAAAGTCAAAAAAAACACAATGTTTATTACTCCGCATTAAATTCTTACTTACCAAAGCCAAGGAATACCTTACTATGATCTGAATAAAAGAATTTGATGCTTTTATTTTCTTCGAAATTATAGAAATCAAACTCTGAAACGTTATAAACAGTATCATCTATAACGAAATAAAAATTTGAAGAGAAATTAATTGATTTTGGTAAATAAGCATCTGGAGTACCTATGTTGGTTTTATAACCAGAAGCAACATCGCATTTATTTTCAAAGATTTTCTTTTGAATAATTTTTTCTACATATATCTTATTGTTTGATTGTAAGTCAAGATATAATTTTCTATTAAGAAAATAAAATAAGATAAATGCGGATAAAACTAATACTAAGTTAATAATTATTAATACATGATCTAATGAAGTATTAATTATATTTGAATCCTCTTGAAAATCCATTAAATTCCCAATATTAATGAGAATACAAATAATTATAATTATCACAGAATAGAAAGAATTATTTCTAATTTTCTTCTTTATCTTGGTTCTGTCTTCTTCTGTAAGATTCATAATATATAATACAGCTTAAAGTAGTCTTTTTAGGTCTTTTGTTTTTCTTTTTTTGCAGCTGGGAAAAGGATATTATTTAGAATTAAACGATATCCTGCTGAATTAGGGAATAAACTTAAATCAGTTACTGGGTCACCAACATAATGCTGGTAGTCTTCTGGGTCATGTCCTGAAAGAAAAGTCCAAGTGCCTTTTGCTAATGTTCCATGAATATATCTAACTTCATCAATTGATTTATTCTCTCCCAAAACAATTACATTTGGTTTTAACAAACTCTTATTAAATGCTGTGCTTTGTCCCATAAAACCTTTAATTATCTTAGTGTGGTTTTGTGTTAGCATGGTTGGTATCCAATCCCACTTTGCGGAAAAGTCAAATAAAACAAATAAATCATTCTTTTCATTCACTAATCTTGCTCTTTGTGGAGTTACATCAATATTTGACTTTTCATATTTATATGGATTGGTTTCAATAGTGAAATTCCTAAAAGCAAAACACTTAGAATAGTCTAATTTCTGTTGAGCATTTGGGTCCATTGCATCTCCATCAAACATTACATCACAAATATCTGTTCCTTCTGCTGCCAAAGCTATATCAAAACTATCAGGAGCAGAACACATTGCAAACATAAAACCTCCTCCAGCAACAAATTCTTTAATCTTTTTGGCTACTGCTAACTTTAATTGAGAAACTTTCTTAAAACCATGCTTTAAAGCCATTTCTTCATTTGCTCTAACGTCTTCCATATACCAAGTTTGATTGCGATAATTTGCCCAAAACTTGCCATATTGCCCAGTGAAGTCTTCATGATGAAGGTGTAACCAATCGTAAATTGGAAGCACTCCTTTAAGAATTTCATCATCATAAATTACATCATAAGGTATTTCAGCATAAGTTAACACAAGAGTTACTGCATCATCCCAAGGAAGTTTGTTTTTTGGAGAATAGACTGCAATCTTTGGAGCTTTCTGAAGTTTTACAACATCCATATTCACTTCTGGCTCTGCAATCTCACTAACAATTTGCCCTGCTTGAACATCTGCAATATTATTATAAGTTACACCTCTTAACTTACACTGCCTTTCAATCTTATCATCATGCTTTATTAAAAAAGCTCCTCCCCTATAATTCAAAAGCCAACTTACCTCTGCATCTTGAGCCAAAACCCAATAAGCAACACCATAAGCCTTTAGGTGATTCTTTTGAGTTTCATCCATAGGAATAAGTATATGCAATGAAAATGCATAAGTACTAAACAATAAAGTAATAATAAGAAATAAAGTCTTTTTCATATCTTTCAATTAGAATGCTGAATCGTCATCTGTTGGTAAATCATCTTCTTGATTCATCTTTGATGCAATGATTGCATTTGGTCTGCCTTCACTGTCAAAATTAATATTTCTTCCCATAATGTCCTGCATTTGAGTATCAATCATATAATCCTTATTTAGGAATTTGGCAAAACGACTTTCAAATTTCAAACGTACTTCACCAACTGGTCCTGAACGATGCTTTTGAAGTAAAATATCTGCCATTCCTAATGTTGGTCCCTTATCGTCTGGTTCGGTTAAACCATAATACTCTGGACGATAAATAAACATAACAATATCGGCATCCTGTTCAATTGCACCAGACTCTCTAAGGTCAGATAGCATAGGCTTTTTACTTCCTCCACGAGTTTCAACAGCACGAGAAAGCTGTGCTAAAGCCAAAACAGGAATACCCAATTCTTTTGATAAGGCTTTCAATTGGCGAGAAATCGTACTGATTTCCTGTTCACGATTGCCTCCCCTATTGTCTGAACTACCACTCATTAGCTGCAAATAGTCAATAAAGACCATTTTAATATCGTATTTCTGTTTCAAACGACGGCATTTAGCTCTTAATTCAAATATTTTTAACTGTGGAGTATCGTCTATATAGATTGGGGCTTTTGAAAGTCTACCAATATCTTGCAAACGTTCAATTTCATCTGGTCTTAATTGATCTCCTTTTTTAAGTCTATCTCCAGAAATTTCAACTTCAGAAGAAATTAAACGCATTGTAAGTTCCAATGCTGTCATTTCCAATGAGAAGAAAGCAACTGGTATATTATGATCAACTGCCATATTCCTAACCATTGACAAAGCCAATGCTGTTTTACCCATTGCAGGACGAGCAGCAAGAACAATTAGAGTTCCTTTATGAAAACCTGTTGTCATGCTATCTAACTCTCTAAAACCAGAAGGAATACCAGAAGTAATTCCTTCAGCCTTTTGAGCAGCTTGAATTTCTTGTTGAGCTTCATAAAGCAAAGATTCCAAAGTTTGAAAATCACTTTTGAAATTCTTATCGCTTATGTCCATTAAATTAGTTTCGGTCTTATCCAACAGTTCTACAACGTCAGTTGTTTCCTCAAAAGCATCCTTAATTGTTTCTGTTGAAACTCTAATTAGCTCTCTTTGAATAAATTTTTCTGAAAGGATACGAGCATGATACTCAATATGAGCCCCTGAGGCAACTCTTGAAGTAAGTGTGGAAATCTTATAAGCTCCTCCCACCATTTCCAAAGTACCATTTTTCTTCAATTGTTCCACAACAGTTAGAATATCAACTGGCGAACTATCATAAAACAATTGTTTTATTGCTAAAAAGATTTCCCTGTGTTCGGGAGTGTAGAAGTATTCTTCTCTTATTATGTCAATAGAATTTGTAATTGCATCTTGGTCTAAAAGCAATCCACCCAAAACCGCCTCTTCAAGTTCTAAAGCCTGAGGAGGTAGTTTTCCATTTAGGGCAAATGCTTGCTCAGTAGAAATTCTTGACGTTTTTGTTTTAAAAGCATTATCCTTTTTTTCCATAGATTGCAAAGATAAAACAAAAATATTGCCAAAAAGAAGAAAAAATAAAAAATATAATTACATCAAGAAATCATAATCTAAGTATTAATTATATCCATAAAGAGAATGTTGCTGTTAGTAAAATTTATACTCAATTTATGCAAAAAAAAATCTCAATAAACTTTGGTTTTACTTGGTTATTTTTTGAATAAAAAACTACTTAATAATTTTTTATTTGATATAAATGCATCAAACCCTTATTATAATTGAAAAAGATAAGGATTAAATTTCGTAATATCAATTAAAATTTTTGCAACCAGCCAGGATGCACTATGTATCCTGCCACCTTACATATTGTATCCTGCCACCTTGCATGTTACATCCTGCCACCTTGCAAAATTTATTCTTGATTTAAAAAAGTTTATACTTGATAAAAGTAAATTTTTAATTGATATTGCTAAAAGATAATTTGATTAAAGTATAGAAAGTATCTATCAAGATACATATTTAGCATCTATTTATTTTGTTTTGAATCTATAACCTAAGCTCCATTCTATATAATGTGCTATGCTAAATGCTGTTGCTCTTATGGCAACTGATGCAAAAACATTATCAACTATTCTATACCTCATTCCTACTCTTTGAAAGAAATTTGGTGAACTCTGAGGATTAGTTTTTCTAATTAAATAGTATCCTAAGTCTGCAAAGGCTGAAAAGCAATTTATTTTATATTCGTAAGATGCAAAACAATTTAAATTTAGCCTATTAAGAAAAGGAGCGGTTGTTGAAATAAGTTTATCTTTTTGAGACATAAAATAATTATCAGCATAATCATCGTAGCCTAAAGTAAAACCTAACCCAAAATTATTCTTAAAACTAAAGTTTTTATAGGCTGTAGCAGTTAGACCAAAAGCATAAAAGTCTCTTTCCACATAACGTCTTGAATCGTTAAAAGCATAATTATCCAATTCAACTCTATCGTTATAAACAGCACCAAAGAGAGATAATAATAAATCATTACTCTTTTTAAAATCAGGTGTATCAACATTATATTTTACTTCTTTATCGTAAAAATTGTATCTTAAATTAATTTGTGATGATAAAGTATTTATTCCAGTATTTGGTTGTTTGGTTGCTCCATTTGATATATGTGAAAAATTTATTCCTAACCCAATCAATACTCTTTCTGAAAGCTTATAATCCAACAGAAAACCTTCTTGCACAAAGCAGTTAAGAGTTGAACCTATTGCTGTATTTTGAAAATTGTCTAAAGACCAATGTTTCTGAACAAAAGAAAGCCCAATTACTAAATCGTTTTTTAAAGTAAATCTTCCCCATCTTGCAATTGGAGAATAAATAAAAGAATATAAAGCTAAGGAATTGCCAAGATGTATTGGTTCATTATAGGTAGCAAAATACAAACCAAATCCATAGTCTATATAATTATACATTTGATGCCAATCCTTTGAACCATCAGTATGAATTATGTAACGAGCAGATAAAGATTTTGCAATTTCAACTGGCTTACCAGTTTTGGTGCCATCCAAATATTTATTTATTTGGAACACTTTACCATATTGAGCATTTAGTTCAATAGCTTGACTTGTTTGAGAATAAGATTCATTAATAAATGGCAAGAAAATTAGAAATACAATTAAGTATCTTCTCATATCTTTTTTTACATTCTATTTATTTCTTCTACATAGATATTCAAGAATTTGTACTGCATTTGTAGCTGCACCTTTTCTTAAATTGTCAGATACAATCCAAAGATTTAGAGTTTTTGTCTGTGATAAATCTCTTCTTATTCTTCCAACAAAAACATCATCTTTCCCTTCACTTAAAAGTGGAATAGGATAAATATTTTCTTTTGGATTATCCATAACAACAACTCCTTGAGTGTTGCTTAATATTGAAATAACATCTTTTATATCAAATTCATTTTCGAATTCAATATTTACACTTTCACTATGTCCTCCAGTAACAGGAACACGTACAACTGTTGCTGTTAATTGAATGGATTTATCTGAGAGAATTTTCCTTGTTTCATCAACCAACTTTTCTTCCTCTGTTGTATAACCATTTTCCAAAAAATCTCCTCCATGAGGGAATAGGTTTCTATGAATTGGGTGAGGATAAACTTTTTGACAGTCCTTATTATTTTCTTCTGAAATAAGTTGTTCAACGGCTTTAACTCCAGTTCCTGTAACACTTTGATAAGTTGAAACAACTACTCTTTTTATCTTATATTCCTTATTTAAAGGAGCTAAAGCCATAACCAATTGAATGGTTGAACAGTTAGGATTAGCTATAATTCTATCTTCTTTCTTTATTGATTGTGAATTAATTTCTGGAACCACTAAAGGTATATTCTCATACATTCTCCAAAAAGAAGAATTATCTATTACTATTGTATTCTTTTGAGCAAATAAAGGAGCATATTCTTTGGAAGTCTTTCCTCCTGCAGAAAAGATAGCATAATCGCAATTTTGATTTATTGCATCTTCAACACTGCAAACTGCAATTTCCCTATCTGCAAACAAAATTTTTCTTCCAACATTCTTGTGAGTAGCAACCAAAACAATATCTTCATTTGCAAAACCTCTTTCTTGCAAAACTTTTAAAATAACGCTACCGACCAATCCAGTAGCCCCAACAACTGCTATTTTCATTCTAATTATTTTTTCTATTCTTCAGAGAAAGCACTAACATACTTTCTATATTCAGCATAAACATTGGCTCTTGACATAAAACCAACGTATTTTCCATTATCAACTACAACCAAAGTAAATCTATCTGATCCTCTAAACTTTGAAACCATTTCTTCCAGTGGATCTGAAATATCTACAATAAAATGCTCAGAGTAACGAATAAAATCTTTAACTCCATAGACATCATAATACTCAGGTTTAAATAAAAGTGGACGGAAATCATCAATAACAACTATTCCTAAAAACTTATTTTCTTTATCAACAATAGGGAAAAAGTTTCTGGTACTTTTCTGCACTGCATCCACTATATCTCTCAAATTACTATCGTAAAGCAAAGGAATAAAGTTAGTTTCAACTAATTTATATTTATCAATAAACTGAAGTGCACTCTTATCTTTATTATGAGTCATTAAATTTCCTTCCAAAGCCAACTCTTCAGCATAAATAGAGTATTTATTTAATGGTTTAACAACAATGTAAGATATTGTTGTTGCTATCATTAAAGGAGCAAAAAGAGCATAACCTCCAGTTATTTCTGCAATCAAGAATGTTGCCGTAAGTGGTGAATGCATTACTCCAGACATAACAGCAGCCATTCCAACTAATGCAAAATTACTTTCCTCAACAACCAATAGTCCAGACATATTTATCAATCTTCCAACAAAGAATCCAGTAAATCCTCCAATAAAAAGAGATGGCGCAAATGTACCTCCCACTCCTCCTGCAGATGTTGTAACTGAGGTTGCAATAGATTTTAGCATTATTATTGAAAGTAGTATTAATAATAACATCCAAGGGTTTTCTCTAAATGGATAGAAGAAAGTATTATTGAACAATGTATTTGTATCAGATTTTAAAAGTACATTTAATGTAGAATATCCTTCTCCAAAAAGAGGTGGAAAAAGAAAAATAAGTACTCCCAATATTAATCCTCCCATAATTAACCTCTTCCAGACTTTATATTTTTTAAATCTCTTGGCTGTCCATTTTGTTGATTTAAGAAAATATAGAGAAACAAATGCAGAAACAATGCCTAAAAATATAAATCCAGGAATTTTAATCAGTTCAAAACTTGAAGTTACATTATAACTAAACTGTACCTCTTTTCCCAAGAAGAAATAAGATATCATTGAAGAAGTTATTGCAGAAATCAAAAGAGGAATTGCAGTTGACATTGTTAAATCAAGCATAAGTATTTCAAAAACGAAAAGAATGCCTGCAATTGGAGCTTTAAAAGCTCCTGCAATTGCTCCTGCTGCTCCACAACCAACAAGAACAAGTGTATTTTTAGTATTTAATCTTCCAATCCTACCAAGATTAGAACCTAAGGCACTACCCGTTAGAACTATTGGTGCTTCCAAACCAACACTACCTCCAAAAGCAACAGTAATTGAAGAAGTAATTATTGAACTGTATGTATTATGAGGTTTTATATAACCATTTTTCCTGCTCATTGCATACATAACCTTACTTACTCCATGACTTAAATCATCTTTAATAAAGTATTTAATAATTAAGACGGTAATTGTTATACCGACCATAGGATAAATAAGGAATAGAAAATTTGAACTATCTACAGAAAACCACTTTGTATCAGTAATAAAAAGGTAGGTAAAATGAACAGTATTTTTAAGAATAACAGCTGCAAGTCCACATGCCAATCCTACCAAAAAGGACATAAAAATCATATATTGGAATTCGGAAACATTCTTTAATCTCCAAACCAAGAAACGCTTATATAAATTACTTAAATGTATTGACTTTATTACCTTCATTACAATAATTGAACTACAAATATACAATTTTTTGTATTAATCATACAACTAAACCTTATTTTAACAAAGAAAACTACATTTTAAAACCAAATTTTATGTTTAAATACAGCATTCTTTATTTTAAAAGTTCATAAAATTTCTCTCTAAAGATAAAAAGAATTACTTTTGCACAAATAAGTTAAAAAAAAATATTTTAAAAATGATTAACGCTTTGTTATCCAGCCTTCCATTATGGGTATGTGTTTTTTGGTTTTTAACTCTAATTTTAAACTTTAAGAGCAATAGTTTAGCAAAAAACTACTTAATACTCTTCTTCTTTATAGCAATTATTAACTATTTTACTCATTTTCTTTATTTCAATAATCAATACAATGCATATTGTTTTGCTGAAAGCATTTGGATATTTACTTCGTTGTCACTTTTCCCTATTTATTACTATTACATAAGACTCCTTACCAAGGATTCTAAAGCACGATTTGCATGGATATGGTTTTTTATCCCTTCAATTATTTTTTCTTTATTCTCATTTATTCTATATTTTTCAATGGATAGTTCAGAAAAATATATTTATACATATAATGTACTTTATGGTAATAACAGAAACCTTCTAGAGTATAGTTTTATTTTAAAGTTACAATTAATTAAAATAAACATTTTTAGGATTGTATTAGTTACTCAAGTTTTAATTTTTATTATTACTGGGATTAAACATATATCTTTTTATCATAGTTCTATTAAAGAATTTTATTCAGAAACAAAAAATAAAGAATTAAAGTCAATTAAATACTTACTAATTATTTTTGTTTTTGCATCAATAACATCTTCATTATCTGCTATAATCGGGAAATCCATTTTCATAAATAATCATGTTTTGTTTATTTTCCCTTCATTAGTCCATTCCATGTTCCTTTACGGGGTAGGTTTTATTGGGTATAAACAATATTTTTCAATTATAGAATTTAGAAAAGATATTTTAAATGCCGATAAAAAATACTACTCAAAAGAGCTTACTCAAAAAAATACAAACAACAATAACTTGAAAGAGCAACTAAAAATATTATTGGAAGAAAAGGAAATATTTAAAAATCCTGATCTTCGAATATCCGATGTATCTACATTTCTTAACACTAATCGAACCTATATTTCAAATTTAGTTAATGATGAATTTGACCAATCATTTGCAGATTTGATTAACAATTATAGAATTAAATATGCAATAAAGATTCTCGAAGAAAAAAATAATGTAAATTTAAGTATATCAGAAATAGGTCTTATGAGTGGATTTTTAAGTGAAAGTTCATTTTATCGAGTTTTTAAAGATAAAGTTGGAGTATCACCAGGACGTTATAGGAAAAAAATTTTTGATAAAACAAAAAACAATGATGATTAATTCTACAATCAAATTATCTGCGAATTAATATTGATATTAAAATTTATATTAGTTGCACTATCATCAGATAATTTTACTTTTTAATTACTATCTTCTTTATTCCTTTATTAATTCCATTAGTTAGTTCTACAAAATACATTCCTGAACTTAATTTTGAAATATCTATTCTTAAATTTTCTTGATTAAAAGATTGAGATATTAGTCTTTTACCAAAAACGTCATATAAATTAATCAATTTGATTTTTTTATTATTCAATAAAGAAATATCTAAATAATCTATTGCTGGATTTGGATAAACCAAACAGTTATCGCTAGCTAATCCAATAGGGTCAAGTATTGATGCTGAAGAAGGAACAAATGCTCCATAAATATCTCCAAATATAAAATTGCTTGGGTCTATCCTAAATGTCACTACTAAGAACTTATTATTAGTAAAGAAATTTCCTGCATACATTGGTACATCACCGTTAAGTGTTGAGAATATTGTAAATATATTATTATCAAGTGGAGTTCCATTCGGGGTATAATATCTTCCTTTAATTATAGATTGCATTGAAAAAGCACTATCTGCCCATGTTACTAAATAGTTTGTACCATCAAATGAAGTATATGCAAAGCTTGGATTATAAGTTGAATCTCTCAAACAAATTCTATTGTCAACAATTCCAGAAGTAGATACAAATCGTGAGAATAAACTCCATGCGTTATTGTTTACTGATCCAACGTGATAAGTTACCATATATTTATTACCGTCATAAGCAATAGAAAGAGGATTATCGCTGTGAGTGTCGTCATCATCAATAATAAATGTTCCTCCTACAAGACTTCCTGTAGAACTAATAAACTGACCATAAATATCTTGTTCAAACTCATAACTTCCAATTCCATGTGACCACCAAGCAACCAAGTAATTTGTTCCGTCAAAAGCCATTGCGTTATCACCTGAGGTTATTGAGCTTAATTGGATAGGCGTGGAGATAACTCCTGATGGGCTTATAGTAAGGGCATAATTTATATCGTTTTGTTTAAAGATAACCATATATACACCATTATTATAGTCTAAACAACCGCCCTTAGGGCTACTAATTGATGCATTAATGGCTACAACAAACCTATTTCCTACTAAAGCACCACTTGTGCTTAAAAACTGTCCAAATATAGTATCTCCAGTAGGTTTATCTGGATTAAATACTTGTTTTGGAGCACTCCATAATAATAAGTAGTTTGTTCCATCAAATTCAACAAGTGGAGCTCCACCACTATAACCTAATGATATTTTTTGTCCTACTAATGCTCCAATGTTTGAAATAAATTGAGCTGAAACCACATTATTAGTATCCTCAGAAAATCCAAAGAGATAATTTGTGCCGTCAAATCCAACTTCTCCTAACATCAAAACATTAGTTGAAGTGGTAACATGAAATTCTTGTGCTTTAATGCTGTATGGCAATAGAATTGCAAAGAAAACAATTAATAAAAAAACAAATAATTTTGTTTTCATAAGAATTTGTCAGTGATTTAAGTGCTGACTCCGCACTATAAAAATATTATATATATTGTTATTTATTGATTACAAGCTTTTGTTTTACATTATAATTATCAGAACATATATCAATAAAGTAAATTCCATTAGATAAATCTGAAACATCGATTTGATTATCTTTTTCAGAAATTCTTTGTGTTTTTACTAAGATACCCAAAGAATTATAAATATTCAATGTCAATAATTTATTGTTTGAATTCTTAATTTCCAAATTTACAATCTTAGAAGCTGGATTAGGATAGATTTTAGTTGATATATTAATTTTAGGATAATCGTCTAATCCAACAAAACAATAATAATTAGTAAAATCACACCAATAATCGGCTTCTTGGTAAAGGGTTAATGAATTACATGGGACTATTATTAAAGCAGTATCTGAAACACCCACAAAGGTTGAAGATACTATCAGCGGAGGTGTTTCAGGATTTAATTTAATCTGAATAAGATCATTACAATATGAAAAAGCTTGATCTCCTATGCTTGTAACCAAAGCTGGAATTTCAATAGAAGTCAATCTTTCACAATTATAAAAAACTCCCATATTAATTTTTGTAATGGAATTAGGAATTTGAATTGTAGTTAAGCCATCGCAGTATGCAAAAGCAAAATCGCCAATAGAATTTACAGTTGAAGGTATTATTATAGAATTTAATAGATTACATTGAAAAAATGCATTTGAAAATATATTAGTAACAGAATTTGGAATATTAACTGATCCAGTTTTTTGAGTGACGCAAGCAATCAAAGTATCCATAATCTTATTATATAGTATTCCATTTAATGAAGAATATTTAGGATTATTTGCCTCAACATCTATTTCGCTTAGATTTACATAGCAAAAAGCCAAATCAGAGATATAATTCACATTGCTTGTAATCAAATAATTCCCTTGTTTACCACCAGGACAAGTTATTAAAGTATCGCCCAGTTTATTAAATAAAACACCATTAATTGATGAATAGTTTGGATTATTGTCATCCACATTAATATTTTGCATATAATAACAACCATATAAAGCCGCAAAATCAATTTGAGTTAGAGTGGCTGGAACAAAGAAATCTGTTAATTCAAAACAATATCTAAACGACCATTCTCCAATATTATTCACCGAACTTGGTAATGCAATAGATCTTATACTGCTATTAGAAAATGCACAGCTACCAATTGAGTTTACTGAGCTAGGAATAATAACGCTTTCTAAACTATTACATTCCCTAAAAGCATTTTCTCCTATGGATTTAACATTATAAGTTATAGAATTATGAACAACAGTTGAAGGAATAGTAATAGTACTATCATATTCATCAGAAAATTCTTGAGACGAATTACCTTTGTAAGTAACTTCTACAGAATATGGCAAAACAGAAGATGTTACATTATAATAAAGAGTATCTCCATAATTATTCACAGCCCAAAATCTTTGGGCCTCTGCCCTATTAATTATTCCAAATAAGAAAATAACAATAAAAATTGATATAATTTTTTTCATAATATTGATTTTGATATTTTCATATTGTAAGTATTTTATTTTTTTATGATAAGCTTTTGTTTTGTTGTAAAGTCTTTAGATTTTAAATCTAAAAAATAGATACCATTATTCAAATCTGAAATATTAATTTGATTAATATCATTAGATATAGTTTTTGTTTTAACTAGAACTCCCAAAATATTATAAATATTCAATTCCAATATTTCTATATTTACATCTTTTATTTCTAAATTAACAATATCAGAAGCAGGATTTGGATAAATAGTAATTGAATTTTTATCCTCTAACTCATTATTTTGTATACCTAAATGGCAATTTACAGCAAGAATATCAGTCAAAGACATTACATATTCCTGAGGATCTGGACTATGATATTGTCTTTCATTTTTTACAAGACCAGCATTAGGTGCATAATAATAATCATCAATAATTTTTAAAGATTGGTTTTCTAATATTGTTGATCTAACTAATATACAATTAGTATATGTTCCAACAGTGGCTGAAACACTTAATACTGTATCATAAGTTGTTTCATTTCCAAAAAAATAAGAGCGATTATAACCTAATGTTAAATATTCATTAGGAATAAGTTTATGTGCAACAGGTAAAATCATAGCATCTTCAATTAAACCTGTACCTTGCATATTTACGGCAACCATTAATATGTTACCATAATCATCTTCTCTTAACCAAAATTGTTGAAATATACTCGTATCGTATGGAGTATTATCAGAAATTTCATAAGCTTCTTGAAGATAAACAATCTCACCAAGAACCGTATCAATCTGTTTAATATAATAAATAGTTGTTCTTGCTCCATAAGAACTACTCTCTGGGGTATAGAACGCTCCATAATTTCCAACACAAAGAGGAATATAATAATCTGATCCAGTTTGTGAATAAGAATTAATAATTATTGATAGGAATAAAGAAAAAAGAATAATATATTTTTTCATTTGGTTTTTGTCAGAATTTATAGTGCTGACTCCGCACTTTGAAATTTTTTATTTACTATTTTTTGTCAAAGAACCAGTTATTACATAATAGCCATTACTATTATTATTTGTATTATTCCAAGTCCAATTCATATTAACTTTTATTTTTGACTTATTTTCAAAAGAACAACCGCTCCAATTCATAGTTGTTGTTTCAGTATATTTTGTTAGATGAGTTGTTGTAATAATTCCAGTAATATCTCCTTTTTCACTAACTGATAAATGACCAGTATTTGTTATATATTCAGGGCTTGGATCCATTAAAATAAGAGTACCATCTTCTCCAAAGGTAAATTGATTAGAATAATTAGATTCTGTACCATCATTATCTCCACCATGAAAAACTATATTTAAACTTCCATTCCAAACTCCTTGAATATCTTTTGTTGAATAATTTTCAGAATCATCCTTGCAACTTACAAAAATCAAAGAAAATGTTAACAAAAAAATTGAGGATAAAATTATAATTGTTTTATTCATTTGGTTTTGTCAGAATTTATAGTGCTGACTCCGCACTTTAATTATTATTTATAATCAAAAAAATATTTTAGAGAATAATCTTTAAACTTTTCTCATCACAAATATACAATATTATATAAATATTTGCAAATATTTCTACATGCAAACATTCATATAATATTATATATTGGATAGTTAACTTCTTTTTGAAAATATTAATTTCTTCAGAACAAGAAACTATGTAAAATAATTTTCATAATTCAAATTGAATAGTTTATAATTTTAATTCTAAATTGTATATTTGCAATCAAAATAAAGAATATTATATGAAAATCATTTCTTACAATGTTAACGGAATAAGAGCTGCAAGTGCTAAAGGTTTTATATCATGGCTTGAAGAAGAAAACCCTGATGTTATATGCATTCAAGAAACAAAGGCTCAATTAGACCAAATGCCAGATTTTGAATTACATTCTATTGGTTACAACACTTATTATTTCTCTGCTCAAAAGAAAGGATATAGTGGAGTTGCATTATTAACTAAACAAAAGCCCGATAATGTTATTTATGGTATGGGAATTGAAAAATATGATAACGAAGGAAGAATGATAAGAGCTGATTACGGAGACTTGTCAATAATAAGTGTATATCATCCTTCTGGAACAAGTGGAGATGAACGTCAAGCTTTTAAAATGCAATGGCTTGCCGATTTCGAAAACTATATTAAAGAATTATCAAAAACTAGAAGTAAGTTAATTATTTGTGGAGACTATAATATATGTCATAGAGAAATAGATATTCATGATCCTAAAGGAAATGCTAAAAATTCAGGTTTCCTTCCTGAAGAAAGAGAATGGATAGATGGCTTTATTAAAAGTGGTTATATAGACAGTTTCCGTTTTATTTACCCTGACTTAAAAGATAAATACTCATGGTGGAGTTATCGTTTCCGTTCAAGAGAAAGAAATAAAGGTTGGAGAATTGATTATTGTATGGTTTCAGATAACATTAAGGATAGAATTATTGGTGCAGAAATATTAGATAATGCATATCATTCAGATCATTGTCCAATTATGCTATCTATAAAATAAAAAAATCAGAAAAAAATTTAATCTTATTAGTTAACACCTAAAATTTTAAATATACAATCTTTTTAGTTTCAAAAAACTCTGAAGGAAAGTAATTGTAAATATTAAAAATCTTTATCTTAGGCTTTTTTGTTTTTAAATTTAAAAGAGGTTCTAACTCTTCTGTTAAATCTCCTCCTTTTAAATAAAGAATTCCATTATCTAAGCTATGATATTGTATTTTTGAAATTTTATTTCTTACCCAAGAAACAAATTCAGGCATTTGAGTCACAGCACGAGAAACAATAAAATCAAAACAACCATTAACATCTTCTGCCCTCATTTGATATGCATCTACATTTTTCAATCCTAAAGCATCTTTCACTTCATTAACTACCCTAATTTTCTTTCCAATACTATCAACCAAAGTAAAATGAACATTAGGAAACATTATTGCAAGTGGTATTCCTGGGAAACCACCTCCAGTTCCAACATCAAGAATCTCACTTCCAGGTTTAAAATGACATATCTTTGCTATTGCTAAGGAATGGAGTATATGTCTTTCAAAAATATTATCAATATCTTTTCTTGAAATTACATTTATCTTTTCATTCCATTCTGCATATATAGAAGGTAGTTTTTCAAATAATTCAATTTGTGAATCATTTACAAATTTAAAATTTTCTTTAATGACTTTTCCTATATCTTGATTTGAATACATAAACACATATAAATTAAAACACAAAAATAATAAATAAACTGATAACTCAATACTGTTTAATAATAATAGAATTATCTTGTAAAATATCATATATTAAGATAAATAAACTAACCGTCTCTAAACGCAAAAACGCTCAATAAACTAAATTACTGAGCGTTTTAAAAGTTTCTGGCAGCAACCTACTTTCCCAGA
>JAEAME010000065.1_pt1 | contig 157374 bp, 119 predicted proteins | sample 8958731 | NCBI WGS metagenome assembly JAEAME01 (sample SAMN16933194, study PRJNA681113) | bioreactor sludge metagenome | isolation source: anerobic bioreactor sludge (Control) | place: India:Bengaluru | collected 2018-10-24
TTGGACCTAAGATGGTCACTGATTTATAGATATAGACTAAACCTTCAGGATACGTTCCCTCTCCAACATAGACTGTCCCACCATCACACACCCCATCAACACCGTGTTGAATCGTTGCAAACGCGTCATACCCATAGTAATGACCGGAGACAATATCTCCAGGGGTACTGCCGGCCCAGCCGTCATCGACCCAGACCTCATTAAAACAATCAGGGACGTCTACCACCTGAATAGTGATGCTAGTTGAGTTTGAAGAATTGTCATCATCTCTCACGGTTAGGGTCACGGTATAGTATCCTGGGATAGTAAAGGTATGTGACGGATGTTGGAGGTTACTAGTATTCCCGTCGCCGTAATCCCAGGTCCAATTAACGATTATACCATCAGAATCAGAGGATGTATCAGTAAAGGATATCGTGTCGATAATGGTTGGTGAGCTTGGTGCATATGTGAAATCAGCAGTGGGTGGCACATTGGATACGACGACTTGCCGTTGGGTAGAATCCATTGCCCCATCATCATCATGAATGGTAAGAGTAACAGTGTAGACACCATTATTGGTATATTGATGGACGGGATTTTGTGTAGTTGCTCCATACCCATCACCAAAGTTCCAGAGCCAATCAACAACCGTCCCATCGGAATCGGTGGAAAGATCAGCAAATGATACACTGTCTGACGTCGAAGGAAGGTATGGTGAAAAACTGAAATTTGCAATAGGTGCCACATTTCCAACGATGATCTGTAAGATATACCAACCGCTGTCGCCATCATTGTCTGTAACAGTCAGATTAATCATATAAGTGCCATCATCTGCATACTGGTACGTTGGATGCTGAAGGAAACTATTGCCACCATCGCCAAAATCCCAACTCCAATTGACTATGGCCCCATCGATATCTGTTGAGGAATCTGTAAAGAGAACGACCTCAGCGGTGGATGGCGTCAAGGGAACAAACGTAAAGTTTGCAATGGGAAGTACATTGTATACCGTGACTGGTTTGGTACAAAAGCCTACGGCACCATCATCATCTGAGACAAACAAGGTGACATTGTAGATTCCATTTTCTGGATAATGATGCACCGGATTTTGTAGTGAGCTAATGTTCCCATCTCCGAAATCCCATGCCCAGCTTACAATACCTCGGTCAGTGGAGAGATCAAAAAATTGTATGGTATCTTGAGTTGTCGGATGAATTGGTGTCCAAGCGAAATTAGCAGATGGCGGATCGTTACTGACAAGAATCGTCGCATTCGTCATATCTATCGCTCCATCGTCATCGGTAATGGTCAGACTGACTGTGTATGCCCCATTATTTGTATACTGATGTGATGGATGCTGTTGATATGATCCAAATCCATCTCCGAAATCCCAACTCCAATTGACAATGATCCCATCACTATCAGAGGACGTGTCCTGGAACTGAATAACGTCAGCAGTGGAAGGAAGTAATGGGCTATAGGAGAACGAAGCAGAGGGATTCGTATTGTTCACAGTAATCTGGACTATGGTGCTATTGCATTCGCCGTCATCATCCATGAGAGTGAGAGTAACAGAATATATTCCATCATTAGCGTATTGATGGAGTGGATGTTGCTGGTATGAACCAACTTCATCACCGAAATCCCAGCTCCAGTTTACAATAATGCCATCTGCATCAGTCGAGGTATCGGTAAAAGAGATAAGATCTGACGTTGAAGGATAGAGAGGACTATACATGAACTGAACTGATGGTTCTTGATTGGAAACAGAGACAGTGTGACAGGCCATGTTGGTGGCGTTGTCATCGTCAGTGACTGTCAGGCAGACGTCGTAATTCCCGTTGTCTGCATATTGGTGCGTGGGGTGTTGTAGATAACTATAGTTTCCATCATCGAAATCCCAGCTCCAATTCACGATCGCTCCATCTGAATCAGAGGATGAATCCGTGAAAAGGATGATATCCAACGTTATAGGAGCGTCTGGTGAAAAATTGAAGTTGACTACCGGAGCGACGTTTGAAACAACGATAGGTTTTGAAGTCGCATTGACTGCCCCATCGTTATCCTGGATGGTAAGCGTGACTAGATATGTTCCATTATTGGAGTACTGGTGGGTGGGGTTCTGGGCGTAATTATTGTTGCCGTCCCCAAAATCCCAACTCCAATTCACGATGCCTCGTCCACCTCTATCAGAGGAAAGGTCGATGAATTGGATGGTCTCCGCGGTTGTTGGATAGGGTGGCAAGAAGGTGAAATCAACTGATGGAAGAATATTTACGACATTAATGGTTTTGATCGTGAAGTTTGTTGCTCCATCATCATCGGTGACTAGTAAAACCACACTAAAGGATCCAACTCCATAGGAATGTGAAGTGTGTTCCCCATAACCATAGTTCCCGTCACCGAAATCCCAGCTCCAGTTGACAATAGAGCCATCATAATCAACAGAAGTGCTATTAAAAAGGGCAATATCACTTGTTGTTGGATGGAGGGGGTCGATCGAGAAGCCGGCGTATGGTTTCATGTTTGAAACAGTGACCATCTGAGAGGTGCTGTTTGTTGCTCCCTGTGCGTCTTCAACGGTAAGGGTGACAACATACGTCCCATCATTGACATAGGAATGCGTTGGATGCTGAACATGGCTTGACGCTCCTTCACCAAAATCCCAACTCCAGTTCACAATGTCTTCTGTTCCATCTGGGTCCGTTGAATTGTCAGTGAAATTGATGATATCAAGCGTTGTTGGAAGCATAGGGATATAGGAGAAATTCGCGTTAGGGGGTTGGTTATTTTTCACAAGAGGGAGATAATCCCCTGGTGCATGTGGAACATTGATGTCACCGATGCCGTCATTGTTGGTGTCGTAACCGGCGTAATCGTTCCAGAAGTTTCCTCCCAGATATGATCCATTGATGATATTTGTTCCAGGGCTAAGAGAGATGTTAAATGCATTTCCTGTTCCACTGTTGTTAATATTTTGTATATTGTCGAAGTAATTGTTATACACACAATGATTGTTACTGGAGGGGTCAAAATTGATACCACAGGTATTATTGATGATATAATTTCCCTTAATTGTTCTTGTCGTTGATGACCAAAATCTGATACCATATGGAGATTTGTTGATGCTGTTCTTCGAAATATTCGACTGTTGGCACATGTAGAGAAAAATTCCATATTGGGCATTGTTCTCTAAGGAATTATTGTAGATATCATTGCCATCACTATACCAACATCGTAAACCATAATAATTGTTATAGAGGTGATTACTAGAGAAGTTATTATCAGTTGCTCCATAGCAGTGAATCCCTTCGCCATTTGTTCTAAGTATATTATGTGAGATATCGTTACCTGAGGAGTACTCGATAGAAATTCCATATAAATGGTTATTAAAAATAATGGTATCCGATACGGTACAAGCAAGTCCTGATATGTGTATGCCCGCATAGCCATTCGTTGTTCCGGCATTTCGTATCGTAAAGTTGCAAAGGGTCACATCATTAGCAGTAATATCTACCGCATGGCCATTCGACCCTCCGTCTATGATTGTCGTGAGAGTTTGTTCCCCTCTGATTATAATACCGACATCAACTACTATTGTTTCATAATATGTTCCATTGTATACAAAGACAGTATCACCCAAGCTTGCACCATCAATTGCGTTTTGAATAGTAGAATAATTTCCAGGACCAGCACCACCAACATATAACATAATTCCTCTATTAATTGGCAATGCGAAATCTACACGTTTTAATACTTGTAGATGTCCACTCGTTGTTTCTGGGAGATTCCCGCTCTTTACTGCTAGCGTATTCGCAAGTATGAAGAGACTTACTACAAGAACGATACATGATTTACCTAATAAATTCAATTTCATTTCATACCCCCATTTTGATAAATATTCTAATTATTATAAAATAATATAACATACTTCCTATTTATTTATTACCCTAATACTTTCTGTGATATTCTTATTGACAGTTGCAGGAAAATGGAGAAACATTTTTGTCAAATGTCTAAGAGACTCTGCGTTTTGGTTTGTACCTAAGCGCATCTGTCAATTGGAATTCACCTTAGATTCAGGCATAAAACTAAAGAAAGAAGAGAGATGATTTAGTGTTAGTTATACCCGTACGTCCTGAAACAGAACTCGTACATCGTGGGAAGATCTCGCCACAAACCACCGCCATTACGTGTGAACCAGAATGCACCGGGTTGGTAGACATCTCCATTCGTATAGCCCCACTCATATCCGTAGCTGTTTGGTTGGCCTGGGGGAGATTCTGGAAGTACGACGAACACATCTGATCCTGCTCCTACAGCTGTATCATCAAAATCGATGCTAAACCATGTCCACGATGTTGAGACACTTGCTGCAGGGATGACAACCGTATCCATGAGGGTCCCACCATTCGCATCATCTGGACCACCTTGTCTAAGTTCAGCTACTAAGTCCCAACTAGGTGTTCCCATTTTTCGAATATATACATCCACCCTTGTCACATAATCGATGGTCGGAGTAAAGTTTTGTGCTCCCCCCCAATCACCATCAGTGGTATGACGAATTGGGAATCCTCTTTGGAAAATTGATTGATCGACATCTAATATTTCTGCATTTGTTACTGCTTGTACGGTTTGACTGATTACATTGGTCTGGCCAATGGTATCGGTTACACGCAATGCGCAGATATGTTCATTCGCGTCACCATAGTCATGACTTGCAGTAGGTCCACCGATATAATCATAGACGCCGTTATTGGTCCAGTCCCACTCATATAAGCTGATTCCGTAATCATCTGTAGAACAACCAGCATTAAAAGTGATCATTGTTCCAGGGCCAGTCCCATCAACATCAGACCACGTAAAACAAGCAACTGGCGGTAGATTAGGATATGAAATCATAATATCATCAAGCATTTGACCATAAAAGTCACTTGTCAAACCGATAAAACTGATAGTATGATCTCCGCTATAGGAACTAAGGTCTACGACAGCTTGCAGATAGGATGTGTGACTAAATCCTACATGAGACCATACAACAAGAGAATTATCCAATTTTACTTGAAGGCTCATTGGATGACCTGCATTTTCTGCACCATACCAAAATGAGAGTTCTGTATCTTCTCCAAAGGCAATAGATGGTGTGGTTAGCGTATCACCATTCGCCCAGCTATATGCCCAATGTGTACCGTTATGAGATGATCCATAATAACTATCTAGCCACCCTGTATTTGTCCATCCTGCTGGGGGCCAAGTTTCAAAACCTTCATTAATTAATATATCCGCTTTAGCTGTTTCAATTAATTTAAAAGAGGTAATACCTGCTCCAACAAACAATCCTATAATCAAAACACTGATCATTTTCTCTTTACGCATATACATAAATTTTGTCCCCACAAAATATCTTACCTTCCATGAATTAATTAGTTTATACATCCATCATATTAATATATTTTTCCTTGAATTCAGCTATATGAATAAACAAGAAAAGAGCGGAGGAGCGGAAATCGTTCCATCATCTTCAAGATAAGTGGGGTTAAGTGTTTGTAAGTATCTGACTTTGGCATGGATACTTCTATTGGGTCAGACCACTCACTTTCAATGCCTTGAATATTTTTTGCTTTAGCCTGTATGAGATATGCTCCTTTTTCGTTCCAACTATGGGGTACATTAAGAGTATCTCCATACGGCTGGGTTATCCATCCTGTATTTGATCCATCACCCCAATCAATAAAATACGAGAGAGGCACTCCAGTTGGATCCGTCGCAGAGACCATATACCTATAGTCCTTTCCACTTCTTCCAGAAGAAGGACCCACAAGTATTGGTTTGCTCGGACGATGAATATTGACATTTGAAATGATAAGAGTCAATGTAGACTGACTTGATACAGCTTCAAGAACATACTTCGCAGAATCGGATTTCAACAAATGGCCCGTAGCATTATACCAGTTTGCAGAGATGCCATCTGATAATGTCAGTGTCACGTCAAAGACAGTATGGTCATAGGTGTTTTGTATCGTGCAGGTAGTGATATCTTCTACTGTATGACATGATGCAGAAACATATTGCCATGTGGTTAGACCTGTCGAGGAGAACGCAGTGTTGCAGGTATCATAACGATGCAAGAGCCAATCTCCGTCACCGATACCCACATCAAACGCAAACATGTTCCAATCATCTGTCCCACAGAACAACATACCATCCGCTATGGAAGGTGGGGCGGTCACGCTTGCCTCAATTGGATATGTCCATACAATGTTACCCGTTGTTTCATTTAACGCAAACAATGCTCCTTCCTCAAAATCTCGTGTACCTATGAATAGCAAACCACCACTGATACTTGGAGAACTAATATCACATATACCTCCAATTTTGGTTTCCCATAGTAATATACCAGACGATGCGTCTAACGCGTACACATATCCACTGGTATCAGCAATGAATATAACGTGATTATGATATGCATTAAAGGACAACGAGCGAGCATGCAACTGATAGCTCCATAGTAATGAGCCCGTATCCTCCATATACGCGTTGATACTGCCATCATGATAGACTGCAATAAATATGTGACCGTCTCCATCCGCAGTGATCGAGTTATCCCACGAAAAATCTGGCAGGTACACTTCCCAGAGTCTGCTCCCATCCAAGACATTAACCTTATACATGGTCCCCCCTGAAGTAGCGGTAAAAAAGGCATTATTTTTCAGGATAGGCTTTGTCACACTATAATCATCAAGAGGATAGGTCCATCGTAGTGCGCCATCAGATTTATTCAAAGCATAAATCAGATCTGATGCGAAGTAGATATTGTTATTGTCATATAGAATAGATTCTGCAATGCCCCCATAGATATTTCTTAGCCACAGAACCTTGCCATCTGATCGGTTGATGCAATAGACATACTCATTGGTTGGATCATTCCCATGAGAACTCGTTCCTATATAGATTCGGTCATGATCGATCACAGGACCAACATACCCTGGACCGATAGGAACACTCCAAAGAATAGAACCATCTGTTGTATCGACGGCAAATATGCTATCATAGCCATCCCCATGCGTGCTGCATGAACCGATATATGCCATTCCATCACAATAGACAACCGCAGATTCTTCATAGTTTGTTCCTGTTGTGTTTGCTTTCCATAACAGCTCATGGCCATACGACATCCCATTGGTATTCAAGGGTATGAAGACATTGCTTGTATCGTCATGTCTTATAAAGAAAGCGTCTGTATTTTGCTCTACAGGCGGTTGGCAACGCGAGAGATCAATGGTAATACCGTTCATGATGAGTCCTACAAAGACACAATGTAAGATTAATATGAATGTAAACAGTTGTTTCATTGTTTACCTTTTGTATGAATTTTTGTGAATAATATATCATATTTCTCTGCTGCTTTATAAATTATATTAAAAAGTATGATACATTTTACAAAAATAAACCAAGTCCAGTGCAATCAAGAAATGTTCATCAAAAATATGATTGATTAGTCATATTATTGTTTCACCACATTATATGCATATCTCTAAACTTATTAAAAATTGATAAAACTTGTTTATATTCATCAAAAAATGATGATAAGAAGAAAACACTAATAGGATAGATACCTTCCAACCGATTCCAGAATCTTCTTGACGACAGCAATAATTGACGAGAAGATATTGTTTTGAAAAAAGCATTGAAAACATTTAAAATACCTCCAAGTTCTAGGATAGTTATGAATGAACGAAAAACATACTATTCGTTCCATGATATTCCATTCGGGAACAATGATTCATATACTTCTTCGACCCAACCGTCTAGTTTCAAGTTCAGCAAACAAGAGATAGTGCACATCATTATAGCAATGGCGGTTCTTACGATAGCATTTTCATTTTCCTTTGTGGCATATCCTCCGTTAAGCCATGTTAATGAGTTTGTTGCATATTTGCCTGTTTCATTTATTGCCATAGCCACTGCAGTTTTCTTCCATGAAATGGCTCATAAATATGTTGGACAAAAATTTGGGTACTGGTCTGAATTTCGTATGTATCCCCAAGGTCTCTTCTTTGCCCTTCTCCTAGGAATTTTTACAGGAATTGTGTTTGCCGCCCCAGGTGCTGTTCAGATTTTTGGGAGACCGCAACAGGATGAAATGGGAAAGATTTCTGTAGCTGGCCCTTCTACAAATCTAATGCTAGGTTTGATATTTTTTGGTATATGGTCTCTAACGGATGGCATCTTGAGTTCTATATCGTTTTATGTATCGTATATCAATGTCTTTTTAGCACTTTTCAACCTTATCCCTTTTGGTCCGTTGGATGGATTAAAGATCTTTCGATGGAAAAAGGCTATATGGGGAATACTCATAGGAATCAATGTTGTTGTTTTGCTTATTTTAAGGGGAGTCATTTTTTGATAAAACCCTCTGACAAAGATTCTCACGACTAAGACAATCGACAAAGATTTTGTCGCTATTGCATACCACTATAGAGTAGTGAGAGATTGCGTTTGAGGATGCGGGAATATGCCATCGACATACAGAATTCGACACTTATTTCACCAACGGAAGATGCCAAAGATCCATCTAAAATTTATGTAAAAATTCCATGGGATTTTTCTTCCTATGGACCTCTGATACTTTTTTGAAAAAGGTACGACGTCCTTACGGTCGGAAGATGAGGGTGGTCTAAGAGTGTTTTAATCAAGAACATTTTTAAATAAGGACGTAATTGCAATTACTCTTTGAGGAGAGAAAAAATATGACTAATGGGAAAGTCATCTTATCAATTCTTGTTATAGTACTCGTATCTTCAATGACGTTCATCACGTATGACAATAGAGCGGCAAAAGCCGCAACTATTTATGTAAACAAGGATGGAACTGCCACGTATATCCTAATCCAAGATGCGATAGATCACGCATCTGAGGGTGATACAGTCATTGTGTTTTATGGATATTACACTGAAAATCTGGTCATTAATAAATCGATTCATCTAATCGGAAAGAATAAAGCAAATACCACACTAGATGGGAAGCAGGAAACAGTGATCACGATTCAAGCAAATACTGTAGAAATAACAGGTATGACAATACGCAACGGCAGCCAAGGAATCAAACTAGTCAATAGTTCGAACTCTAGTATTAGAAATAATACCTATCGTGACAATGATGTAGGTTTATACTTTGACAATGAAAGCATAAATAACACCATCTTTCTAAATAATTTTATCAACAATACCGAGCATGTTGATAGTGCATCTTCTAACGTTTGGAATACGTCGTCTTTTGGAAATTTCTGGGATACGTACACTGGCATCGATAGCGATAATGACACCATCGGTAATACACCTTACATTATTTCTGATGAGATAAATATCGATTGGTATCCTATGATGCTACCAATCACTCAAACACCGATTGCTGATTTTACCTATGATCCTGCTTATCCCTCAACCAAAGATACGGTGACCTTTATGGATACATCCAGGGACGATGAAGGTATCATCTCCTGGCAGTGGGAATTTGGAGATGGCAACATCAGTTCGCTGCAGAATCCTACTCATACATACCCCGATAACGGCGTATACCAGGTTGCATTAACGGTCACAGACAGCGTCGGTGCACCCAATACCCATGCAATAAACATATCTATTCGAAATGTCCCACCAACTGCTGAATGGGCATTTTCCCCGTTAAATCCCACGGACATCGAAGATGTATCGTTTCAGGATACCTCGACAGATGATGATGGTGAGTTGGTAAACTGGAGCTGGGTCGTCAGTCAAAATACGACACTGTATGGAAAAAACATATCGTATCAATTTCCAGACAATGGATCATTCCCTGTCATTTTAACGGTCACCGACGATGATGGTGCGACCTCGATTTTAACCAAAACCATTACTGTCAGTAATGTGAAACCAATAGTGGGTTTTTCTTCATATGGCGATAATGCGACTCTTCAGATTGGAGATACGGTTCGTTTTGGTGATAATTCCTTTGATCAGGATGGAAATATTACCAAATGGAACTGGTCTTTTGGTGATGGGACAACAAGTACCGAGAAACATCCAACACATGTCTATGAAAAATCAGGAACCTACACGGTGCAATTGACTGTAACAGATAATGATGGGGCATCAAATTCGCATGTGACATCGCTTCCCATCGTAGCACCTGGTAAAAAAGACTGGATGTCACGTTTTTCCCTTTCAGATATTATCTTTTTGGTGTTTTTAGCTGGGATGATTATCTTTGTGTTTTACGTTTCAAGAAGATATAAGTCGTAATAACTACTGCGATTGTTTACTATTGGCACACTAGTGCAGTAGTCAATTGGATATTTTGTGATTTTTACACCATTTCTTTAAATACAATCGTTGACGAAAAGGTAATATGAAAACAACATGGATGAAGATGGTAAGTGATGTTAGCCAATACTGAAGAAACCCTTAAGTGCAGAGAATGTGGATGCTCCATGTATCAATTGCCAGGAAGCATCCAATCGATTTATGTCTGCTCAAAATGTGGATTTTCAATAGATGAGGTGGAGTTCAAAGAATACGAAACAGCATCACATAAATGTTCGGATGAACAAATTGACATAAAAAACCTCTTGAACAATCAATTCATGAAAAAATATACTCGTTTTCCAGATTTAGGAACATTTATAGAGAACTGTAAATTTTTTATTAGCAATCGTAGTGTATCTCCCTGCGAGATGCTGTCAAATATTCCTAAAAGAAAATTGGATTTGTACATCAAGCAAAATACTTGTTTTCAATCATGGAATGAGATGTTTGAAAAAGCAGTCGGGGTCTATCTTAAACTATAGATTGCGAAGTAGATCATGTTAGAAAGAATGTGATATTTTTAAAGTGATATCGTTTGTTTTTATGGTTTTACCCATACAATAGTCTATAGCAAAAGAAAATGGGTGCATGAGTCCCAACAAGAAAGTTGTATCGGAGAGAAAAGCATTTATTATTGAATTTCTCAATAATTGAATAGCAACCACTACAGAAAAATATGGGAATATTTAAATACGGCATATAAGATTTAATTTATGGTGGAGGCAAAATGAAAAAAAGATATGTAATGCTTGGGGCAGTGGCGGTAGTATTTCTTCTAGTATCGACAGGAACAGCGATTCCTCAAACACAGAGCACACCTGTGATGCAGGCTGTTCAACATCTTGAAAAAACCAACGAAGCAATTGATGACGTCACATCTGAAAACATTGTTAATATTCAAACACTTGGACTAATTGATTTTTTGATACAGCTGATTAGACTGATTATTGAACTATTAATGAATATAGTCACTATCATTCAGGGTATATTAAGCATTGTTTCTATCGTTCAAACCATTTTCTCGGCGATTCAATTGGTCATACAATTAATACAACAAATCATAGATCTCTTCACCCCTAATGCTCTTCTAGAATAAGCCCCCTCTATTTCTTTTTTTTAATACATTTGTTGTACGAGAAACTATAAAAGACTCAGATGAATGTTTCCATGAGATCGATAGGTTTTATCCATTATGCCATCAAATCGAAATCATCAGAAAGACAAACACACCTTTGCCACACAGCGAATGGAATCGCTCTTTCGCTTTGCTGAACAACAGGAAAAAAAGGGTCATAGAAACCGATTATTTCGATATATGACTCTGGTTCGAAAACTGTCTTCAAAAAATCGTACTTCGATTCCCAAAGAGTGGAAACATCGCATGTGCAAACGATGTCATCAGTTTCTCATCCCAGGAGAGACCTGCCGAATTCGCATTCACAGGAAAAAGATTATTCTATATTGCACACATTGTTCCCAATATTATAGAATTCCCCTCAAAAAGAGGTAAGAAGTTGCCGCTATACTTATATAATGCATGTTATTTACCGATACCTACTTTAGCGTAATGATTTATAAGGGGCAAGAAGAAGCATGACAACAGTGTTTGATGTGCCAGCAAAAGAACTCATCGACGAGGTTGCAAAAAAACTATCAAAAGATGAAGCAATAGATCTTCCTGAAGGAAACATGTATTCAAAAACTAGTGTAGCCAGAGAGAATCCACCAGAAAATGATGACTGGTGGCATATTCGTTGCGCATCAGTTCTTCGTAAGATTTATATTCATAATGGTATCGGTATCGAGGTTCTACGAGCAGAATACGGTGGGCGTCGAGATCGTGGCTCAAAACCAAATAAAGCACGATTGGGTAGTGGTTCTATTACACGACGTGCTGTCCAGCAATTGGAAAAGGCTGGGTATGTCACAAAAATCAAGGGGAAAGGACGCATCATAACCTCAAAAGGTCGATCATTTATGGATAACGCATCAAAAGAAGTCTTTGAACAAGTAAAACAACGCTACCCCGAATTGCAAAAATATTAAGAAAATGATAAGAAACACAGAGGGTTTGTATACCTATGGATGAAGAACTTGAACGATTGCGACGCAAACGACTTCAAGAGCTTCAGCAGGAAGACCAATACCAACAGTCAATGGAAGAACAGGAATCACAGAACAGAGAACTCGAAGAACAAAAAAAACAGATTCTTCGAAACATCCTTACACCAACGGCAAGGGAACGGCTAACAAACATCAGACTTTCAAGACCTCAAATCGCTGATCAAATTGAGACTCAACTCATTGCTCTGGCACAAAGTGGTCGGTTAAATCAGAAAATAACTGATGAACAACTCCGAGAGTTGCTTGCCAGACTCATTCCAAAAAAACGAGAGATAAAGATACATAGAAGGTAAATCCCATGTCATCTAATAAGACACTTGGAAAAAAAATCAGGTTACATAAAGCGACGAAAAGCAACCGTCGTGTTCCAGCATGGATAATGATACGAACAAGTAGACGATTCTTACGTCATCCGCACACGCGCAATTGGCGGAGAAATAAACTGAAAAAAGCTTGATGGATATGACCGAAGAAATAGAGAAAATATTTATCATACCTTTGAGGACCAAAGGATATGCATCTTCAACAGCTGCTCCCATAGCTATGAAACGAGTGAAAAACTATCTGATAAAACATATGAAGACAACCAAAGAGAATATTTGGATTGATGATTCACTCAATCATGAGATATGGAAGCACGGAAAATACAAAATGCCAAATAAGATTCGAGTAAAAGCGGTGAAATTTGAAGACGGGGTGGTCGAGGCGTATCTTCCAGAACTGACATTTGAAAAGTCTCGTCGTGAAATCCTTCAGGAAGAAAAATCAAAGAAACAGCCAATCTTACGTAAAGAAGAGAAAGTCGAAGAAGGCGAAGAAGAAGAAACCGGTGCTGAAGCCTATTCCGTTGTTCCTGCTTCTGATGGGGAAGTAAAGATTAAAAAGAAAAAACAACAGAAGGAAGGAGCTGGGGAAGGAAAAGAGAGTATTGAAATAGTAACACCTCAGAGTGAAACAGAAAAAGTAAAAGAGATCGCTCTTAAAGAGAAACCGTCACCGAAAAAAAAGAAAACCGAAAAGAAACCATCAGAAAAAAAAGAAAAGAAAGCTCCATCGAAAAAGACTAAAAAAGAGTCAAAGTAAGGTGTCTTCTCATCTATTTTCTTCTTAGTATGTGTTGCACAACATTGAAAGTTTTTATATAAAGGATTTATTTCCAATGTTTACCGAGATAATGAAAGCAACACATTAAAGAGTACCTAACGATGTTCGGAGCATTAAGACATGAAAATAAAATTTGACGAAACGTCGCATTTTCAACAGATGGATTTTGATGAAAATCCCAATGTTGGTGTATTTTGTCGCGCAAATGATACTGTAGCATTTATAAAAAAAGCATTGCCAAAACATGTGTTGAAGCTTATTCGCAATGCTCTAGAGGTTCGCCTCGTAGAGATGACGATTTCTGATGCAAATATCATTGGATCGCTTATCGCCATGAATTCCCATGGGGCAGTTGTTACTAACTTGATAGGTAAAGAAGATCTAGACCTCATTGCTACTCAGGGATATGAAACATACGTGATAACGGATGTATACAATGCTGCAGGTAATGATATCCTTGTAAACGATCATGGTGCCTTAGTACATGCTGATATGAATACCGATGTTGTCAAAGCTATTGAGGATACTCTTCAGGTTCCTGTAACAGTTGGTACCATTGCTGGTCTGAAAACAGTGGGGATGGCTGCATTCGTGACCAATAAGGGATTGTTATGCCATCCAAAAGTCACAGATGCTGAGAAACATGTATTGGAAAACGTATTTAAGGTACCGGTCATGATCGGCACTGTCAACCATGGTGCTCCATTGATCGGAAGTGGATTGATTGCAAACACAAAGGGTGCTATTGTTGGGTCATTGACAACAGGGATTGAGATGGGGCGAATTGAAGAGGCTTTTGCATTGACTATTAAATAAGGAGCGAGAGTTTATTTATTTTTATATATAATTATGTAAAAAAATTTATATACCGTGTTCTATATTATTATGGCGAAATAGCATAATAATGGTGATTGATATCCCTATGAAAACAAAACTAGCGCATAAACTCACACCGCATGATAAAAAGATCGTTGACGTCTTTGAAGAGTTAGGTATGCCAAAGAATCTAGCGAAAACCTTGATGTTCGTCTCTCAAGTAGACGAATGTCGCTCTGCCGATATTGAACGAGGAACAAACCTTCGGCAGCCGGAAGTCAGCGTTTCTATGCAGGAACTGTCGCGTCTCGGATGGGTTTCAAAGCGCAATCAAAAAAAGGAGGGAAAAGGCCGTCCAATATATCTTTATCGACTAGAATCACCAATCAATAAGATAATTGAACATTTCGAACAAGAAAAACTTCAAGAAATCGATTCGATTAAACAAGATCTTACAGAGTTGAAGAGTCTACTGAAAAATCGCGAGTTTTAAGACGTGTATTTTCTTTGTGCTGCGTATTCCTTGACGTCCTTTAGGATTTTCTGAAAATTGTATTTCATAGTGTTCAAATTATTAAGAGAGAAAGATTTAAATAATTTCAAGTCATATAATGAAAGTGGGGAATTGTGAGTATTATGATACTGAAAAAAGGTCTTGCAATAGGCGTTATTGCATTACTCATAGGAATAACGTATCTCCCTTTGAGTGATGCCGCCATAAATGAAACAGAACCGATGATTCCAATTGAACTTTCGGTAATGAACGCTGATGGAACCATTGCTACAAAGATGGTTGAACTTTCGGAAGAAGTGCTTCGCGAACTAATTCCTCTGTTGGAAAGTTTCAATGATGTTCAGTGCAGGGGCACTTTTTTTGACCGATTGTCAAGCTTTTTCAATAGTCATCCATCTTGCTCTGGGCTCAAAGACGTGGTGAACCTTGGATTGCTTGCAACACTACCAGGAACCCCAATATTCAGTTATGGTAAAGGTCGCAGCTTGATAACAAGGTACCATGGTAGAGTGATGGTAAAAAAGCTTATTACTGTATGGGATTATCCTGACGGCATTGGTGCAACAGTGATTTGGGGTAACGGATTAGCCCTTCCGCCAACGCAAATTCTATTAATGCGTCAAATGGGATTCATGATTGGTTTTGTCGGACTCTATGTCTATATCCCGCCACTACTTCAAAGCACAAGTAGCACCTTCTTTATGGGATCTGCTTTGTTTGCGTATGGAGTTTCCATTTAGACTGATGTGACCTCTTTAAATCATTATTTATTTTTCTTTTTTTCATAGGCATATGTTAAATTTTGAAAAAAAGCAAGATTGTTTTAGATAATAATCAAGAATGTCGAAATTTAAGTCGACTGTGAACGTTATATTGTATTAATCTAGAAGAAAAAATTCATATTAGAAGCTGATTCACACCGTTCCAAATAAAAAGACTGATTTATCAGCAGGAAAAACGCATGTCTTTGTTGTGGTTGAATAGACTACTGTTCTTGACGCCTCTCTTAATGATCGTAACCTCATACCGCAGTTCTCTTCCGAAGGAATACTTCTCCTTCTCTAGTAATATAGACAATTTTCTCACGTCCAGTGATTTTTATACTGATCAATCCGAGTTGTTCAAGATCATATATCCGTTTCTGAGTAGTCACTTTCGAGATAGAAAACTGTCTTCTGACTTTCTGGAATGTTACTGATTGCTTATTTTTATTTTGTTTATATACAAAAGAAAGGATATCGTACAACGTTATATCTAATTTTATGGATTCGGGTTTTTGAATGGGCAGCATTTGAACCTCCTGTTGCAAGAGCATTAAATCCATTTGAGACAACAAGGATGCATTCATACGAATCAGAAGAATGGCATGATACGAGGATATGAGGGTATTCACCTTGTAAATTAGTTTCAACACGTCTTCATATGTATGGATGGTCATCAAATAATCAAGTCTATCAAGTAAAACAACTGATGGATCAAACGTCTGTACAAAATGTTGTATTTCTGTATACATATCATCAAGGGATAGAATCGTTTGGATATCTTGTAATGGATGTTCACCAAATAAGATCATCTTTGTTTTGACCGATGGCATTGTGTTTTTTAGTGATAGGGGATTTCCCCGAGAAAAAACTAGACCATAATATCCGCTTATTTGGAGATTGATGAATAAATCAATGGCTTGGTCGTTTGATTCTCCTAATAGCAGGTAGGAATTACCTTGCAATAATTTTCCATGAAGAGGTGATCGCGAAGTGATATCCCTCCCAAATATGAGGAAACCGATAATATTCTTTTTTTCATCACGAATGATTGAGCTTGAGAGAGCAAGAATCCTCTTTCCAGTTGTTTTTGGATGGAGGACGATATCACCTAAGATTGAAGGATAGCCTTCACGTAAGTTTTTAATATGGTCGACAAGTGGGGAAATGTCATCAAAACAGAGGCATTCTTTTATCGATCTTCCGACAATCTCACTGCTATAATATCCAGTGAGATCCTCTGCGATTTTATTCCACATGGACACTTTTAAATCATTATCAAGGATTATGATGAACTCAGATGCACCATTGATAGCTTTTTCAAGAAAATCACGTGTTTCAGTTGCAATCTTCTTTGTCTCTAAGAGTTCAGTAATATCCCGAACCGAGCTTAACCATATTTCCTTACTATTGAGATTTATTAAATAGATATCTAATAAAGCAGAAAATGAAGTTGTATCTTTTCGTTTTGCCGTCACAATATTATTTCGTACTTTCCCAGAAATTTGAAGTTCATCGCTTATTCTTTTTCGTTCGTGAGTATCAATATAAAGATCTTTGTTATTAACTTTTTTAAAATCTTTTTTAGAAGAGTATCCAAATAATTGAATCATATACTTATTCGCATCGAGGATATTACCATTTTTATCCATATAACCAATACCAATAGGTGCGAATTCAAAAAGGTCATGATACCGTTTTTCCGATTCTTGAAGCTCTGATGTGCGTTTTATTACACGCTGTTCTAAATCTTGATATGCGTGAAGAAGGGCATGTTCAATCTTTTTTCGTTCAGAAATATCTCTTGCAATAGCAATGATATACCATCTTCCTTTCAAAAGAATTGATGAAAACGATATTTCAATGGGAAAAGAGGCCCCCTTTTTTGAGAGTGCTCGTACCTCATGAATTTTTCCTAAGATAGGTCCTTGACCCGTTTTGAAACAGTGTTTTAATTCTAGGAGTATTTCCTTGCTGCCATCAGAGGGGAGTAGAAGTCGGTACGATTGGCCGACGATTTCATCAGCCGTATAGCCAAAAATACGTTCAGACGCTTTATTCCATAAGACGATTTTTTCGGTATCATCGGACATCGTGATGGACTCCTGCGCTGAAAGAATAATAGCACGAAATTGCCGCTCGCTATCCTGAAGTGCTTCTTCTGCCAGTTTCCTCTCTGTTACATCATGGATAAAATTAAGGGTTGCAGGTTTTCCATCCCATTGAAAAAGAACAACATTTATTTGAATCCAATGACATAAACCTGACTGATCAAGAACACGAAACTCATAATTTTCTGGAATTTTTTTTCCTGATAGTCTCTGTTGAAAACGTTTTTCTACATGATCTTTGTCATCAGGGTGTATGAAATCAACAAAAGGAGTACGGTATATCTGTTCATACGATAAACCGATCATATCCTTAAATTTTGGATTGACAAGTCGAAGATAACCGTCTTGAGCAACGGCAATTGCCTCATTGGCATTCTCAAAGAGCATTCGATAATTTTTTTCACTTTCACGAATCAGTATTTCTTGCTTTTTTCGTTCGGTTATATCACGTGCAATACCATATATTAATTTTTTTCCATTAGGTAATATCAATGGAACATAAAAGGAATGGAAAAAGAAGTCTCCTCGTGTATCAAAATTACTCTGAACGGTATTTGTTTCAAATGCCTTTTTAGCATATTTTATCCGTTCCTGATAGATTGATTCTGGAAGAAGTTCTTTCCATTTTTTACCTTTAAGATCTTTTGGAGCATAACCAAGATTACTTGCCATTTTTTTATTAATTTCTAGTATATCCTCTAATTTTTCATCAGATAATGTCGCACCATCAGGAAGTTCCATGAATAACGTTTCATACATCTCTTCTTTTTCTCGAAGTTTCTTATAAGTAGATTCTAATTCCTCTTTTCGTTCTTGCACTTGTTCTTCAAGAGATTTTGCCAAATCTTCCAATTGGTGCTTAGATTCAATTCTATTGGAAAGGTCCCTCATGACTCCATTGATATAGGTCTTTTTGCCTTTCTTGACAACTTTTCCAGAAAATTCGACGGGAACAAGATGACCATCTTTGTGAATAACAAATGTCTGAAAATCATCGATTTGTTCTCCAGTGAGAAGTTTTTTCACTTTCGAAAGATATCTAATCAGTTCTTTTTTTGGTACAAACTCCATCCATTTTCTGCCAATCATCTCATCAGGATCATACCCAGCAATGCGTTTACTTGCCGGATTCATATACGTATATTCACCAGTAAGTTTTACCTGAAAAATGACATCTAATGTGTTATCAGAGATAAAATTTGTATTATTTATCGAGTCCTTTAGTTCCCTTTGTACTTCTAAAAGTTGTTGTTCTATTCTTTTTGTATCAGTAATATCTATTAAACTTAAGAAGATCCCTTGTATGTATTGGTCATCGATCAAGTTATTAAAGGTTGATGAAACAAAGAGTTTTTTCCCTGATGATGCCAATAATCTGTAAGAAATAACGATAGAGGATTCTGGGTTTTTTATAAGGGTTACAAACTCTTTTTTTACCCCCAATAGATCAGACGAATCAATAAAATCGAAAAAATTTTTACCTATTATGTCTTCAAACGATGTATGTAGTAGATGGAAAAAATGATGATTTGCATAGGTGATGATACCTTGTGTATCAAGTATTACTATCATCTCTGTGATATGTTCAATAATTTGTTCAGAAAATCTCTTTCCTATATCTTTCATGTAATTCACCAATAGCGCATTTTATGAAATATAGAGAACATATATTCAGTAATAATTAAAGTATTTTTATCCATCTAACACTAAAATCTATCAAGAAGTTTATTTAATGTTTTGCAACATTCATACAACAGAGTGCGGGAGTAAACTTACGTTCTTATCATTTAAAATTTCTCAGGTACCAATTGTTATGTCGTATATCAAAACTTAATATCGATCCTGGGACATGAGCTAATGACAAAAAAAGAAAATAAGAAAAAAAGAGATTGTCTAGATAATCCCTTCTATTTTTTTCCATATGAGGGATAATTCGCTTGTTTTGTAATCATTGACTGCGTTACACATAATTCGTATGTGTGCACACCATGGTATATTAATATGTCGTATATATATTCGCTAATCAACGTAATATGATGTTAAATTCATAGTGCGTTCTTATCAAAAAAAGATGATAAGCTTCTTCTTCATATTCGTGAAAGATATTTAAATAATGTCCCTATTCACTCAATAATTCATTCAAGAAAGCTCTAAATTTGCTAATCATCTCTGTTACTTGATTCATAAGGTATGCAAAAGAAAATATTAAAGAATCACACACTACCGAGATTCTACCATTAAAAATGCTTAAAAACCACTATTCGAGGAAAAAATGAAGCAACTCACCTATGACCAAAAAGCAATCGAAAAGAAATGGCAACAACAATGGCAGGAAATGAAAATTCACCATTTTGATATTGCCAGTTCTAAACCTGTCTTTAGCATTGATGTCCCACCTAGATATGCTTCAGGACCGCTCCATGCTGGCCATGCGGTTCATTATACTCATATTGATTTCAGTGCCCGATATAAACGCCTTAGAGGATACAATGTATTCTTTCCATTATGTTTTGATGTTAATGGCATTCCAATAGAGGAACGTGTTGAACGGCAACTGAATATTACAAGAAAAGACATCGATCGTCATAAGTTCACTAAACTCTGTAGTGAATTTGCAAATAAAAATATCAAAACGATGACTGACCAGTTTACCATACTCGGTGAAAGTATGGACCCAACTATTTACTATCAAACGGACGCAGAATATTACCGTCGTATCACACAGATATCTTTTCTCAAACTCTATGATAATAATTTGATCTATAAAGGAAAATTTCCAGTGAATTGGTGCCCTCGATGCATGACCGCTATGGCTGATGCAGAGATTACATATAAAAAGAATATAACCAACTTGAATACGATAAAATTTTATTTTTCAAATACACAATCAGGTCAACTCTTAAAATATCAAGGTATCGGGAAAGACAAAGAGGGCATGTATATTAAGATAGCTACCACAAGACCGGAAATGTTACCGTCCTGTCAAATTATAGCGGTGCACCCTTCTGATGAACGTGCTGCATGGCTTGTTGGTCAAGAGGTTGTTGTTCCTCTTTTTAAGAAAAAGGTAAAAATTGTTGAAGATGAAGCGGTTGATCCTGAGTTTGGCACCGGTATCGTCATGATTTGTACTATCGGTGATAAAGAGGATCTCAATTGGGTGTTTAAGTATAAGCTCCCTCTTGAGTTAAGTGTCAATGAAGAAGGAAAAATGACAGACATCTGTAAAAAATATGCAGGTATGACCGTTATTGAAGCACGAGCTGCGGTCATCACTGATATGAAACAGAAAAGTCTGCTCATTCATCAAGAGCCTTTAGACCAAAATGTTGGTGTTTGCTGGCGATGTAAAACACCAGTGGAATTTATCAATGCCAAACAATGGTTTTTGAAAACTGTCGATTTCAAACATCTTGTTCTTGAGAAAAGTAATGAGATGGCTTGGTATCCGGAATTCATGAAAATCCGTCTTGAAGAATGGGTAAATAGCTTAGAATGGGACTGGGTCATTTCACGACAACGATATTTTGCCACTCCTATACCTCTCTGGGAATGCAAAACATGTGAAGAAGTAGTGGTAGCCCGTCCTGAAGATTGTTATATTGATCCGACTAAAGATAAACCTCCTATTGAAACCTGTCCTTCTTGTGGGGGATCATTAAAAGGATGTGAAGATGTCTTTGATACATGGATGGATTCATCAATTTCTCCATTATATAATACCTTTTGGCAGAGGGATGATGAAAAATTCAAGAAATTATACCCCATGACTGTTCGCGCCCAATCTCATGATATCATCAGAACATGGGCATTCTATACCATTCTTCGATGTACACTTCTCACCGATAGAAAACCATTTGAGAACGTTATGATGGGGGGATTCATTCTTTCTGAAGATGGTACACCTATGCATGCAAGTCTTGGTAACGTTATTGATCCTTTAGCGATTATCAATGAATTCAGTACCGATGCATTTCGTTGTTATGCAGCAAGCTGCTCGCTTGGCGAAGATAATGCATTTAGAAAAAAAGACGTAATCCGAGGTCAAAAACTCTTACGAAAACTGTGGAATGTCGAACAGTTCATTTCACATAACATTGATACCACTTATAAACCACACCAACCAACATTAACAATGATGGATACGTGGATTCTTTCAAAATACAGTACTCTCATTGAGAGATGTACTCACCTCATGGATGCATATGATTTTTCACAATCATTAAAAGAGATTGAATATTTCCTCTGGCACGAACTTGCAGATCATTATATTGAAATGGCAAAAGCATATATCTTTAAAAGGAAAGACTGCGACAGTGTTCACTATACATTGTATACCATTGGACTTGGCATGCTGCAACTTTTTTCACCATTCTTCCCTCATATCACTGAAGAATTGTATCAATATATGTTTAAAAAGACGATGGGATATGAAAGCATTCATATCTCTGAATGGCCTGGGCCAATTCCTTCGGATAGTGAAGCAGTAAGCGCTGGAGAATGTGTGAAGAACTATATCGCTACTGTTCGTAGGTATAAAAGTGAACATGGGTTACCATTAAACGCAGCACTTCCAAGTACTGCAACTTATGCAGATGCGGAGATCATAAACGCATTGAAGAAAAACGCTTTTGTCGTCAAAACGACGTTGAATCTTCCTGAATCCCATGAGTTTATCGTAGGAAAACCACTAATCACTGAGAAGATTACAGAGATCATACCAGCCTATGCCATACTTGGCCCACTATTGAAACAACATGCTAAGACAATCATCAATTATATAAAAAACAACCAAGATGATTTGAAAACAATCATCGAAGAGACAGGAGATCTTACGTGGGATGCTTTTCCAAAAATGCCCGTTGACAATCCTTCAGAGTCCTTATTAAAAAATAATCTTGTGACGGTTAAAAAGGAACTTCAGATTATCGGAAAAAAAGATAAATCTATAATACAATTTGATAATATGTATCTTGAAATATCTAGTGAGACAAGACAATGAAATCAAAAATTCTCAAACAATGGGCTATACGAATTGCGGCTATTTCCATTGCCCTAATTATGGTTTTAGCAGCGTTTGTTGCTTTGCTCTATCAGTAACCTTAAATTTCTCGAAAGATATTTATACAAATCCTTTTTTCAGCCCTTTGAAGGCGTGTATTATGACAACAGCTCAACCAAATACAAATAGTAAGGTAATGAATCGGTGGATCATTGTTATCGGGGCAATTATGATTCAAGTTGCTCTTGGAGCAATTTATGCATGGTCAGCATTTACCACTCCGCTACAGGGAACACAAACTCTTCTTAGTGAATATGCATTTTCTAAAACAGAAACACTAGCTATTTTTAGTGCAGGTTTGGCTGCATTTGCGATAATGACCATAGTTGGTGGTAGGTTAATGAAAAAATACAAACCTCGGACAATAGCGTTAGCTGGTGGTATTGTCTTAGGAATAGGCTATATACTTGGTGGGTTTGTAGGTGCAAGTTTTATAGGAAAACTATTCACTATCGGAATAATTGGTGGGTCAGGAATAGGATTAGCATATGTAGTTCCTATTGCAACTGGGGTAAAATGGTTCCCAGATAAAAAGGGTTTAGTGAGTGGCATAGCAGTAGCAGGTTTTGGATTCGGCGCCTTAATCTGGATAATTTTAGCAAATCCCCCAAGCGTTCTTAATATAAATGGCTTAATTGTGAAGCAGACGAGTGGGCCATTTGCGTATACTATATCAAATATTGACACAGTTTTTATGATGTATGGAATCATATTTATGATTTTAGTTGGCATAGGATCACTTGTTATGATAAATCCACCTATAGGGTGGAAACCTACTGGATGGACTCCGTCAACTATAGATAAAAAAACTAGCTCAAAAAGCTTCTCTCCACGTGAGATGATGAAATCAAAACAATATTATTTACTCTGGGTTATCTTCATGGTTGGTGCATTAGCCGGCCTTATGGTAATTGGCGCTGTACAGGACTTTGCGAAAGATCCAGATGATGGTTTCCAAGCATATGGTTATACCTATCAACAAGCAGTAGATTTTGCGATCATTGGAGGCGCTCTTTGTTTACCAATATTAAATGGTGCTGGAAGGATTATATGGGGACAAATATCGGATAAAATTGGAAGAAGAAAATCATTTATCATCATGTTTGCTCTAGAAACCCTACTTATGGGGGTGTTCTTCTATACGGTACGTTTTGAGATCTTGTTCTATATAGTCGCTGCCTTGATAGGATTCAATTTTGGAGGTTTGCTAGCGCTAATGCCAGCAGCAACCGCTGATTCATTTGGTCCAGAAACAGTTGGTATAAATTACGGATATGTGTTTACTGCTTATGGTGTTGGTGGTATTGCTGGTCCGGTTCTCGCAGGATTTGTTAAAGACACTGGCATGAGTTATCTATACGCATTTATTCCAGCTGCTGTCTTGTGTATAATTGCATTAATTATTGCATGTATATATAAACCAGCAGTAAGTGACAAGAAGGCATAAAGGTCCATGTCCGGAATAGAAGAAATAATTCTTGAACTACACATTTCAAATGAGAGGTATGCAGCGGAGAACGCATGCATACTTTCAAAGTATTGTTCTGGTCAACACCCTCATATCGCAGTTCTAAGTTGTTCAGATTCAAGGGTGATACCTGAGTTTATTTTTAAAAAAGAGATAGGTGAACTTTTTGTTATTCGCGTTGCCGGCAACGTTGCAATGGATTCGTCTGTGATCGCCTCGTTGGAGTATGCTATCGAGCATCTTAATGTTAGATTCGTCATGATTCTTGGACATTCGCAGTGCGGTGCAGTGCATATTGCAGAAGCAACAATAGAAACTGATAATCCCTTGCTGCTTGAAATCAAGCAAAGTTTTTCGATGTTCCCTACTGATCATATCAGAGCAAATATCTATAGACAACTACACATGCTTCCAAAACGTAGTCATATCATTAAGGATGCAATACAAGAGAAAAAATTGACATTTGTAGGAGCGATCTATTCTTTAGACAGTGGCACCGTTGAATTTCTTGAATAATGGATTATAGCTCAATTAACTCATAGGAGGAGGAACCAAGTCCAATTTCCTCACCGAAGTGTATTTGATCTCGTGGATCAATATGATTTTCCTTCTGAAATACATCAGGTTTTTTCTTATGGATAAGATCCAACGATGCATGATCAATAGCGACAGGATCCGTTGAAACAAGATACCCAATATCTGGGCAGATGATCGGACCTGCGAATGGATCACAATCACAATATTTTGAGATTCGTTTCAATTCATTGAGATAAATCACTTTTTTTCGATCTATACTAGCTTTTGCAGCGCAAGCAATGAGATATTGTAAGCTTTTTCCCTGGTGGTTCAATGCATTGGTTGGGCAATTTTGCACGCAAGCATCACATCCAAAACATTTGCGCGATTGATGGCCCCATTCTTGATTTTTTACAGTAATCGCATGAAAAGAACAGACTTCCGAACATATACCACAATAGGTACACCGTTCTTGATGGAATACCGGCTCTGCTTGGGCATGCATCCATTTTTTCGTCTTTTTGGTTACACCACCCATTCCAAAATTCTTAATTGCTCCTCCCATTCCTGTCCCATTATGACCTTTTACATGAGATATGGCAAACACATGACTTGCCTGTTGAAGGAGGATGCCAACTTCATACTGATTGTTTTCGACTTGTGCAGCAATACCCTTATCATCAATATGTATGCTACATCCCATTGTTTTTTCTGAATAACCGTGCAACCGCGCTACAGAGGCATATCCTTTAACACTATGTCTTGGTCCAGGGTAACTGACTGTGGTATCATATAAAAAGGGATGAGCATCAATGAAATGTAATTGTTCTATGACTGTTTTTATAAGGGAAGGTTTTGAAAAAAATTTGTTGTTTATTTCACCCATATGTAGTTTTACAAGAACGTTTCTTTGCGAGAAATCAGAGATATGACAGAATGAGCATGCTTCAGATAGTTTTGTAATATTTGGAAAAAAATAGACTGTACTCACCCTATCTTCTCCCATTTTCGCAATTTCAAAATTTCCCCTAGAGATCCACTATGCTTGATCTCCTGTCGTATACGATTCTCCTGTTCCATCACATCTAACGCTCTATTAGCTATTTCCTGGGCTTTGTGCTGTGGAACCACAACCACACCTGAGTCATCACCGATAATCCAATCACCCGTTTGAACTATTTGCCCCCCACAGACGATTTCAGAACCTATTTCACCAAATCCTTTTGGTTCCCCTGCATGTGGGACTTTATGTCTTGAGAACACAGGAAATCCTATGGTCTGGATATCTTTGATGTCTCGGACTGCCCCATCAATAACAACTCCCGCGAGTTTTTTTGTTTTTGCGCTCCAAGTTGCTAATTCACCCCATATTGCAGTTGTTCCACCATGAACATCGATGACAATAACCCATCCTTCTTGGGCTTTATCAATTGCTTCAACAGGTTTTGCCCAATCTCCATCAATGGTCTGAACAGTTAACGCTCGACCAACAACATGAAACCCTATTGCAACTGGTAAAATTCCAATCATAGCCCCCTTCCTATGCATAGCATCGCTAACGTTTGATGTTGAAACCTGTGAAAATGCATCGAAGATAGCTGTAGCATCATATTTTTTAAATAGCACACTAGGAATCGATGTTTTTTCTTGGATTGCCTTTCTGATGGTTTTTGTTGCCTTTTCGACGTCCTCAGCTTTTGTAATGGCACTCCCTACGATTATTATGGATGCGCCAGCATTCGCCACATCTGCCACTGTTTCGCTATTTAATCCACCAGCAACAGCAAGAGGAACGGTTGTTACAGAAGCTAGTTTTTTAACTATTTCTAGGGGTGTTTCTCCTAACATTTGTTCATCAATTCCCACATGAATGCAGAAATAATGGATACCAAATTTCTCAAGATGTTTTGCTCGTTCAATAACATTTGAAACACCTATGAGATCAACCATGATTTTCACTCCATAGGACAATGCTGATCCAACGGCATCTCGAATAGTTGCATCATCTGCAGCGCCAAGAATGCAGATGACGTCTGCACCCGCTTTTGCTGCCATCTCTGTTTCCAATGCACCTGTATCCATTGTTTTTAGGTCAGCAACAATCGTATGATCTGGAAAATGTTTTCGAAATGTTCGAATAGTCTCCATACCTTCGCTTTTTATTAATGGCGTTCCTGCTTCTATCCAGTCAACACCACCATCAACTGCTTCTTTGCCAATAGCAAGTGCTCTAGGGAGATTCACAAAATCTAATGCTACTTGAAGGACAACGTTCATGGAATTGTACATATTGAACAGATTTAAAAAGTAGCCGATTGTACAAAATAACATGAAAAAAGACTGGAATCTAATCTAGTAATTTTCCTTAAAACCTTTTAAGCATGAAATCCCCAAACTTTAGTTTGAGGGATGAATCGCATGAAAAATTTGATAAAAAACGCCGACAGGCGTTTTGTTCCCCTATTGGGGAAAAACCATGCCATTTATGGCATGGAAGGAGGATTATGCACTCCCAAGTAGTTTTGCTTCATCCCTAGTGACATTTTTATAAACGGAGATAACAGTATGGATGACATATTTTGCCTTCAAGTTTCCACCAGTAGTGATAACTGCTTTTCTTACAGGACAACCACCGATTTGTTTGCATTCCTTCATTATGCTTTCGCCACCTGTACAATGTATCGCCTCATCAATCCCTGCCACATCCAATAAGTCGTGAATTAGCAGCATTGACGATAGTATCTGTCGATTCGTTTATGATATCGCTTTGAAAAAGGATTAATTCAGACGAATTTATTGCAATTTCCTTATGCTTCACTGATATAATGTGAATAACCTAATAAGTGGTTGTTTTGGTAATTAATGTTGAATTCTATTAGGCTATTGATTTTCTTTTTAATTGTTCTTTTATTTTGTTTCAATCTGTAATTTATCATTCTACATATTCATTCATATTGCTCTCAATAATATGACCGTACTCTCGGAAATCAAGTTCAAACTGAGACACTCCACTCAGAACAACTAATACATCAGCAATTCTAAACACCAATTGATATTCGGTCACCTTTGTTCCGGAGGTATTTATAATTTTTTCTCCCAGATAGGAGTCTTCTCCTATAGTATTTCCAGCGGTCTCCGAGTAACCAGTGCGTAGCTGTGTTTTTAATTTATTAAGGGCAGAGATGCATGATTCCTTTGATTCACATCGCATAATAGCCTGACTTATGATAGTATTTTTACCAGCGGTAAATCCTGCATTATATCGTTCCAAAACTATGGTATCTTTTAAGATCCCCTCTTCCACAACATAGAGTGTTGTATTGTACTCTTCTCCAGTAAGTTCAAACTCTCCAGAGAGATCATCCAATGAAAGTCCCAAAATATTTATTGGAGCTGCGATAGTGTTCATGTTTTCTTTATCAGTTTGTTCGTTACAACCACACAAACCAACTATCAAAATCATAAATGTGCTTACAATTCCTATGAGTTTTTTATTCATATGCACTCCTCTTTTGTACTCTTTCAAAGATTTTAGGGAATCCATATGAGTCTCGTATACGGTTCTTTCTTCATAATTTCTCGTCTAGATTAAAGAAGATGTTAATCCAATCTATTGCACCTCGCCTTCTTTGATACGTCCATTCACTGATAGGATAGTCATCAGCTAGATAGTCTTTCTTCTCCAATTCTTTTATCCATTCTTTTACTACATCAAGTAACTCATCTTTCATAAAGGTTTGTTTATCTGAGCATTCATAAGTTGACATATCTTTCAATGTTTTTAGATTATTCATATATTTTCTCCATTTTTTCTTTAGCAAACAACAATTCAATTTGGCCTTGCATTATTTTTATTTTATCTATTTATAAAAGATAGAATTGATATATAAGTATATATAGATTCTTTTGTCGTCCAACAATACATGTTTTTTTTTCAGAACTTTTGAATAATCTATCAAATAATCACAAAAAAATGGCACAAGGGAATAAAATGCTATGTAAAGAAGATAAGAACCCTATTATTTATTTCTTTTTTCCATTTATATTCAAGTTATAAGATGATTTGGCATGCGTGTTATACTGTAGCAAGATGAATTTAAATACTATAAGAAAATCGTTCATTTATGGTATTACGCCCTAACATACCTGAAAAATGGTTTGACGCTTTTACTAAGAAGTTGGAATTACAAGCAGTAGAAACCGCTGAAGAAAGAATGCCATTGTATTTAAGAGTTGGCATAAAAGATGCCTCATTGATACTTGATGTTGGCTGTGGCACAGGAATTGTTACTAGAGATATTGTCCATTTGACAACTGGTACCGTCTTTGGTATCGATGAATCACCAGATATGATCAAGACCGCCCAAAATGTTTTACAACAATATAAAAACGTCCATCTTCAAATTGGGAGTGCAGAAATTCTTCCTTTTAAGGATAATATGTTTTATATAACGACCTGTAATCTTGTTTTGATGTGGGCACACCATCCACTTAAGGTAGTCAAAGAAATGGCAAGAGTAACAAAAAAAGGTGGAAAGGTTCTTGCATCATTAGAACCAGACTACGGTGGAAAACTTCATTACCCGGAACATCCAAAGGTTGATGTGATTTTTTCAGGTCGAACAATCCAAGATAAAGGGGGAGATCCTCATATTGGCCGAAAACTACGTAGTCTATTTGTAAAAGCAGGATTAAAAACAGAAGTGGGGATTGGAAATAATCGAATTTGGGGGTGCGATGAAGATAAGGCTTATTACCTGCATGCAAGGGATTTCTATGTGAAAGCATTACAGAATGCAGGTCTTACGCAAGAGGAGATCGACGAATGGGAATATTTTTATCTGAAATCTCTTGATGAAAATATTCAATTGAATTTTTTCCCTCAATTTTATGCAATTGGGACAAAACTCTAAATAGTATTTTCAAAAAAAGATAATACAAAAGGATTAAAAGAAAAAATAAAGGGAAAAGATTATTCTTCTTTTCCTAAATCCCAAAGTGATTTTATTGCTAAGATACCTACAGCTGGAGCTACAAAGATTGAGAGAGCCATCGAAATCCCAGTAAGCAAAGAACCGATGTAGGGTTTTATTACAAAACCTGTAGAGAATATCGCACCCATGACAACAAGCGCTATTCCAGCGATTAAAAATCCTTGTGTTTCGTTTTTCGTAATGGTCCCTTTTCCCATCGCAGCTAATGCACCAACGATGACTCCTAAGATACCTAGAACCCATGCAATCATACCGCCCGTATCACCAGTGAATGCAGCTCTTCCAGCTTCAATTTCAGTTATTGCATAGTATATTCCAACGATAATTGCTATCAATGCTCCTAGTATAAATGCCCAGCTTCCAATTTTTTTTAATAGTGCCATATTAATTTTCTCCTAACCACTCTTCCATTAATAAGGTTATGAAGATTCATTATTACTATATAAACTTTTTTTTTTTATCAAGAGTATGTAATGAAAATTTCACAAATATAGGGAGAAATTGGAGTTATGTTTACATGCCATTCTGCTGATTTTTTCAGTTGACATTTTCATTTTTTTTTATTCAAAGGATTCTTCAAATGAGAACAGTGTTTTTCCTGTAATCGTTAACGCAGAATAAGGATAAGAACCAACACTAAGACATTCATCAAAGTATCGATGCGCCTTCTCAAATTCACCATGGGGAAATGCGCCTATACCGATTATATGGTGATGAGGCTTTTTGGTATGGAACAAATCAATAAGACGGGAAGGTTTTCCTTGTTCTGATAATAAAAAAGATGGTGAAGGTAGAGTCTTTAAAAATGAATCTAAAGATTGTTTCTCAACTGAAAGAAATGTTTTTGATTCTAATGAAATCATTTTTTGTTCGAACAACTGTTCAAAGAGACCAAGAAAACGATGATAATGTTTGGGTAATCTGATAAGTGGGTCTACATAAATAATTTCGTCATTTCTGGTATGTATATATATTTGAAGCAATCCTTGACGATTAGCCCAACTGTCTAGAGCTAACAAGAGACAACGATGAATGATATCTGGCCTTCCCCTTCTGTTCCAATCTGGTAATTTTTTCATTGCATGATGATGATATGTTGCATCTAAAATCAAATGAGAAGCAGGTTTCCCTCGTTTTTCTGCATATGTTTTTACTTGAGGATGTTGTAGAATTGAAGCAGGAATGACCTCCAGTTCTGTTTCAACAAAAATAAGAGAAAGCAGCTCCTGTTTTTGCATATTGAGTGAAAAAGACATAATCAATGATTGAATAACGAAATGTTAATAAACTGTTGGATTTGATAGCACTGTAATTATCGGAATGAGGAGATAGATCGTTTTTAGAACATTAGATATCAACACTATACAATGAGATCGGTTAAGGATACTAAAATCACCCTTATACGTTTTCTGAGTCAATTGATAATTAAGTATCACTTTAACGATAATTATACAAAATAAAATAACAATGAGTTAATATACTCGATACTTATTTTCATGAGTGTCATAAAACTGTGAATAATGTATCTGGGAATGGGATAGAAAAGAAGATCTTATTATATGCTTTTCAAAGTAAAATAAATTTACTGTATGCATATAAAATTGTGGATGACTGAATAGATATGAAAGAACAACCTAAAATCATAAAAGATATGCATTCTTCAGAAAAAAATGAACTCTCACCTGGACCATTGCAGAATGATCAAACAACAAATGAAATCGGAAAATCCACAATTTGTGCTTTTAAAGATAGTGAGCTTCAACAAAATGCACTTAAAACAGCGAACATAGCCCCAGATGACATTGAGTTATATAAGACTCTTGTAGAAAATCTCTTAGAAGGTATCATCATTATTGATTTCAAAGGAGCAATACTCTATGCAAATTCTGCAATAATCAAACTCTTTGGATTCAATAATACCGATGAAGTCATAGGACAAAATGTGCTTGATTTCATAGACACGAAATTTCATAACCAGATCATCCGCGATCAACTATTGGTACGTTTAGGAAAGGGAGGCTTTTTGGATAGTTATCAAGCAATTACAAAAGATGATAGGAGAATCTGGATTGAAGGGCTTGGTTGTAAAATTAATTATAAAGGGCAATTAGCAAATGTTGTATTCCTCAGAGACATCTCTGATCGAAGAAAAACATGGGAAAAAATTGTCAAACTTGAAAAAAAATATAGAGCAATTGCAGAGATGTCTGCAGATGGCATCATCACACTTGATCCGTTAGGCAACATTACGTATGTGAATCCTGCATTCCTGAAAATGACAAAACATTCACAAGTGGAAGTACTTGATACAGTGTTTCGTCAATATCTTCAAGAGAGTTCAATATACCTACTTCAACAAATATTGGTAGATTCAAGAAAGAAAAACAAAGAAGTTTGTAATGTTGAACTTGAAATTGTAAATGCTGACAAAACGATTGTTCCTATTGAATTAAGTGTAACACCAATCATCGAAGAAGAAAATTTTTCTGGTTTTGTATGCACGATTCATGATATTTCTGAAAGAAAGAAAATGGTAGATGCGATAAAAAAATCAGAACGGCTGAAAACTGAATTTATGAACATCGCTGCCCATGAACTAAAATCACCTGTGACCCCCATTAAAGGTTATCTTGATCTCATTATTTCTGATGATCAAAGCAATGATAAAATTAAGAAATGGGCTAAAGTCGGTCTGAGAAATGCAGATAGACTACTTTTTCTGGTCAATGATATCCTTGATGTATCGCGATTGGAAAATGACACGATGAAATTCGATATGAAAAAAATTCAAACTTCTGAATTTTTATTGGATATAACCGAAGACATGAGACCGACAATTGAAGGAAAGAACCTAACATTCAATGTGAATATACCAGATGATCTTCCACCAATTCTTGGTGATGATTTCCGGCTACAACAGGTTTTTAGAAACCTTTTTGTAAATGCCATTAAATTTACAGATGAAGGATCTATTAGTTTTTCTGCTGAAAAAAAAGACAATAAAGTATCAGTATTGATTCAAGATACAGGCATTGGCATACGTAAGGAAGATATGAAAGAACTTTTTAAGAAATTCTTTCAAGCTGAAACAGGGGATAACAGAAAACATGAAGGAACAGGTTTAGGTCTTTTCATCTCTCGAGAGATATTGAGAAAACATAAAGCAGATATCTCAGTTGAAAGCATGCTAGGGAAAGGAACTACGTTTCATATTAAGATCCCAACTCTTTAATTGGTTTCATTGTTGGAGTTTTATCTATCATGAAAAAAAAATGTCCTAAATGTAGCTCTAAAGCAGTGAAATTATATAGAAACAAAACCATTCAAGGTAAACGCAGATGGATTTCTACAGCATGGTTTTGTACTACTTGTTCTTATGTTTACCATGTTGCTCAAGACACCCTTATTTATAGAATTGGTGGAGATTCCTATCGTGAACAGTATCAACAACATTGTCCAAAGTGTGAGAAGCAATTGTATCGATTGTATCGACATATAAACCCAAAACATGGTGTTCAACTATGGGTTACAATGGGTTGGTATTGCCAATTATGTAAATATGTTTGGCTCGATAAAAAACTCTCTTAGAACAAACAGAATATGATGGAAGTTCAGAAGAAATTTTCCTAAATCATTAAATATTACTTGCTGTTTAGGGCAACACATAATACTCGAGGAAAATAAAGCATGAAACGCAGCTCACGAAGTTGGAAAAAAAGAGGTAAAATGCGCTGGAAATGGCGCAAGAAACGTATGCGACGAGAAAAAAGAGCCAGGCGGAAGTAACGTTACTCAACCGGGGGCATGGTGTAACCCGGCATCATTGTGGGCTCCAGTTAAGGAATGATTATAAGAGGGTCATCTGATTTGTGATGAATAACTGGAGCGATGACCTAAGAAGAGACCCGCCGATCTGGGTTCAAATCCCAGTGCCCCCATATATTCATATGATGAATGAAAAAAGGAAGAAGAGGTGAAAAATTTCTTGATAAAAATGGATATAAGAAATATAAATGTGGTAACCGTCATCTCATTTCTCATGTTTCTTGCAGGAATCCTCTTTTACATTTATTGGGGAATGAGATTTGGTGTTTGGGCGGATGTTGGAATATATTCAATTACAGTAATTTTTGTTCTCAGTGGTTTGCTAGGTATGATTATTAGTTTGTACATAGAATCTGATACAAAACTTTAATGAATTTGCTTCCATGTGAGAATTGTGGATCGTGCAGCACCTATATCATCCACTCTAGATACCGGCATGTGATACGGTGCTTTCCGCACTATTTCCGCTTCTTCGTTAGCAATATTGATTAAAGCCTCTATATAGCTATCCAAATCCTCTTTCGATTCCGTTTCTGTCGGTTCAATCATAAGCGCTTCTTTTACAATGAGCGGAAAATAAATGGTCGGAGGATGTAGTCCAAAGTCTAAGAGATGTTTTGCGACATCCATTGCCCGCAGTCCTTTTTCATTGTGTAATTTCTCACAACTTAAAACAAATTCATGTTTTCGTAATCTCTTATAAGGGAGTTCAAATAAGGAACAATTGTTCAGTATCTTTTCTTTCATGTAATTGGCATTCAAAACAGCCATCTCTGAGGCCTCAGTTATCCCTTCTTTTCCAAATAATTTGATATAGATATAAGCTCGTAACAGTACCCCAACATTGCCATAAAAACTTCGAATTTTACCAATGGACTGCGGAAAATCATATGAAAAATCAAAATGATCATCTTTTTTCACTATTCTTGGAATAGGAAGAAATGATTCGAGTTTTTTTGTCACACCAACAGGACCGCTTCCTGGTCCCCCACCACCATGAGGTGTTGAAAACGTTTTATGAAGATTCAGATGAACAATATCAAACCCCATATCCCCTGGTCGCGCTTTTCCCATAATCGCATTCATATTTGCTCCATCGTAATACAACAGCGAACCGGCTTTATGAGCAATTTTTGCAATTTCAAGAATATCCGATTCAAAGATGCCAAGAGTATTAGGATTTGTTAACATAAAACAAGCTGTGGTATCAGAGATGGTCTTTTCAAGAAGATGAAGGTCAACGGTTCCTTCTGCTGTTGAGGGAAGTTCAACAACGTTATACCCTGCCATTGCAACACTTGCAGGATTTGTTCCATGAGCGGTATCAGGGAGAATAACATCGGTACGTTTTGTATCATTATGATGTTCGTGATACGCCCGTGTTAAAAGCATTCCTAAAAACTCCCCATGCGCACCTGCAGCTGGCTGTAACGAGAACGAATGCATCCCAGTAATCTCAGAAAGCATTATTTCAAGTTCAAACATAACTTGTAGTGTACCTTGGCAAGTTGATGGATGTTGATAGGGATGTAGGCAGCAAAATTGTTCCCATTTTGCAATTTCTTCATTCAATTTTGGATTATACTTCATAGTGCATGAGCCAAGGGGATAAATTCCTGAATCAATACAATAATTCATTTGACTGAGACGATGAAAATGTCTTACAACTTGTGTTTCATCAATATTTGGAATAGCTACATTTGTTGTTCTTCTCAGAGGTTTTGGTATGTCCTTAATGATGTCAAGTCTCTTCGACTTTGAACTCGAAAGAGTGGTGAGCAACGGTTCATCATAGACAGCTGATCTAAACATAGTCTACCTCCTGCAAAATGGTGATGAAGTTGTCAATATCCTCCTTGGAATGGAGCTCGGTAACCCCAAAGAGCAAATCGTTTTTCAACGATGGATGCCATCGAGATAGCACTATACCTCCGAGAATACCTTGTTTTAAAAGATATTCATTGATTGTGTGAGGATCTTGTTTTGAATGAATGACACATTCATTGAAATGAATACCAGTAAATCGCTGAGAAAATAGTCGAAGACTACTGATTTCACGCGCAAAATATTGCCCTTTTTTAAAATTATCATAACTAAGTTCTTCTAGCCCATTGCCGCCAAGCCACGAGAGATAAGTGACTGCTGCAAGGGCACACAGCCCTTCATTTGAACAGATATTACTTGTTGCTTTTGCACGTCGAATATGTTGTTCACGGGTTTGCATGGTCATACAAAAAGCTTGTTTTCCTTGTTCATCTTTTGTCAATCCGATAAGGCGACCAGGCATCTGTCGAAGAAATGCACTCTTGCATGCAAAGAGACCGAGACCCGATCCACCAAAATCCATTTGATTACCTAATCCGCGTCCCTCACCAATAACAATATCCACATCGTATTCTCCAGGAGATTTTACGATGCCGATTGAAAAAGGATCAATACCTATGATTAAAAGAGCATTGGAGTTATGCGTCAGCTCACGGATAGTCCCCACTTCGTCTTCAAAAATCCCGAAACCATTTGGATTTTCAATGTATAAACCGGCCACATTAGTTGATAACTTCTTTTGTAATTCATCAAGGTTTATTTTTCCTGTCGTTGTATCAAAAGGTATTTCTTCAATAGTTATTTTTGGTCCTTTTGCATAATTTTTAAGAACAGATTTTTTTTCCCATGAAATGTTTTCAGGGATAAGAAATGTTGTTTTTTTTGTAATACGTGCACTCATTATTGCTGCTTCGCCTAAGGACGTTGCGCCATCATATAATGAAATGTTAGCACAATCCATCCCGGTAAGTTCTGCAATCATGCTTTGGTACTCAAACATCGCCTTAAGAAAACCTTGACTAGCTTCAGGTTGATATGGTGTATATGCCGTAAGAAACTCTGCTCTTGAAATTACGTATTTAACAATAGCTGGGACATAATGCTGTTTGATACCGCCTCCAAGAAAACAATGCATGCTTTGACAGGATTTATTTTTTGCTGCAAGAGACCGCATATGTTTTTCGGTTTCACACTGTGATCTCCCTAGTTCAAGGTTAAGATTTTTCAATCGAATCTGTTTTGGGATATCTTCAAATAGCTGTTCAATAGAGTCATATCCAATTTCGTTAAGCATTTGAGTTTTTATTGAGGAATTTGGAATGAAGTTCATAGGCTCCCCATCTTTGGTATCAACATAATGTTAATGAAATTTGTTATATAAATGCGCAAGACTGGATATTCTTAAATCCTAAATAAGGATATCTTAGCATATGTCTTTCTATCAGTTTCACGATGAGTATCCGGAGAATCTTTCGATAGGTAAAATCATCTGTCTTGTGCGTAGTTATCGAAAACATGCAGAGGAAATGGGCGCAGGACAAACAATATCCCCACTTCTTTTTTTAAAGCCTGCAAGTGCAGTGATTTTTTCAGGTGGTACTATTGTAACTCCACCGAAGGTATACCAGCTTCATCACGAGGTAGAAGTTGGTATTGTTATCGGCAAAAACGGAAAAAATATTCTTGAGACACACGCACTGGATCATGTACTAGGATATGTGATTGGCCTTGATATTACTGCCAGAGACATTCAAAGTGATGCAAAGAAACAAGGATTGCCATGGGGTATTGCAAAAGGGTTTGATACATTTGCCCCAATTAGCGATATAATCTTAAAGGAAAAAATCTCCCAACCCAATAATGTGAATTTCTCACTATCGATAAATGGAAAGCTTCGTCAGCATGGAAATACAAATCAGCTCCTCTGGCCTATAGAACGTATTATTTCATTTATTTCTCAGATTATGACACTTGAACGAGGTGATTTGATACTTACAGGAACTCCCGAGGGAGTTGGGGAAATAAAAGCGGGAGATGTCTTGGATGCGTCTTTATCGGATTATTGTTCACTGTCTGTTACTGTTATCTAGAATAATATTTTCATACTGCAATGTAGTTAAGACAAGTCAATTCTACATAATAAAATCAGTTGGAACAAGGAAGGGAAGAAAGGGAAACAGTTTTATTATAGAAAAAATTGTTTCTGTCTCCCTTTCATATCTATTTAACTATCATAATTGTATCTTTACTATATATACTTTATAACGTTTTAGTTTTAAAAAAGGTAAAATTTAGGTAAACATGATATTTTTCCAAATAAAACTAGGTGGTGGATCACTTTTTAATAAATAAAAATTGAAGTAAAGAAATCCTTTTAAAGTAAGAGTTGATTCTTCTATAATGGGGTAGATAAACGGATGGATAGACCAACAAGAATTATTGCTAGTGGACTTGTTTTTGGGTTATCTTTATTTTGTATTTTTTCACTACTAACGTTTTTTAATATTTCTGTTATAAATGTGGCTTTAAACAGATTCTTACTTTTTATTGGACTCATCATTCTTTTTATAAGCGGCTTCTTTTATGTTTCCATGAAAACAGTAAAAACTTAAAAGTAGAGTAAAAAGAAAAAAAGGGAAAAGAGTTACTTTCCTCAAATTTTATTGCTTTTAATTTTTTGCTTTAAAATCTCAAATTGCTCTGAAGTTAGTGTGCATATATTGTCTTTTTCACCTATGGTGACAATATCACCTTCGACATCAACGACAGGGCATTTTGGAGGTATGCATGTATCGTCTGTACATAATACAATTCTCATAGCGTTTTCCCCTTTGTTATTAATTTAGTATACAACGTTATTGTATTTTAAATAATTTTCGCCGATATTTTCTATCCTTTCTTTATATTCAATACCTATGGGGCGTCAATTACATGAACCCGGTTATTTTCAAAGATGTTGGATCAACAAGAGATAGAATACGAGGTTCCAAACGAGAAACAGATGTAACCTCCTGAAATGATATAGTTGTATCTGCACCGAATTTTTCTTTGAATCCCTTCTCAAGAACATGTGTGATATCTTGTATAGAAGGACCTTTTTCTTCAATTAATACATCAATGACCAATTGGATATCGATATGATTAAGAGTCTGTTGAACGACTTTCATTTCACGAACTTTACTTGTTTGCAACTCATAAAGAAGGCGACTAAAGATAGAAGATAACGAAGAAGCTAATACAATCTTCCCATCTTTTCTATATAAACGAATACTATCTCTACCATAAATTTTATCGATGAGATTTCCCAATAGTCCGCAATTATGATCTTCGTACAACGGGGCAACAATGTCGTTGATAGCATCATATCGAATAATCGGAGTACCGCCACCAAAAAGTTTTGTTACTATTAAATGTCCAGGTTGACGAGACGCTACAGGATTTTTATGTTCATCAATAAACTCAAGATGTAATAGATCAGACATACAGTGGTAAATTTTTTGTTCTTTGCATTGAAAAGCTATGGGACCAGTTTCAGTTGCTCCATATACTTCAAAAACATTTGTGTTAAAATTGGTTTCAATAAAGTCTTTTAACCTAGGATCAAGTAACGCCCCAGTTGATGCAATTGCACGAGGTTGAATATTTTTTCCATATCCCTGTGATTTTAGAACAGATAGATGACCAAGCATGCCCGTATACCCGCCAATAAAATCAGGTTTGAAGTGATTTAACCCATCAAGAACTTTCTCAGGTTTATCATTGGTATCCAACCATTGAATATTTTTGAATAACGATGGAAATAGGATATTTGGTGCCAATCCTCTCTTCACATATCCTGACTCAGCAGTATGAGGCGCAAAATCACCAATAATTGACAATCTCTGTTGCCGCCAATGGAATCCATATTCTCGGATTGTTCTTAGATATCCAAATAATCCCATAATAATTTCATACATATTCACATAAATCGTAAGTGATTTTCCCGTCGTTCCAGAGGTTGAGACGGTTATTAACGACGATTGGTTGATATTATTTGGGATAATTCCCTTGGCATCATATTTTTTAAAATCATCCTTGGATACAATAGGTAATTTAACAAGATCGTCTATTGTTTTGATATCATCTTTGGAAATACCTGCATTTTTATAAGTATCGTGGTACAGAGGAGTAGAAAACGCCTTACGCATTATGTTACGTACTTGTTTATTCTGATACGATTGAAGCTGATGTTCATCCCATCGACGAAGACGATCAATATCTCGAAAATAACTATTCACAACTTGGAAAAAAAATAGGGGGTTCAAGAAAGGATTCATTGTCCACCCTTTAGCATCGTTTCTATTATAAAATATTTCTTATATCACAACCTCATTCATCTTTTTAATATATGAAAATTCTACTAATTGAACAAGTACGAACAACCGCAATTCCACCAAGACTATTGGAAAAAATGTTTCTCACAATGTTTTCAATTCTCCCCTCATTATATTCTCGTCGTCTTGCGGCAATTACACCAAAGGAGCATACAATTGTTCTTATCAATGAGCGCTACCAATCAATCCCTTTTGATACATCACCTCATCTTGTTGTGATTCATTTTAACACAGCTTCTGCATACCGTGCATATGTAATTGCAGATTCATTTAGACAAAAAAAAATACCAGTGGTTCTCTGTGGAATGCATGCCTCAGCCCTTCCAGAGGAAGCATTAGAACATGCTGATAGTGTTCTGCTTGGGCGCGGGGAAGCAAACTGGTTAACCCTAGTAAATGATATTGAACATGATCGTTTGAAAAAAATCTATCCTCCCGAACCAAACCAACAGTGTTCTATTCCGATCCCTCCTACATCTGTTTTTTTGCCCGGTTTTCAACTTACTGGGGCATTAGAAGCAACACGAGGATGCCCCTATCAATGTAACTTTTGTCCTGAGTCACACACCCCTGGTGGGCATCTATTTTTCATGCGACCAGTCAATGAAGTCATCGAAGAAATTCGGCACATCCCTCAAAAGACAATTATGTTTTATGATTTGACACTCACAGCCAATACAACGTATGCAAAAGAAATATTCATTAAAATGAAATCATTGAGGAAAAAATTTTTTTGTAATGGTAATGTCGATGCACTTGCCACTGATGAAGAACTTGTGCGGTTAGCTCATGAAGCAGGTTGTATCGCATGGTTGATTGGGTTCGAGTCATTTACCCAACAAACCATCTCAATAGTTGGAAAAACAACCAATAAGGTATCAGAGTATAAAAAGGCAGTAGATCTCATCCATTCTTATAATATGGTAGTGATCGGTGACTTCATGTTTGGTTTTGACACTGACACACCTGATGTCTTTGAAACAACTATGACTGAAATAAAAAAACTCAACATTGATGTTGCGGATTTTTCCATTCTAACCCCTTTTCCTGGGACACCAATATTCCAATATTTTTCAAATGATAAAAGAATAATTACGCGGGATTGGAAACAATATACGATGCATTCCGTTGTGTTTCAGCCAAAACATATGAGACCAGAAGACCTGGCGAACGGTGTTGCTTATATGTATAATGAATTTTACTCTCCGCTCCGTACCATACAACGAATTGTCAGAGGTAGTACCTATGGGATTTTTCCTTTTTTTCTTCTGTTGGGTCGTAACATTATCGCATTGTTTGGTAAAAGAAACCTTACCTCATCTAAAAAAGAAATCAGTGTTATAAAATAAAGGCTACAACATCTATACTATCTGTGTCTGTTCTCCCCTGGGAATCATAGACTTTGACAGTAAGAGTATTCTTCCCAAAGGAAAACTTGTTCCATGTCCACTCATAAGGCAATTCGGTATCTGTTTCATTATATGATGTAAAACGACTACTGACTGAAAATTCAACTTTTTCAATGTCTGATCCGCCTTCGATAGTAACCTTCACTGGAAGTTTACCAATAATATACGTAAATTGAAGAAGTTTGTTGTGCTTTTCTACTCCAAAGATGTAATGAGAAAATTCTCGTGGTGCATTGATTCCAATGGTGGGCGGAAGAGTACCTTCGGCAACTCTTGTTGCCGCGGTCGCATCACAAAAATAAGCATTAAACGGACTTTCTCCATCTTCCGGATTTGCGTAGCGTTTCTCTGGGGTTTCAGCAAAAATTGCAGCTATCACAAAAAGGTTTTCTTTTACAACATCGGGGAAACCAGCAGTATTTGCATTCCAGATTTCTGAAAACGATTTTGCCTCTTGAAGTTGTAAGCTAATGGTTTTTTCAAAGCCATAATCGATGAGCGCATAGCTATATGCACCAGCATTATAATCCGCCCATCTGCTGTTTATCTCCGTGACATATACTCTAAGAGAACCACGATATACTGATTCACCCTTATTTTCTAACATAACAGTATTTTTGAGTTCTTTCCGGGTCTCATTCCAACTTGAAGTAATATTTATTCTAATTTTTGGGGCACTTCTTGTCTGAGCTTCAAAAAGTTTTTGTTCAAACGTAGATTCAAACTCTGATGAACCCATAATGACTGAGTAACCGCCATCAATGTAGACCGTTGGAAAACCATAAATATTGAGATCATCGTTCAATCGACCACTTGCTTTTGTATTTTCATTATCAACCAAACTAACGTAATAAAACGGTATGCCCTTTTTTTCATACGTTTCGTGGATTATAGCAGCAACGGTTGGACAATTGGTGCACCATCCTGCTGTTCCCTCCTCAACAAGGATGTACCGAGTCTCATTCCATTCATCGTCATTATTGGTATTGTTTTCAAGAACGATAATCGTATAGTAAATACTCCCGTCAACCGACGGATTTCCCACTGGCCCATTGTGAGCATCATCATCAACTGTTATGAAATATTCCCAATTATCCATGGTGTCAATTGGTATTAACAGATCTAATGTCTTCATTATAATTGAAGCTTTTGTCCATTCAGTGTTTCCTTCGGATCGATAGAAAAGAGTGGCATTGGTCACTTTAACATTATCTGTAAAATTTATTGTAATTGTAGCAATCTCCCCAGCTCTAGCCGTAAAATTGCCCCGAATATCAATAATTTCTGGGGGTTGAGTATCTTGTGTGTATCCCCTAGTAAAAAGGATAACAACTAGTACTATAATGATAGATAGTATAATGAGAAGAAATCCAATTCTCCCACTAATTTTTGTAGCTTTTTTCATTCATTTCTACCAATTTATATGTACTGTCTTATTATACATTGTACTATAGTGAATATAAATATTTATTCCATTTTATAGAAACAACCCCTATCATAATATGAATCGATTACTGCGGGAGAGCTGCACTCATTTGATCTAAGTAGAATCCTAAAAATCGTTGTGTAAATTCTGGTAGTTCATCATATCCTTTTGTGAGATGAGGGATCCATTGAAAAATCGCTGATTGTACCATGATGTTGTCTTGAGTAATATCTTCAAATGTTAACCCATCGTGGTCTACTTTTCCATCCCATTGGACCGTAATTGTTTTTGATGATTGAGGCCTGAGAAAGATTGGTTTATTGATTGCAAAATCGAGGAATCCAAAATGGAAGGGATTTCCAGAAAAATCATGCCATCTAGATTCTATTTCGGTCACATAGGATTTGAGAAATCCAAAGTAGTAACTATTTTCATTATTTGTTACTGTCACAACAATGGTCATCACCGCATTTCCATCCCAAGAGACTGTTGTTTCCACATCAATGTCTCTTACATCTGTTCGCGCACCCATGTCTTCAATCATATCGGAGTAGACAGCGGCAGTTGCATTCACTGTACCCTCATGCCCAATATAAAAGTCGCAGCCTCCGTCAATATATATAGAAGGGATCACCACGTTAAAATATCCGAACCAAGACCTGTTTCGTGCATTTTGATTCATGTCAGAAACAAGTGAAACGTAATAAAATGGGTATGATCCTGGTTCATATGTCTTGTAGAGTGCCGCGGATGCAATAGGGCAGTTTGGACACCAGGTTGTAGTAGCATATTCGACAAAAACAGTATGGGTAAAATCTGTTAAAACACCTTGCGAACTCGCAGAATGCTGTTCATTAGATGATGTGTTTATAATTGATTGGGATGCTCCAATTGAAGATATCATAAGCATCATGATAAGAATGTATATGATGTTATTTTTCATACCTACGTTTGCCCCCTATGACTTTTATTCATTCAATATTTCTTTAATTATTATTATATATTCTTAATATTTAACATTAACGTTTATTTTAGATTTACACAATAAATAGGTAAGTGCAAATTAATTAGTTTAATTCCTAAGTAAAAACTCTTCCAAGATTGTACAGTGTTAAGTAATTTTACAGTTAAAATAAGAAAAATGGAAAGAAAAAAGATTTTTTAAGGTGCCATTGATGCAGCAAATTGATCAGCATAGAAGGGATCTACCCGTACATGATATGTTGATGCCCAAGATTTCATATACTGAACAGCATAGGCTGCATCTTCCTCAAAATACTCCAAAGAATTCCAACCTAACATCTGATAGTAGGTAAATACCCCATTTTTCATTGATGAGTCACCATCATACGACAGTTTAGAATTGCTTGCAAATGCACCTATTCTGCCAGTCTCTACTAAACCTTGCATGTCTCCAATTTGACAGGCATCAAACGCAAAATAGATATGTTGACTCTCTGCAGAATCGAAATATGATTCAACCCAGCCATGAGTTATATAATAGAGGTCCGTTGAGATCATGCATGATCCGTATCCTGGATAGTTATATCCATGTCCTGAGTAGGTAAACACAACATAGTCGTCTGCATCTTCATCAGCCAATAAAGCAATAATTTTTTCTTCAATGTTGGCTGCTGTAGCTTGCGTATCTGTCAATATGGTAACAGAGTATCCTTTACTGATTAGGAAGTTTTTCCAGTCCATTGCATCATCATCACAATACTGTAAATCATTCGCTGTTCCTTCATAATCAGAAATACCAATCACAAACGCCCATTTACGGACAACACCATCTCCGCTGCCACCACCGCCATTATTTACTGTTACAATAGCTGTGTCTTTCACCTTACCAGAATATGCTTTAATCGTATGAGAACCATCGGCGTATTGTGTTGTATCCCATGTATAGCTTAAGCCGCTCCCAACATTCGTTCCATCGATACTTATGGTCGGATTTAGATTGGATTCAATCGTAATGGTAATAGTCCCGCTTACGGTAGCACCATCACTTGGAAACGTGATTGTTACATAGTTTGATGGTGGTTTACCTTTTGATGTAAAATCTTTTTCTAATCCGTGGTCAGTATATATTGGAATGATGTCTCTATCTTCTTTGAAGTATCTTCTCTCCTGGAAAAAAACTGGGTGTTCAGCTTCCCCAATCAAGGCCGGTATTGTACTGAAGAAGAACATCAATACAATAAAAATTATCAAAATCTTTTTCATTTTTTTGTTTCCTCCTATCTGCGTATCATACTCCTGTTGCCCAAGATGAACACAGGATGATTGCATAGTTTTAAATATTTCATAATGATAAAAATGTTTCGTTTAATATTAAATAAAACCTTTTCCAAAACACTCTTTCAATCTCCTGCAATGATTTATAATATTAAATTTAGAGGCAACAACTTGTGTGTAGTAATTTCATTGAAATTTCAAGTTCAAAATTATATCAACAACAGATTCTATTACAATAAGAATCATGCCAATTAGAAGAACATCATTAGAAAGATTCGCAATCATGAATATTGATGTCACTATCCCAAGGAAAGGTATCACAGGGAATTTTCCAATATGAAAAGGTACTTTATATCATGTTGTAATAGGTTTTTTATAACGGAGGTAAATCACGGAAGCGTTGATGACAATAAAAACCGAAAAAATCGTGAAATTCGTCAAATTTGCAATAATTTTCAAATCTCCAAGAAATAGACATAGCATCACTGCAACGACAATGGTAACGATAGCGACCCAAGGGGTACGTAATCGTTGACCAACCACAGTAAACACCTTTGGGATTGCCTCTTGCTTCTAAATACCGTATATTAATCGTGACCCGGTTAAAAGAAACATAAGAGCAGTATTGAATGTGGAGAACAATGCGATGAATGAGAGGATGAGGAAGCTTTGTTCTCCAAATACCCTCTGAGCTACTAATGCTAAAGGTGCTTGTGCAGTGGGCAATTCCTGCCATGGAATCACACTCACCGCTGATATACCAACGAGAATGTAAAGGATAGTAGTAATAATCATAGAGTACATGATGGATTTGGGGATGTTTTTCTCTGGGTTTTTTTGTTTCTTCTGCCAAACGGGTTATGCCTTCAAAACCTAGGTACCCAAAGAAAATCAGGACCCCTGCTTCAATAACACCTTTCAAGCCTTGTGCCGCCTCTAGATAGTTCACGGAACCGATATAAGGAAGGCCAATAAAAATAACAAGTACTAGTCCTGCTATTTCAATAGTAGTAAATAAGATAGTAATCTTTGCTGTTTGTTGTATACCGGCAATAAGAATAATTCCTATGATACCTAATATAATGAGGGAAATGATAAGTATATCTGTGTGAAAAATCGCAGAGAAATACTGCGCAAACCCCATTGCCACTGTTGCACCTCCAAAAACGCTCCCAGCAAGAAGAAGCCATGCGACTATCCATGCGGCTCTATTGCCAAAAGAATTTTCAACGTAAACATATTCCGCCCCTGCTTTTGGAAATCTTGAAGAAAGTTCAGCATAACTAAACACGGTTAGTGCTGCAACAATTGCTGCAATAATAAATGATAACCATATACAATTACCACTCAATCCAGCCGCTTCGCCAAGTATAACGTAAATACCAGCACCAAGTATAATACCGACACTCATAAGTGTCAATTGCCATAGAGACAACGAGCGTTTCAAGGCACTCATACATTCATGAAAAATAAAAAATCTATTTAAGGATATTGTACTTCGTTTTTTTGATACGTTGCATTAATTTTACTTTAAAGTGATTGCTCGTAATAAATTTTTAAGAGTTAAGAACTATTTGCGTCATCAATCATATATCATTAGGGTTCTATACAAGTCTAACACCGAAAAAGTTTGCTACCAGAAGGATAATGATACCCCTCATTGCACCTGCCGCTATATTGATCAACACAAACCACGTTCTCGTCATCGCTTTTTTACCATCATCCTTTGGATTCAACAAGGAGAAGAGATAAACAGTGACAGAATCCACCATTAAGGGTATGCTCATTATGATGAATAGGCCATAATACCCATATTTTATGACGAATCGTTCGCACCATGCCACAATTTTTTTTGTTGAAGGAGTTCCAAACGATATTTTTTTGAGGGCACCGCGGACTCTTGTCCCAATTTCAAATGCTAGAAAAGAACCTGCCCCTTTCCCTAAAGCTAGGATGCAAATTAACAGGGCAGAATGAATATACGGATTAAATAACCCAATCTCAACAGGAATCGGAAGAATCAGGACTGTTAAAATAACATAAATAAAAAATATAATCGAATACACAAATGGATCTTGCATAACTCCAAGGAGTATTTCGATTAAATCCATTTTTTTCAGTATAAACCATTTTGTTAATAAGATTGTGGGTAGAGAAAAAAAGATTGAATAGAAAATGAAAGAAAATTGTATATAAGTGAAAATCAACAGGAAAAAATAATTGGATACCCCTGTCGTAATTCAACTGTTGTTTTGTATCATTTTTCATTTTTTCTTTATACTTGAAGAATCATTAACGGTGCCTTAAATCTGATAAAGAACTGTGGTTTTATTGGAAAAGAATTGTTATTAAGTTTTTATTTTAGGTAACAAATATATCCTTAATTCCTTGCAGAAGTTTTATTTTACCATTGTATTTTCAATAAGGCTCCTTGTTTAAAAATTGATAACAACTGTTCATTATCTTCTAAATCTCTTGATAAAAATAAAAGGAATTAATTATACTGCTATAGTTTTTCTTTTTAGGATATATTTTTTATGATGTTATAAAAAGAATAACACTTTAATAAAACATGTTGTGTATATGGGATATATGCTTACAAAAACAGTGGCATGCCCTCATTGTAAAAACACTATTAAAATTCAAGGGGAACCGGGGGAAAAAATCGATTTAATCTGCATTCGCTGTAAGACAAAAGGTTATTTTCAATTTCCTAACGAACCACCTTCATCAATGTCAATGAATGATTCATATGCAATAAACGTCCAACATCTAGAATTCACCTATCCCAAAGCAGAAAAGAAAGCATTAAACGACGTTTCATTCCATATACAAAAAGGAGAAATCTTCGGATTTCTCGGACCCAACGGTGCTGGAAAGAGTACTACCCAAAAAGTCATTATAGGACTCCTGAAAGGATACAACGGAAATATAGAACTCCTTGGACATAATCTAGTTAAATGGAAATCAAATCTCTACGAACATATCGGTGTATGCTTTGAACTCCCAAACCATTATCAGAAACTCACTGCCTTTGAAAACCTTGAACTCTTCTCTTCATTCTATCACAATGAAACTGTTGATCCCTATGATCTCCTTAAAATGGTTGATCTTGATAAAGATGCAGACCAGCGTGTCGGTTCTTTTTCCAAAGGAATGAAAACTAAACTTAACTTTGCGCGAGCACTCCTCAATAATCCGCAAATGCTCTTCCTTGATGAACCAACGACTGGTCTTGATCCTGTTAGTGCTCGTCAGATAAAAGACATCATCCTCGAAAAAAAGAAAGAAGGCACATCTATCTTCCTCACCACCCATAACATGACTGATGCTGATGAAATCTGCGACAGAGTAGGATTTATGGTTGACGGCACCCTCGTTCTCATTGAAAGTCCAAAAACCCTCAAACTAACACATGGAAAAAAACTCGTGAAAGTGGAATTCATAGACAATGGAAAACAGAGTAAGGAAGAATTTACCCTCGCCGACCTTGGTTCAAACAGGGCGTTTCTCAGTCTTCTGAACAGCGGACAAGTGCAAACCATCCACACTGAAGAGGCAACACTTGACGATGTTTTCATTAAAGTAACGGGAAGGCAGTTGAAATGACGCAACTGAAAACAATGTTAAAATGGGATGTGATTCTTCAATCAAGATATAAGATTATTCATCTTTCCATCTTAAGCGTCGTTATCTATTATATTTCACTAGTTGCTATTCCTTCAATAAACACCACGGAATTTAAAACTCTATATTTATTCTTCGACCCAACGCTTATCGGGATTATGTTCATCGGCGCTCTTGTGCTCTTCGAAAAATCAGAAAACACTTTGCAGGCTTTAACAGTCACGCCTATGGAACCACGAACGTACTTTCTCTCAAAAATAATCTCTCTTACAATATTGTCAGTTATCTCGGGATTTCTCTTTCTCTTTCTTTCCCATGGTATTCATTTTCAATATTTTTATATGATTACTGGTATTGTTTTCACATCGATCTTTCTTATTTTATTTGGATTTTTTCTGGTTGCTCGATGTAGGAGTATTAATGAGTATCTTGGTCTAATGATGATAGCATTTCTCCTGTTATTTGTTCCTCCTCTTTTTGATATCACCGGTATTTATAAGAGTGTAGTCTTTTATCTTTGGCCATCACAGGCATCTTTTCTCCTTTTCAACGGAGTCTTTGGTACCGTTTCTCTCAACGAAACGATCTACGCACTCGCTTATCTTATCATCTGGATTGTTGTCTGTTATTGTCTTGCAAAAAAATCATTCTATAAACATATCATAGCAAGAGGTTAATGATGGTTCAAGTGAACAAATTACTAATAAATGATACACGAAACATTATTCGAGACCGCTTGCTCGTGTATACCGCATTTTTGATACCATTCATTATTATTATCTTGACTCGACTCGTCATTCCATGGTTATCAGAAAATGCCATTGAATTACATCCATACTATCCGTTGCTGTTTATGCTTATCGTTATTATGATACCTATGATGTTTGGATTTACCACCGGATTTCTTATTATGGATGAACGAGATGAAAATCTACTAACAGTCCTACGAGTGATGCCAATCTCTAGAACTGCATATCTCATCTATCGAATGGCATTCATGAGTCTACTATCCTTCGTCTATATCCTTATTTTTCCAACTTTAACTGGCCTGATTGATATCAGCCTCTTTAAGTATCTACCAATAGCAGTATTGCTTGCACTCTTTACTCCCGTGATGGGACTGATTGCTAATATCCTTGCCACCAATAAAGTGCAAGCTTTCGCGGTATTCAAAATGCTAGGCGGCGTCTTTTTCCTCCCGTTATTTGCATTCCTCATAGATACCGATCTCAAGTATCTCTTAGGCATTATTCCGAATTTCTGGACTTTCATGGCTCTTGATAAACTAATAGAAACGGGAGCTCAGGATATCGTGTTTCTTGGAATTGGTTTTAGTGCCCATATTATATTAATCGTAATATTGTTTTATATATTTAATAAAAAATATTAGAAGATTATTATCGATGTTTGACGGAATTAAAGTGAATACCGACTAGAATCTAAACGGGAAACTAACTATCTACCTTTCAAGAATACGGTCAACTTACTCGATTGTTGTACTCAATTTTTCATATGTAAAACCCTTCTTGAAGAAAGGTTTTATTTTCATGAATCGCATTTTTCTAGCTTGCTATTCATTTTCAAATCTCTTCCCGCGTATAAAATCAACTTACTAAGAGCGCTGTGTAATAACAAGTTCTCCGTGTTTAATGCCCTTTAATGCTTTTATCATATCAGCAAGTTTTTGTATATTTTGTGCTTCACCTCGTAACACTAATACTTCAAGACAGGTAGAATGATCAATATGAATATGCGTTGTGGTTAGAATCTCTTTATAATGATCATGTTGGATTTGAAGGAGCCGCTTTATAAATGGACCAGCGTGGTGATCATAAATAGTGGTTAATGTTCCAATGACTTGAGCAGATGGGTCTTTTACATGTTCAACAATAAGATTTTCTCTAATAATGTCTCGTATTGCTTCAGAGCGAGTTGTATACTTTTTCTTTTTAATCATTCGGTCAAATTTTTTTAAAAGGTCAGGTTCTATTGAAACGCCAAATCTTGATATTTTTTCCATGGCAGCACAACCTAATAGTAACCGTAGCACGAATATATATTTTTTGTTACCATTAAGTTTTTAAGGATATAATCGTTGTCGTGATACGAAAATGAAAAAGTTGCTACTTGGGGGTTAAATTATATGTGGCTAATAACATCGCTCATTGCAGCGGTGGCAGTGACCGCAGTATGGATTTTTGCCCCGAAGAAATATCAGTTGGGTTTGTTAGGTTTAATGTTATGGGGTTTGTCGATCATGGTATTAGTAGACCACATTATTGGATATGAAGGGGGAGCATTCGTCGAGATGGAGACTGACGGGCTTATTCCAAATGCAGTTGTATTAGGAATCGCAATGTTAATACCCCTGTTTATGATATGGGAGATTTCACTAATACGTTTAAAATTGAAAAAAAAAAATTAGAGGTGTAAAAATGGCATGCTTTATTGTGCCAATGTCATTGGCAATAGTAGTAGGAGCAATACGAAATAAAATACCTCCATCATTGCATATAAACTGGCTCGTTATGCTGCTTGGTGGGGGAGTAACTGCACTAACGTTGGAGCATATTGCACATCAAGAAATTGTGCCTTACGCACCATTCTTGACTGCGATGAGTAGCCCTGTAGATACGACAGTCATGCTTCTTGAGATGGCTACAATAGGCTCTGCGATGCTTATTGCATGTGTTGTTGTCTGGATTGTAATGGTGATATTCACCTCCAGAACCGAAGAAATAAAATCAAAAACTTCAGTATAAAAACAGAGCAAATAAACACTATTCATCCTAATTGTTGCCTGGTTATATTATGCTCCTTTTTCGGATTGGAGCACCTCGATTCCGACAATAATACTCGCGCTCAAGACTAATGCACACAAGTAGCTCTCTTGTTTGCTGATTATTCTGTTATTTAATGGTATTGTGGAGAGTGTCTTATTTGTTACTTCTCAAAAAAGTATATCTTACCAATGAATGGTGCTCAATTCTCTCATCTGCATATCTTTTGTGCTTAGCAATTAGAAAAACAAGAAAAGATGAGGGACACTTAATATCCCAATAGATATCATAGTATAGAGAACATGGGTGGGACCAGTTCTGTGGGTCTTTCAATAAGTTCTAAGAACACTCTTTGAATTATTGTCGCCGCTTTTGACATCGTCACTTGATATGTTGCCCAGTCGCTTTCATGACCATACGTGTCTTTTGCTTTGGCTTTTACAGTATAGATTGCTTTATAAGACCAAATATGCGATTTGGTTATATGTTCACCTGATGCATAGGGACCAATCCACCCGCTATCTGTGTCATCACCCCAGTCAATAAAGTAATACATCTCATCATCCTCAGGGTCTATTGCTGTGAAATTGTAATTAGAAGCAATCTCTGCCGTTCCCCTTGCTGGTCCAGTTATGGTAGGTGTTGGTTGTTTTTCACGCTGATTGTAGAATAAGGTAAATTCACTGTCTGGATCGGTTTTATACTGGTTCAGATATGGTGAGTATGTTTTGACGTTAATTTCGTCTGTTGCTGGCCAAACCTCCATAATTCTCAGCCAGCCATTACCTCCCTTAGGGTAATCCTGGTAATCAGCAAGTAACGTATGGATGGTAGTACCATTGTATGTGTCAGATCGCCGTGCTTCGTAATGCATGTGACCGCAGAGCATAAGGAACACATTTGGATGGTCTTTCACCGCATTGTAGATGTTTAATCCCGGGGTCGTCCAGTCTCCCACCGGATTGTCCAACATACTGTGGGAGATAATGATCGCTCTTCGATCGTTGTGTGCTTGGAGAACGTCTTCGGTCCAATTTAATACATCGATGTCGGGGTTATAATCAAGGCTAATAGAAAGGTAGTGGAACTCACCAACATCAAATAGAACATAATTATTTTGATTGTTATGTGAGTAATGACCACCGTAGTAGCTTCTCCTATTGAATCGTGCGATACCAAAGTACTGATCGAACAGCCTCCCGACATCGTGGTTTCCACACACAATGCTATATGGAATACCATCATACATTCCCGTAGAAATAGCATCTTCAAGGTAGCTCATCGATGTATCGGCTCTTTTCCATTGGATCGTTGATTGTGCGTTGTTGACAATGTCACCTTCATGACCAACGTAGACAATGTTGAATGTCTCTCTATTAGCAACAATCCACTGTGTTTGATTTGTAAAAATATCCTGGTAGGATGACGCGTAATACTGGGTGTCAGGTAATGCAATGATCGTAAATGATGTCGGTAGTTGTGTATTTTTAATTCCTGTACTTGACTGACCGCCTCGATCATTTCTGTTCTCACTGTTAACTTGTATGGCACTCGCTCCAACAAATAAGCATATGATACTGCAAATACTTATTTTTATTATCCAACTTTTCCGCATACCGCTCTCGTTTCAATAAATATTAATTTGATTATAATTATTACCCCTCAGAGTCATTTAAATCTTTTTATAGGAATACTCTTTGTAATATGTGTACTGTAACTAGACTTCATTGCATAATTACCATATCGCCGTCATCTCCCAAATATTTCAAAGGTTTTTGATATAGAAAACACTTCATAGTTGACAGTTTTTATTATTTTATCTGGTAAATATTTAATAGTATATGGTTGTTTTTTAATAATAACAATCAGAGGATTTAATGATACAATTAAAATTACACAAAATGTCATGCTTTTCAATTACGATATTTTTAATAGTAACAGGATTTGGCTCTAGTAGTAGCATGACAAATACAAGAAATGCAAATTTAGGAAACACTTTATTTGTTGGAGGATCAGGCATTGGAAATTATAGTACGATTCAAAGTGCGATTGATGCAGCTGTTTTTGGAGATACTGTTTTTGTGTACAATGGGACATATTATGAACATATTATAGTGGACAAAGCAATGAAACTCATTGGAGAGTATAGAACCACAACCATCATTGATGGAATGTATGATGATAATGTTATTAGTTTAAAATCAGAGAATATATTTCTTTCAAATTTTACTATAAAAAACACAGGGGGATTAAAAGATAATACTGCAATTCATATTCAATCTAATAACACTACTATTTCAACATGTCTTATTTATAGGTCTCGTATAGGATTAAAAATAACTAATTCAAATATTACAACAGTAACCAACTGTCTCTTTCATACAAACGGAAAGAGCGTCCAAGCAGAAAACTCTTCCTCCATCAACATAGATGCATCTGAATTTTCTTATAGTGGCATTGGAATACAGCTATACAAATGCAAAGAGATACTATTGGATCATGTCTATGCACATGAAAATGGGATTGTTTCATTTATCAATTCGTCATCAGACATTATCATAACTCATAGTGCAAGTTGTGACAACAATGACAATGCGGGAGGCATCTATTTCTATAATTCGCATAATATACAAGTGTACAATTCCCATGCAATTCATTGCGGAGCAGGGTTCAAAATTGTCAATTCAACGAATGTATCTTTTCGCAGATGTAACTTAGAGTATAATACGCATTTCACCTTCTGGATATATGACCATTCATCCAATATAACGATCAATCACTGTAACATCATACATAATTTACGACATGGAATCCATATCACAGATAGCAGTTGCATTATCACATATTCGAATCTGTATGATAACCTGATTGAATCCGTTCTTCCAAAAAATTCCAATGTGATTGCTAAACACAATTTCTGGGGTTCAACACTTGGGCCAGTGGTTTCACAAGGATTTCGATTAGCAGATGCCATCAGTAGAGATTTTGGAACAATAACATTTGTTCCATGGAAAACCCATGCATGGGAGAATGTGGGAACAGATTGGGTTATTAATGAAACATTTGAAAAAACAATAGTCCATGGTTATGGCGATTCATTGATAGATATTTCCGGAGACGATACTGATGGTGATGGCATTCCTGACAGGTGGGAACAAGAATTCAACTATAACGTAACCGTCTGGGATGATCATGCACGTCTTGATCCTGATGGTGATGCATTAAGCAATCTCGAAGAATGCTATGCATATGCGTGGGGGGCAAATCCGTATCAAAAAGACCTCTTTCTTGAATTTGATCACATGCAATCACTACATCATGATGCTTCTAATGTTCTCCCTCAAATATATGTTGAGCAAATGAAAGAACGGTTCGCTGAACATGACATTGTATTGCATGTGGATCAAGGTGCACTTGGTGGTGGAGAAGAATTACCCTTTATCACAAATTTTGACTTTGGCGAACTCGTCGATTTATTCTGGGAGTACTTCTTGCATAATGATTTAAACAATCCACGGAAAAACATATTTCACTATGGAATCATCTGCGATCAGGGACCAGGAAATGGGTTTGCCTTTGTCGGATGGGCACATCTCAACAGCTTTTGCATCTCAGCAGATGAACTATTAAAAAACCAGCCTTTATTTGAGCGAGGATGGCTCATCACTTGTGGAAGTATGCATGAAACGGGGCATACCCTCGGCTTATTCTCTGATGACTTCGGAGGAAATGACAACCACGCTTCAATAAAACCACAATACACGGATTTTTGGTATTATCGAAACTATAAAAGCTGTATGAACTACCGGTACACCTACACCATTCTCGACTATTCAGATGGAGATCATGGAAAGGTAGATTATAATGATTGGGAAGGTATGGAATTAGACTTTTTCAAAAACACTCATTTTGAATGGCCTAAGAACTAATTCGCTTTATTCCTCTTTGAAGAACGTTTTAATTTTTCACTAAAAAAATCTCTGAAATTGTACTATAAATCTCCCTTCCAAGCCAATAATAGCATGGTTTTTCCCCAATAGGGGAACAAAATGTGTCGGCGTTTTATATCACTTCCTCCATCGATTCATCCTACACACTAAAGTTTGGGGATTTCTCGCTTGGATTCTCTTGATATCTCTTTTAATCTTTTCACATATTCTACTCTATTTGAGATGTGATGGTGGACATTGTGCATAAAGATTAAATCGATTGTTCCCTGAGGTAAAGGTATGTTATCTTCAGTTGCTAGAATGGGTATAATATGACAGTGTTTCTGTTGCTTGGTATTGTCCAAAAAAAATTCTAATACTTCTTTGTTAGTGTCTAAAGAGTAAACTTTTCCTTGTTTTTTCACTAATTCTGAAAAACGAAATGAAAAGTACCATCTTCTTGAATATATGTCAGCAATGTGTTGTCTTTGGTGGATGCTGAGATGTTTTATGATTTCCTCTGGTTTCTTCTTTAGATGTGACGCTTATCTATTGAACAGCAATCGTACTCTTTAGAGAACATCTCAAATGTTTTACCAACTCATCAATGCTCTCTTTTGTTGTATTAAAAGAGCACATCAATCTAGCTACTGAATCATTATCATCGGAAACATGGAAAAAGAATTTTTTTCTTAATTGTTGCAAGTTTTGTTTTGGAATATAAGCAAAAACCATATTTGCTTCTGCGTTCTGGACAATGTTGACCTCAGGGATTTTTCTGAGTTCATTTTTTAGATATTGTGCCATTTCATTTGCATGCCCTGCGTTTTTCTTCCAAAGATCATGTTCAAGAAACGCGTTAAATTGTGCTGATATATAACGCATTTTTGATGTAAGTTGCATACCTTGTTTACGATAAAATTCAAAATCCTTTGATAGTTCTTTCTCAAAAAATGACAGCTTCCCCATACATCATGCCGTTTTTCGTACCGCCAAATGAGAGAATATCTACACCAACATCTTTTGTTATTTCTTTTAGATCCTTTTTTAAGAAAACAGCTGCGTTAGAAAGACGGGCACCATCCATATGCACAAGTAAACTATTCTTATGGGCAAAACTACAAAGCTTTTTTAATTCATCCACAGTATAAGTGGTTCCAAGTTCAGTTGATTGAGTAAGGGAAATGACTTTCGGTTGGGCCATATGAACATCGCCTCTTCCTAACAGATAGGGTTGTATCAGTTCGGGTTTAAGTTTTCCATCTTTGGTAGAAATTGTTACAAGTTTGCATCCAGTAAATTTTTCTGGTCCACAGCATTCATGAACATTCATATGAGCGGTATCTGCACATATTATCGAATTAAATGAATTAGTCACTGTTTTTAGACCAACAATATTTGCTGCCGTGCCATTATAAACAAAAAAAACATCAATATCTGATCCAAACACCTTTTGAAATTTTTTAACAGCAGATTCAGTATACTTGTCTCCACCGTATGAAATGTTGTACCCTTTATTAGCGTCAATGAGTGCTTTCACAATATCTAGATGGATGCCTGAATGGTTATCACTTCCAAATTCAACGTTTAAAGTCATATTTCCATCCTTATTATGCAAGTTAAATTTTCATAATACTGCATAAGAAACAGTTTTCAAATAACTTAGTTGTATTTTTAATGATTGGGTTATTGAGAATTTAATCTGCTCTTTCGATATACTTATGTATACTTCCACTATGAAAGATTTTAAAAAACGTTGATGCACACATTATATGAAAGGATCTTACATTCTCGTTATAGAATTAAAAAATTCTCAAAAAATCAAGATAGGAAAACTTGGGCATCTGTTTTTCAAGGAAGGTTTTTATATTTATGTTGGTAGTGCAATGAATAATCTAGAAAAACGTATCACTCGTCATCTATCTACGAATAAAAAACTTCATTGGTATATAGATTATTTTTCAAAAAAAGCAAGCATTATTGAGGCATACGTCAAAGAAAACACTATCAAAGAAGAATGTAAAATAGCACATAGGGTTTTCGAAAATCTCGAAACGATTTCCGGGTTTGGTTGTACCGATTGTACATGTGAAAGCCACCTGTTTTATGGTTCTTTAGACAAAATATATTCTATCATAAGAAGATTGGATATGAAAAAATACCTATTTTAAACAACTTTTTTCTTATTTTTTTGTGAAAGTTGTGAAGGTAACAGATACAACATGACTGACTGAAGTGTTTTGTTCAGTAAACAATATAACCTGCCTCATGTAAGAGTTGAAAAAAAGTTATCAAATATAATTTTATAGTAATTTATATATATATAGCAAAATAATTTAAATTATAATGATTAGACATACATTAACTTGGGATGAACACAAGATATTATTCATTGCATTGATTATTAGTAGTAGTACATTAATGATTATTGGGACCACGCCTGTTCATGAATTTAGTCACTGGATAATGTCCAAAGTTGATCCATATATTGAACCTGTGGAAATACACATTTTTGCTAATGTTCAGAATATAAAACCTGAAAATGTACTTTTTTCTCCCCTTGGTTACGTTATTATTGAGGAGGAATATCCTGGTGCATTTCAAGAGAGACCTTATGTATGGGATACGATACAGGAACTCGTGTGCGTTTCTATTCAAATTGTTATAACTATTTTTGTTTCCTTAGAATTCATTATATATGTGTCAAAAGATAAAAATACAATAAAATCTTATAGCTAATATTTTCACAAAAAATTAAAAGGTAAAGATATTAAAAAAAAGAATTTTAAGATAAGTATACAATCTTAAAAATTATCTTCTCAATTCAGGGAAAGGGATTTGAATAAAAAGTTATTTATAAAACAATAATTTGAAATCGATATAGGCATCTTATACCTCTTAAAAAATAATACATACATCACGGCTTTTCATCTGCGGGACTTTCGTTTCACTTCAGTCCACGTAGTATTCTCAGCCGTGATTCATAAAATCTTTTAATATACCATCCGTTTCATCTCTCATGAGGATTGCGCATATCTCTGACATTCATTGCACGCAGGGAACTGATTTTAATGAAAAAATCTTTGAGAAGGCAACTCGGATCGTTAATTCATTAGATCCTGAGTTTGTGTTTGTCTCCGGTGATATGACAACAGATGGGTTGTTGTCAGAATATGAGCTTGCTCAGAGAAAACTTAAAGAGATTTCGAGTACACTATACGTGGTTCCTGGGAACCACGATGAACGAAATCTAGGGTTTAAACTGTTTCCAGAGTTTTTTGGAGAAACAGATTTTATGCATTCCTTTAAAGAGCTAACGTTAATCGGTCTTGGTTCAAGCGAACCAGATAAGGATGATGGGAGACTTGGTCGTGGCCGGTATCAAAAAATCGAAGAATGTATCGAATCTCATAAGTTGATAATTGTTGGTTTTCATCACCATCTTGTCCCTGTTCCAGGATCAGGAAAGGAAACAAATATAATTGAAGATGCAGGTGAAACATTGGATCTTATCTTACGAAGGGAAGTCCCCCTTGTGTTAATGGGGCATCGGCATGTCCCGTGGGCTGTAAGAATCCATAAGACGTTGTTAGTCAATGCTGGTACATTCTCTTGTAATAGAACCCGAGCACATTTTGGATATACGTTTAATGTGATCGACATTGAAGACAGGATGATAACCATTAGTACGGTTGATATCAAAAAGGAGCAGACAAAGAAGATGGTCGAGTATAATCTTTCTGATGGTAGATATGTCAATTATTATTACGATGACATCATTAAGTGTCTATAAGCTTGAAACGCTTAAAGCATATGAATTTTTTTTCTTTTTTATTGAATGAATGATTATGAACAGATGGTACCCATTTTTATTGCAGATAGGTACTGAAATATTATAGTGAAAAAAGGCTTTTCCCATGAATGGTTTTATGTATGAAACGCTGAGCGAACAATGGAGTAGATTAATCATATTTGTTGTCAAAGATAAGAAAAGCGTATACTCCTCCGACCACAGTAAGTATCAGGCTACAACAACTAAACAGGATTAAACAAATATATAAAGGGGGTAATTGTTTGTTTATTTTTAATAATTAAATATGGTTTAGGAAAGAGAGATTGAGTGGAATCCGTACCGTTTTACGAGATATTGGTACCATATTCATCGTGATCGGAATAGTATCTTTTACTGTACTACTTGTTCCAATATTTTTTCAAGAATACGAACCTTATACACCATATAATGGACTGACCGTAATATTCATAACCTCTGCTGTTTTTATCTTGATAGGTTTGCCTCTCTATTATGTGTTTAGGCGGGCAACTCAAACAAATTTTAAAACTGCGATGATCACTGCGGCCTGTACGTGGGTGTTTGTTTCTTTAATCGCAAGTATCCCTTTTTGGCTGATGCCATATAATATTCAAACACTACAAACAATGGACATACTTTCTGGTTTTTTTGAGTCCATGTCGGGGTGGACGGGAACAGGTCTCACCATGGTGGATAATGAAGAGTTGTTGCCCTTCACATTACAATTTTGGCGGACGTTTATCCAGTGGATTGGAGGTGTTGGAGTGATTGTCTTAACGTTATCTATTCTTGCTCGACCTGGGACTGGATCGTATGTATTGTATAAAAGTGAAGGAAGGGAAAATAAAACACACCCGTCGGTGGTATCGACCGTTCGCTCAATATGGCGGATATATATTTTCTATACTCTTATTGGAATGCTATCCTTGATACTCATTGGATTTTTCATCCCTGGTGAAATGAATATCTGGGAATCATTGAACCATGCGATGTGCGGACTTGCTACAGGTGGTTTTTCAGTGACAGATGATAGTATGGCAGGGTTTGGGGGCATGAGTCAGTGTGTAATTGTTGTTCTTATGATCTTAGGGTCAATTGCGTTCGCCTCTCATCTTGATTTATTGAAAGGGCGATTTAAAAAATTTTTTTCCGATCCACAAAATAAAGCATTAATATTTATCATTATCATAGGAGTACTTGTTCTTCTTTTTATAAATATTAAGTGGAGTATGAATTTTTCTTTGATTGCTTCCGCATTTCCTGTCGCTGCATTTCAGTTTGTTTCCGCTCTCTCTTGTACGGGATTTCAAACTGTTAATACTTTTACTGACTGGTCTGAAGCTGCCAAACTTGTACTATCAATTGCCATGATTATAGGTGGAGCTGCTGGCTCAACGGCTGGTGGCATTAAGTTATTCCGAGTTGTTTTATTGTACAAAGGAATTGGCTGGCGTGTCAAACGAACACTTTCTTCACCTCGGAGAGTATTTGTTCATAAATTTGGCGAAAAATCGTTATCAACGGAAATTGTCAATAATTTGATCAATGAGGCGGCCATTATTACTTGCTTATGGGTTGCTATCCTCTTTGCATCGATACTGTTTTTATCAGAACTGTATCCTGACTATTCGCTTGGTACTGTTATATTTGAGGTATGTTCTGCGCAAGGAAATGTAGGCTTGCAAGGTATCACTCAATATGGGATGTATGATTCAGCAAAATTGATGTTAATTCTTAATATGTGGATTGGGCGACTAGAGATCATACCAATTATCGTTCTCATTCGTTCCTTATTTGGTTTCCGAAAATAATCTGATGTGAATTACTATTGTTTTTATTTCTCTAAAGAAAAAATAAAACCTTTTCCCAGGAAGGATTTTTCAAGCGAAAGACTGGGCGCGATACTTGTATTGATCGGATAATCATGCTTCTTCTTTCTCAGTCCTGTATTGGAGTATTTTCTTGAAGTATTTCCAGTGCCAAACAATGTGAAATATTGATATAATGGCCATAGCGATACCTGTTTCAACATGCCAAAATAGCATTTCCGAATAGAAAGAAAGTCGTATGCCATAGCTCAGTAATATTGCCAGAATGATCCCAGAAACTCCCGATATTAAGAACGTTATCAACAGAATGCCATTCCATAGTTTTCTATGTTTTGACAATCTTATTTTTTTCTTCTTTGATAGGGCCAATGTCAATAGGTAGAAAATGAAGAGGATTCCCGCTATTGGTATGAAGTAATAGTTTATGCCAGAATTTTTTATTGCAGAATAATTATTTAGATTTGTTGGCGAATTCATTTCGCTGTTTGATATTTCTCTTTGTGCTGGTGAAGGCTGTGACAAATCGCATATATTGTCATGATCGATATCTCTATATCTTCCGCATGTTCCTGGATAGGATTCGTTTACTTCTCCAAACGGGCAATTCTCCCATCCACAAACTGTTTGACCTAGAACGATAATAGTAAATAGGGCTGTAGCAGAAAAGATAAGGGACGTGTGTGATCTTGAGTTTCTTTTTTTATCCATAGCACCACGTATTATGTTGTTTCCAGTATATAACGATAGTGCATATTTATCACACAACCTCGTATTAAAGAGCATTTGCCATCCAAAAACAGACGCCTTAATACAATGTTCATGATTTTTACAGGTAAATTGGTACTCAAATCCCAACAGGTTCAAATTCCTTTACATGCAACTCTATTGGAACAAACTCTATGAGGTAACAGTATTGATGGTGTACAAGATAGTATTAACGCCTCTCGTTGTAATCCAAGTATCGTACGATGTTGTACTTTGTCTACTTAAAGAATCAATGATGTTTTACCATTTAAAAGCTGCTCTGAACGTATCGTCTAGATGTATTATCTAAATAATAAATGACATACATGTTTCATTAATAATTATTAATGTTTTATCGTTATCTATTTATATACGAATTTTGTTAATATTTTATGATTGTATTGGGAGGCAAAAAAATGAAAGAATATGTGTGTAAGTATATGATACTTATAGTGGTCGTTCTAAGTCTTAACATTCCAGTGATGGGCTCTAATCTCTTCGTAGGTAAGACAGAGATAACGGAAAGTATGGAACTAGCAACTATGCATACAATGCAACAGCGATTGTCTCTTGGTGATAAACCAACTATAACGGATAGCTCGGGAGGCACAACGTTCTTTGGATTGTTTGTTGGTTATAATGGACAAGGTGTAAGAGGAGAGAACGATGCAAACGCCATGAGCAATGCATTGGATAAAGATAAAGGTGATCAGTTTAAAGGTTGGGAGCCAGGTAATAAAGTTGTGTGTGGGACCGGAAATACTATTCCCCTTTCCGGCAAAATCAATAGTTTTAAGGATGGAAAATCACCTCCTCCTGACCCCAAACCTGGTGACGAATTTGTGTTTTATTATTCAGGTCATGGGAGCAACCATACAAGAGCTGATGGAAGAACCGACCCTAAAAAAGAACCAGAGGAAACAACACCAGATCCTAAGGATGAACCAGATAGTTTTGATAATTCTATTGTAGTACAGGGAGGCCATGTCAGTGACGATGAACTTGCAGAATGGCTTAGCGGTTTTCCTGACTGTGTCACGATTACAGTGATTCTTGATAGTTGTTATTCAGGGACATTTAGAGATGGCGCAAAGGATTTAAAAAGTGCAAAAAATGCAAATGGTGAACCGTATGGTGATGATCATTTAGCTATACTTGCTGCCTCAAACAATACTACTAAACAATCACCATATCATTGGGACGATTCGGACGGGGATGGTAAAATTACACTTGATGAATTAGAAGGCCCCTTTTCGAGGATTGTGGATGATGAAAACCACAATGGCAAAAAGGACGAAGGAGAAAGAACTGTGGTTTGGGTTGATGAAGATGGTGATGGGGAAGTGTCTCCTGACGAAAAATATGACCCAGCAGGGTTTGTTATGATTGGTGATTTCTCCATTGGACTCATGAAAGGATTAGAAACGCCAAAAAATTGTTTACTAGCATCATCCACGAACGCGGACAGAAATCAGGATGGAGTGACCACGAGCAAAGAACTGTTTGAATATACGATCCTCTACTTACATGATGAATGGGAAAAAGACAATGACGGGGACGGTCTTCTGAACGAGGATGGCGTTGATTTTATCGATGATTATTCCCTTGATGAACAATTTTTTGACATTGATAATGATGGTGATTTATTAATTGATGAGGATCCCGCCCCCCCGCCATCAAAATTCTGGCCAAATGTAGCCCCTCAGACACCGGAAACACCGATTGGCCCAATTTCTGGGAAAACTGATGAAACCTACTCCTACGAAACACAAACAACCGACCAGGACATCGATGATGTGTACTATTGGTTTGAATGGGGAGACGGAACAAATAGTGGGTGGCTAGGACCCTATGCCTCAGGTACAGTCATGGCAGCGGAACATGCTTGGAGTGAAAAAGGAGAGTATCTCATAAAAGTAAAAGCACGCGATCGGTGTTTTGAGGAGAGCGAGTGGACAACCCTTGAAGTAAGTATGCCACAGATACACAGGTACAACCCATTCATACAGGCCTTCCATAAGGTGTTGGATCGCTTTCAATTCCTTCAGCCTCTTTTCTTAGATGCTTATTAGAGTATCTGTTGTATCATGTATGGGTACTCGTAACTCAGTTTCCCTTTCCTTTTTATTTTTTTGCCAGAGTAACATACTGATACTGATTTTTTGTAGAAAACAATAACTCAACCTCGTGAAATCCTGCATCTGTCAATGCTTGTTTCATTCCCGAAGGATCAAGATGAGCGGTGTTTCCCACTAGAAATTCCTCAATTTTAATAAAAAGATTTGATACAAATGTGTTGGGAACCCAGAGATCAATAATAAAAATGCGACCTTGTTTTTTCAAAATGCGGAATACCTCACACAGAGCACGATATTGTTTGTTTTTATCGATATGATGTATGGCATTAATCATAATTGCAAGTGTACATGTGTCACTTTTTAGCGGAAAAGACGTAGCATCCCCTTGAATAATTGACAAGGTAGGGTTGTCTACTTTTTGTAGCATTTTTCTGGAAAGATCGATAACGACTATGTCACTGTTCTGTGTCTTCTTTCGAAGCGCTTTCGCTATCAATCCTGTCCCTCCGCCGACGTCGATGATTGTTTCATGTTGATTGAGGACCAAATAGTCATTCATCAGGGAACAAGTGCTTGAAAAATCATCCAAGATGTGTTTTTCAACAAAATTGTATAGTAACGCTGCTTTATCAAACGAGCCACGAGTCATTTTCTATCGTGATCAGTAGAAAGAAAATATTTTTTAATAGTTGTCGTGTCAATTACGTCCAATTTCTAAAGATACATTAGTAAACAGTTTGCTTGCCACCATAAAATTAAAAATAAGAATTTTTTTAAAAATAGTTAGATTTACTAGTCATACTTCAAGGAATTTTTAGACCGCTTCCATGCAATTCTTTGTGAAATTGTTGGAACAATTTTCGATCCTTCACTCATTTTGCTTTCGGACTATTTTTTTGATTAACCCGACTGGAACATTGGTTTATATTTAGCAAAAAGTTAACATTGCTAGTCATACTAATGATGTACTTACCAAACTAAAAGATCTACAAAAAGTAGAAACATACTTGTCTCTTCATCCTTACGTATTGGATTTAATCCAGGCAAAAAACAAAATAAGAATAAGAAGTATACTAGAAAACAACTTTAGAGAAAATCGTCAGTATTAAAGAAAAAGAGAAGAGAGAGCTATTAGGGATACCCACCAATTTTGAGACTTGGATCACCAAACAATATAAATTCCTGCAGACTTTTGCAATGTACCTTGTCGGTATGTACGGGGAAAAGGTCAACGTAATTTGCTAACGCTGTTTGATGAAGGATGCCAAGAGTATCTATCCCATCGTGACCATACAACCGGAAGAGTTCAACCGCAAGAAAACCTCCATACAGTTCTGCATCATCAAGAATACCATTTTCATCAGTATCGCCGATAGCCCCATAGCATATATTGGTATTGGTTAAGGTAGCAATAGCACCTGCATTTTTCTCTTGGACTATGCTCCATGCAATGCATTCATAGATGCAATCGGCACTATTATATTCAGGATCCTTCTGAAGCAATTTCAAAATGTTTATGATGCCAACATCAAATCGACCGTGAATACATTCCCCCAGCACAACAATTGGATACATGTCCGTATTATGCAATTGCGAAATGGAATCAAGATCAAAAACAATGAACTCAGGGCCACCAGGCATCACCATTCTAACTCTATCAGTGCCCCCTCTTCCACGAGTCAATAAAAAACCGCATCCCTGATTCACAGCGTCAATAAAATCCTCTGGACCTGACAAGCTTCCAGTCGAGGCATATAACTTTTTAATTAAAAAATCATCCATATAGTTAGCTGCAACATCACAGGTGGCTTCACCTTCATATCCGGTATAATCGGGAAAGGAATCACCGCCAACAAATACTGCCTGGTTACACCAACTTTGTCCATATGCTGTAGTTTCATACGTAATAATTTTTTCAACGACTGTGTTTACTTCGTCTGTCGTTCGACACGGCAATCGCCCAATTGCAACATCAGGCGTCAAATTAAGTTTATCTCCAGTAAACCCCCACTCGGCAAAAATGCCGTTCTTATTTGAATCCCAATCCTCAAATTCATTATTTTCTTTATAGACATCAGCAAAATATAAATCTGTGAGAAATACTTTATGACCAGACCCATCATTCAGATTTGCATATCTGACGGGGACAAACCAATTAAAACTTAAAGGTTTCATTCCACCAACGAGTAAGACATATTCAATTCCCCACTGTTCAATGGCATCTTTGATAAAATACTTGACCTTTTCCGCATCATCTCTTCCAGTATATTCACTATAGATGTCTTCCGTTGTTTTCAACACCGTTTGAACACCATAGCTAGCTTTATGTGTAATTAATGGTTGAATACTTGTTGAGAATTTATTGGGTGCAATAATGACCAGATCATATGCAATAGTACGTGCTGATTGTGCATTGATTTTATTACTGGAATACGCCCCTGCTCCACATCCACTCAGGACTAAAAGCCCCAAAAATAATAATGTTATGATTTTGCTCATGGTTTTCATACCCCGATAATTATATGATAATACTCTATTAAAAAATCTATCGATGGTTAATTGTACAAAAGAATAAAAATTCACATAAAGAATAAAACGATGTACAAATTTTACAATCCACAAGAATACAATACTCTCTATTGGAGTAAAAAAAGGTGTTTTTTAAAAAAAAATAGGGGGGAGGAATGGAATTGCCCTAGGGATGTTCGATTTAGTAAGTCTAAAAAGGAAGAGGGGGAGATCTATATGTTAAAGATCCCACGAAGAGTCTCCAAAAGCTGGAACAAGAAGGGCAATTCAAACAGTTTGGCTTTCTTGTATGTAACAGTGTACTCTGTCGATGGACTGATATGGTCAAAAATATCTTTCGCACGAAGAGTCACTTTATAGGTGCCTTTCTCTGTAAATGCGTGATCCCTTCTTACCTCATCCCCAGAGATGAATGGTCCGATCCACGGCGTAACAGGATCATCATCGTCACATAAGAGTACGTGATTATCTATTTTTTCCCAAGTTATATCGTAATAGACTTGATCTCCATCAGGATCTGTGGAGTAAAAAGTACATCGATATGTATCTCCTTGTAAGTCGCTTTTTTCTTGTATGATAGTTGGTGCACTTGGAGCTCTATTGGCGGTCTTTGCGTCGTCATCATCTCCCAATGCTACGGTGCCCAATCCTACCATTGCCAGCATTCCAATACATAGTATGGTTAATATTTTTCTCATTTTTTCACCTCATTTTTTCCATATTTTTTTTCTTACAATTTTTTCTATTTTTATTTTAAAAGATGTTCTTTCAACCTCTGCCATCTGCCCAATTTAAATTTCTTATGTTGTGCAGCAAGCGTTTCAACGTAACCAGCATCAAAACTTTCGATATCTTTTATTCTAGAATTTGCAAATACCTCCACTTCCAAATATATCTTTTTTTCAACCATTAGTGATTCAAAGCTATTTATGGAACATAAGACTTATGATGAATTTTTTGAACAAAATGAAAAGATTTATCTTCTAGATTTTAATAAGTACAAGACGGAAAATTAACAAAATGATAAGTGAGGGGCGACTGACAACATGCGAGATTTAGATTCTAAAGACCACAAGATCTTATACCACCTTTTTTTGAATTCAAGGGAATCATTATCAACTATAGGAAAAAAGGTAGGATTGCCGAAAACCATTGTAAAATATAGAATCGATCGGTTAGTGAATGAAAACATCATCCAAAATTTTAATGCCATGATAGATGTCTTTAAACTTGGATATGTCGTCTATCGGCTAAATTTTGTGTTCCAATACGCATCGCCAGAGAAGGAAAATGAGATTATTGAATACTTTGTCACCTATAATAATACGTGGAGTGCAGCTTCATCGAAAGGGAGGTATGATTTCACAGCAACAATCCTTGTGCAAAATCCAAGTGACTTTTATGCGTTTTATGAAGAAACATTGAAGCGCTATCGGTATTATCTAAAAGAAATAGGTTTCTCTCAATTATATGAAAAATTTGGATATAAACACGCCACGCTATTCACTGAACTCCCCGCCTCGGATGAAAAAGCCTATGAGTATCGATATACGGGCCAAATCGTAGAAATCGACCCCGTTGATTATCAAATTCTCTACCTCTTGTCAAAGAATAGTAGAATCCCGAGCATCGAAATTGCCAAACAAATCGATATGACATCAACAACAATAATAAACCGAATTAATAAATTAATTAAATTGGGGATTATCCAAAGGTATTCAATTACGATAGATTCCAATAAGCTTGGGTATAAGCCATTCAATGTAAATCTCTCACTAAGAAATTATGACAAGAAGAATTACATTATCAACTATCTAAGTAACATTCCCTTTATCTGGGAGATACATAAAGCAATAGGGGGGTGTGATTTAGAAATCTACGTATTTACGCTGAATTTCGAACACTTCCACACCCTAATGGAAGATTTACGCAATAAATTCCCTGATGATATTACAAATTATGATTATCTCTACGTGACAAAAGTCTATAAAACAAATTTCTTACCAAAAAAGAAATAGACTCTTAGTGTGTTGTTTTTCCTTTATTCAACACATTGTCGATCCTTGTTTTTAATTCATGAACATCAACAGGTTTTTCGATATAATCGTCTGCAATCATGGTCCCTGCGCTGGTGGCAAATCCATCTGAACGGGCAGTGAGAAAGATCACAGGTATCTTTTTCCATTTTTGATGTGCCCGTAACTTATCAAACACCTCCCACCCATTCATTTCTGGCATCATGATATCTAAAAGGATCAAATCGGGCATGATACTCTTTTCAAGTAATTCAAAACATTTTTTCCCGGATTCAGCAGCAATGAGCTCATAGCGATTTGGATAAAATTCAGCAAAACTGGTTTGTATTGAAAATATTTGATCGTGTTCATCATCCACCAACATGATTTTTTTCATAGTCTGACACTCTTCTACGCATACTAAGAATCATTACATGGTTCTTTACTCTTACCATTACGCATCATAGAACATTAATTATTTTTTTCATGTTTTGTCTCTCTGACAAATAATGGTAGTGTGAAATATACAGTCGTTCCTTTTTCTAACCCAGGGCTTTCTACCCAAATTTTTCCATGATGTTTTTCAATAATTTTCTTGGAGATGGCCATACCTAATCCGCTACTTTCAAAATCATGACGAGCGGTGTCACCTTTATAAAACTCATCAAAAATATGTTCAATTTGATCCGAATTCATACCTATCCCTTGATCGTGAATTGATATGGTACAATGCTGATTTTCTTGTGTTATGTTCAGTGTTATCTGAGTATTCTCATGAGAGTATTTCACTGCATTTTCCAGCAGATTTGAAAACAATTCCTCTAATCGGAGTTTATCCGCTGTGACCACATGATTTCCAAGAATATTATTGTTTACGTCTATTTTTTTACTTTCAAATAACGTTTTTTTATTTTGAATAATGCGTTGTACTTCTTGAGTTAAATCAATTTTTTCAAGATTGAATCTCGTTTTAGAGGAATTTAATTTAGCCAGTTGTAACGTTTTTATTACAATATTTTTCATATAATCTATATTTCTTTTCAACACTTGTAAAATCTCTTTTCTTTTGCCATCCGTCTCTTGTTTTTCAAGGATAGGAATGAGCATCATTAATGGTGCCAACGGACTTTTTAAATCATGACTCAGTTGATTAATGAAATCATCTTTTTGTTGTAGGAGTTGTTCTACTTCTTTGGTTCTCTCTTTGATTCTTTGTTCCAATTCTTTGTTTAACGCATCTAGGTCCTGTTTTGTTTTTTCTAAATCTACGTTTATTTTTTCCAGATAGTCAGTTTTATCTTCTAATTCTTCTGTTCTTTTTGTTACTAGTTTTTCGAGATTGACATTATATTCCTTTAAACTATCCTGAGATCTTTTCAGATCAATACTCAATTTATTAAAAGCGACACCAAGTTGACCTAATTCGTCTCTTGATTTGACTTTCACCAAATTCCCTAAATCACCTTCACTCATTTGTCTTACAGCATTCATCAACCTACCGATGGGTGTTGTAATAAAACGATTAAAAAGGATATAGATGAGGAAAAACGAAATTATAATGAAAATACTTGCATAGAAAAAAAGGGTGGTATACATCTCAACCCTTGAATTGTCTAATGGGGCTAATGAAAATAAAAATCTGACTGAGATATCATGACGATCCCACTCATCAAAATATGGTTGGATAATATCGATGTACTTGCCACTTTCGTTCACAATGGTGGAAGAGGTAAAATTTCCCGCTCGTAGAATTGAAGTAGTATCCTCAAGATATCTTGTGCCGTATTGTTCTTCGTTGTATTCCCCTTGCTCAATTTCTATGGAATCGAAGAGTATTTTTCCATTCACATCCACAATTTGTAATGTGATAAGTTCACTATTTAATTTCATTAATTTATCAAAATTTTCTCGTAAATAGTAAAAACCAAAGCCTTCAAGGTAGTTCTTATGGACGTTAATATATTCATTTATAGATAAACTAGCATACGATTCAGAGTTTTCAATTACGGTGGTTTTTGCTGCATTATATTCTCTATTTATAATTATAAGTGAACTCGTAAAAAAAACAAGACTCAGAATAACCAAGAGAGGTAAAATAATTTTAATTTGAAGACCGTGAACGTTTATCAATGTTTTATCTCCATAATCATGTTTTCCTGCCATGGTACATTCAATCTTGCCTAAAACCAATATTCTCAACTTTAATATTCATGTTTAAGCTTGGTACCCAGTCAATATTCTCATCAGCTGCATGAATGCTTTTCCATGATAGCAACGGGATACAAGCAACGTCGTCCATAGCAATTTCAAATCCCTGCTTCATCAGCGTCAGTCTTTTCATAGGATCCATCATGCAAGAAATGGCTGCCCCTATCCTATCCACTTCAGGGTTGGAATAATACCCCGTGTTATACGTACCGATTCCCTTTGACACATTGATAGTCCGAATCAAATAATCATAGATCTCCCCCCCATCGCCCGTTGAAGGTATCCATGCAGATATATAACACGAAGTATTTCGCATCAATATTTTTGTAAAAAATTCCTCAACGGGCAGTCTGTTTAATGAAACATTAATAATTTTCGACAACTGTTCTTCTAACACATCGCAAATGGCTAGATAATCATAACTTTCCAAAATAGTATCTATCGTTAAATTAAAACCAGCACCATACCCTGACTCGTTTAACAGCTCTCTAGCTTTATCAAGGTCATAGGATAATCGAGAAATATTTGGATTATACCCAAAAATTTCTGGTGTTAAATATTGAGACGCTGGTTCACAGAATAACGTCGTATGATACACCCGTTCAATTAACTCACTGATATTTATCGCATGGTAGAGCGCTTTTCTGACTTTTACATTTGATAATGGATTTACCGTAGCCTTGAAGCTTGCAGTATCATGATCCCTAAAATCAAAACTCACATAGAGGACCGTTGGATTTGTCACGATATAGGTTGAGATACCAGGTGTTTTGGATAAATTTTCAAAAAATAAGGGTAAGATGTTTTCAGCAATATTGATCTCATGAGTGAGAAGAGCGTTTTTTCGATCTTCATCATTCTCTATAACCTTAAAGGTCACTGTCTTGACCACAGGTGAATTCTTCCAGTACTTATCAAACCGTTCAAGCGTCGTAAGATTATTCCCACTAGTTTCAACGAGACGATAGGCACCAGTACCTATGGGCCATTCATTTGTTGTTTCCTCTTGATATTTTTTAGAAACAATCAGGATATCGGTCAACTTGTTCAATAAAATAGGACATGGCTTATCGGTGATGATATCGACGGTATACGTCTCAATTACCCTTGCTTCTTTGACACCGACAAGTAAGTCTCTTAACACATTCGTTTCATCGTTTTTTATGAGATCAATACTAAACTTAACATCTTCAGCTGTCAATGTGTACCCGTTATGAAATTCAACATTTTTTCGAAGTCTAAATCGCCATGTGACATTATCAGGATTATTCCATGATTCAGCAAGTTCAGCTTTTATACGGAATAATTCGTCAAATCCGACAAGAGCGTTAAAGATATTATGATTCATGGATAATGTTGATGTATCATAACTCTCAATCCAGGGATAGAAACCAAAACTTGGGCTAGCGACACCAATACGTAGGGTATCTTGACTAGGTTCTCCCTCATGGTTCTCTTGATCGATACACCCCGCATTAATACAACATACTAATGCAATAAACAAGATAAAAAATACTTTTTTTGACCTCGGACGTCTGCTCATTGTATTGACCAACTTACATGCAATAAAAGAAAATTCGTTATTAAAAGATATTTCTTTTTCATGAAACATGTACCAATTATTTGTACGTAGCATGAAACGAGTTTATTCATAACATTCCGTGTTCGCATGGTTCTGCCCTACGTATCATCCAAGATTCTCGAAAAAATTCTTTTTTCTACTTTTCGTAAAACCTCAATAGTAATATTTTTATCGATTTCAATTATTTTGGATAGTTCTTCACTTGTAATCTTACGAGGATAATCGTAGTAGCCATACTTTTTAGCAGAGCTAAGAATTTTTCTTTGCTCTTTCGTAAGATCAGTAAGAATATCACATTCCTTATTCTCAACTTTTTCAATACGAATATTATTTTGATCTCCAAGTTTTTTTAATGTATCAAAGAATGTTCTCATATTCTCTTCTTGTCCTTGAACAAGATAGATATATTTTTTAGATTTTGAGTCATCCATTCATGTCACTTCCAACGTACTCTATTATACTCATTAATATTGAACGAAGGACATAAAATTTCTTTCAAAATAGTTGAACAAAACATTGAATTTATCGAACAAGCTTTGAATATGTTCAATATATTGCTGTATTCAAGTTTTTTTTTGATATGAAAAGTATGGACAACTTATTGTATTCATGGCATATTGAACTTTACAAATATTTGAATATCTCTTTTTTTAAACAATTTGACAATTAATGTCAATTTGTACAACTTTTTTATCAATAACCTTATAATGTTGAAATTATAATTCTCAATAAGGGGTAAGACAGATGAAAAAAAATGTAGTATTGTTTTGTTTGGTAATTTTGGTAATAAGCGGATTTCAGACGATTGGAACAAGCATCAATAGCGAGCACAAACCACATACCATTGATTTTTCAAACATATTTCATGGCGCATCGTTCAATGACAATTCTGATTATTTAGCGATTAGTTCTCCCGGCATCCTGCAGTATACTACTGAGCCAGGAAGCCCAAGCCTTCCTATCTATCAAAAAATTTTTTCATTTCCCAGAAGCATCAAGGTACAACATGTAACCTGCTCATATTCCTTAGGTTCAGCAGCAGTGTTAGTAAAGAAAGTTATGCCAGTCCCTGATACCGTATACACTATACTCCCCAATGAGTTGAACTGCAAACCATTGCTAAGAGAAACAAAGGAAATCTACGAATCAGATGCTCTCTATCCAACCAGTTGGTATGACTATTCCATCAAATGCGGTCTTGATACACATGGAAACCCCGCAACATATATTGTTGTGACAATCTATCCCTTTCGATACAATCCAGTTCAACATATTCTCCTTTCAATTTCACAGGCTGACATACATATCGAAGTTGATCACATACATACAAAAAACACAAGAACGCCCTCTGAACAGTATGATCTAGTTGTGATAGCCCCTGAGGAATTCTCAAATGAATTGCAACCTCTAATCACACACAAAAACACCATGGGAGTATCGACGCTTCTTAAAACAACAGAGGAGATCTTTAGCGAATATACGGGGTTTGACAAGCCTGAGCAAATTAAATATTTCATTAAGGACGCTAAAGAAACATGGAATGCCTCATATTTCCTTCTTGTGGGAGGTTTAAAATCATACATTTATGCAAAAGATAAAGATGACCAAAGCCAAGGCAGCACTGCCTGGTATGTACCAGTCCGGTATACCAACATTCCAGAGGGCGATGAAAAAGGTGCCATCTCCGACCTCTATTATGCAGACTTATATCGCTATGATGAAGAGGCGCAGCAATGGGAATTTGAGAGCTGGGATAGTAGTGGGGATGGTATCTATGCAAAATGGTCATTTGCAAATAGAGACACCCTGGATCTGCTACCAGATGTCTATGTCGGTCGACTCCCATGTCACAATACCTTTGAATTGAATACCGTTGTTGATAAAATCATCCGCTATGAGTCCTCATCGCCTCAAGAAAAACCTTGGTATACAAAAATGATTGCTGTATCTGGAAAGAACTTCGCCCTCTGGCAGGGACAATGCGATGGAGAGTTTCTGACTGACAGGGCCATTGAAAATATGACTGGACGAATTGATGAAGTTGTGCGTATCTATGCGTCCAATAATCTTACCGGAATTGGTCCTGTCCCTGATTCTGAAGATATCATTAATGAATTTTCAGCGGGAGCAGGCTTCATTGATTTTGAAGGTCATGGAAATCCGATCTCCTGGTCAGTTATTGAGGCAGATGGCGAGTATGAAAATAACGATTGGCATGAAGGTATTAACATTAAGGACATCTGGGATTTATCTAATGGGGACAAGCTCCCGGTTGTCATGGTTGGAGGATGTCATAATGCCCTTTTCAATGTCAGCATCTTACCGATTTTATTGAATCGCAAGGATCATTTTAACTATTATTGGACATGGTATCCCACACCCGTATGCTTTTGCTGGGCAATGGTAATGAAACGAAATGGTGGGGCGATTGCCTGCATAGGGGCAACGGGACTTGGCCCTGCCTCTGGAGGAAATCCCATCTCATTACAGGGTGAAATAGATCTTAATTTCTTTACTGTTTTAAACAATCAACAAATTGAAAAACTAGGACAAGCACATAGTGATGCAATAACAAAATATGTGCTAGAAAATAAGATGGGGCAACGAGAAACATTTACCACAACTATCTTTGAGCTCTTTGGAGACCCAAATCTGCAATTAGGGGGATACCCCTAAACATGTTTTAATGGGGTTAACTAGAATACAAGAGTGTTCGTATATCCCTAAAAGGCAAGAATGTAAAAATAATTCAATAGCGGCAACCTCGCATAGACGTAATACGTTCGTTTACCCCTACTAAAGTCTAGGGGTGCGATTCGTTGCATATAACCAAAGAGAAACACAACTAAGAATGATCAACAACACAAAACAACTTATAGTGATGTACAGAAATAGTGATGAAGGAGAGGGTAGCGGCGATGCTAAAAGACCCGGCTCTGGTTCGGGCATATGATCACGTAGAAAATTCACCAATGCAACGATTCCAAAGAAGAAACTACAACATGTAATACTAAATAACACAACAATATGGGTATTTTCGGGATGGAGTAAACTCTCACCTTTCCAGGACAACTTATAATAGACCCATTTATGTCCTTCCCGTTCAATGCGTTTGATAAACCCCGCCTCAGTGAGTTTCATTAAATGTTCATGCAACGTCATTTTATGAAGATTCGTAGCACGGCATATGTCTGTTAAATTCATTTTTTTTCCATCAAGAGATCGTAAAATATCCAATCGGGTCTCTGAAGCAAGCGCTTTAAATGATTCTATATCCAAACTAACCTTGGTCATAGCAAGTCATCAACGTATATTTTATCTAATGAGAATATAAAAGATATGTGTTTTTGTAAGGTTTTTTACGTACATTTTCAGCCGATATATAAAGTTGAACAGATATAAAGGGATATAAGGTGATAAATTATGAATAAAATCAAAAAAAATGGGATACTTGCGATGGCAGGTCTTTTTATGGTGATGATGGCGGCAACATCCGTCAGTGCCACTGAAGAGGATGAACCTGGTGTACTGGATCGAGTAGACATCACGACGGATACCGCTCCTGACGATAACATGGACGATACCACGTCCAACGAAGATGAACCAAATTTAATATCACCAAACACCGATGCGGATGGAGAACCATTGATCATTGCTCCAGCAGGAAACAGCGAATATGAAGACACGGTACCTGAAGACAATAGCTTTACGACGGGTCTCCTTCTCGTCATGGGACTCTCAGGTCTTGTCAGTCTTGGGGTAGCATTAATTATTTTTAAAAATAAGAATTAATGCCTCCTTTTTTCTTTTTTTATTACATGAACAATACATAGGTGCATATTGAGGATTTTCTCTTTTTTTCACAGTTGTATTCGATGGAAAAGCGTTACGTAACATACTCTAAACGATCTTCTTTTTGTAATCTTTGTGTTACGTGTGTATCTAACGTTATTTCCTTTTTATTGATCATTATTTTATCTAGTCCCATTTCTTGTAATTTGTTGTCAAAGTATTTAGTATCATTTGAAGCTACTACTACCACAATATTCAAGTTTACATCGATATCTTTTCCAATTCTTTAAGGAGTGTAAGTGGAAATGAACACCCGTTTGTGCCTTTCTTAAAAAGGAGAACTCTTGTGGATTACATCCTTTGAGACACACAGACGTGAAGGTTATCAAATCAAGATAGCTGCGTGGTATCTTCTATATCCCATCCTAAAAGAATTCCATTGGCCTCTAGCATGAAAACTAGATGAGGAGTTATATGTTTTAACAGTATATGATTAGGTGTTCTTTACTACTTGTTGGTTCGCCGCCAGAGAGTTTCACGAGTCGATACTTCTTTATACTCGCGAGAATGTTCAAAGAAGAGGCTACTTGTTTGGGAGCATAAAATTCACCCGTATATTTTGCATTCCAGACACTACTTCCAGACCAACAGAATTTGCATGGTACCTTATATCCCATTGTATCAGGAGTTGCTATTCCCCCATAAACTCTTGTTGGACGGAAACGATACTACTTTTGTTGCTCCTGCTTGAATGACGTTTTTCTATTATTGATGATACTTCAATTGGGTCGTACATCTTACATTACGATCTTTCAGAGATATTATTTTGCGTTTTGGTTATGATATTGGGTGATTCAATGCTACCTTCCCATTCAAACCGAAGTCGTCCATTAAAAATTTTATAACTGAGGTTTTTACACAAATTATCCGGTTCAACACTATGAAAGCGTTCTCTAGTGTATTACTCTTGTTTAAAGGAGTATGAACTTTATTGGGCAACTCAAGGTTTGATTACAAATTTAAAAAGTTAAAGAATGTTACTTTTTTTAGCAATAGCATAAATCTTGTTATCTCAGGCATTAAAAGATTTTTACTCTTTGATGCAGAGATAGTCAGCGGCTGCTCTTCCCCTACATTCCCATTGGTATCTTTTGCCTTAGCTTTTATCGAATAATTTTGTCGTTCCGAAAAGGCATGACTCACTTGAATAACCTCTCTAGACTCATAGGGGCCCAACCAGTCAGTATTGCTTCCATCTCCCCAATTAACGTACAAATAGACATCATCTCCTTGGTAATCAACCGCAGATACGTCATAGACATAGTCCGTGTTTATCCTTATAGACGTTGGACCATTGATAAAAGTCGTTGGAGATTCAGAACCAAAAGTGACATTCAAAGTCTCAGCACCAAAAGCATATTGACTAGAATCAACATATTTCAAAGAATAATTCATATGCATATCGATTCGCGCAAGACCATTAGGCCGACCTGACGTAGTGCCCCAGCTATTTAGCATAATCCAATAGTCATTGGCATCTGAATTTTCATCATCATGATACCCAACGACAAGAAGCGCATGTCCTGCAGCTTCATCGTCTACCCATGGATTCCCCGCATAGTAATCCAACTTATAGACGGATTTCTCGTCCTCCTTTCTCCAAAAATCTGAAAAGTGTTTAATATTGTCTTCATCTGCAAAAAAAACTGTAAAAAACACGCCTTTATTTTGATGGAGGGTATTCTTAATATTCTCTATCGCTGTTTCCTCAGGAACCTTAGATGTCTGAATACGTTTTGATTGAATTGATGCAATAGGATAGTTAGGATCCTTTACAATTTCATCGCATGAAACCTGTTCGCATCGGCCGAAAAGGACATAGTCCTGCCAATAAGCATTCTCATTTGTCCAGGGGATAGCTATGCCTGTTAAACTGTAAAATTGGGCAAACTGGAAGAGCGTTCCTCCTTCACAACAGCTAATGCCAGTTGAAGGATATAACTCTCCACAAGTATTCATATATTGAACAGATAAGCGATTCTCCATAACTCCCTTTTGAACCCTTAAAGCAATTTCCAATACCGACGTAGAAGGCCAGGCCCAACAATTACTACAATACCCTTGGTCTCTATCTTCAGGTATATAATATAAAAGGTCCAAAATACTAAAATCTTCAGTGGCTTGAATCTCAAAACCAAGCGCAGGATCAATAAATGCTACTTCCTCCCAATTATAATCTTGTGAATATCTCTTGAGAAATTCCGTATTCGCTCTCATGACGGGAAAGACATCATCATTTAATTCTCCTTGTGTCGAAGTTTCTTTCAGACCTATCACATTAACACTTGAAAACAATAATGTACTTAGGATACAATATAAAAAAAATTTCTTTCTCGTCTCTTTACCCCATTTTTTTTCATGCGATTTAGAATGAGCTTGTTGTGTATTATCAGTATTTTGGATTTGAGAGCTTCCAACTGCAAAAATAGTCCCCATCAACAGTCCCTCAATCAATAAGACACCTATTCTCTTTTTCATACTCTTACCTCAATAGAGATAACAAGCGAACACTGTAAGAAATTTGTTCTATAGAAATTGTACAAAAAGATAAAAAATTAAACAATTTGTACATAATTGTGCAATTTACTACAAGGAAACATATAAATATAAAATATTGCATTAAGTTAACATAATGTTAGTAATAACTAATAATATGTTAGTTTAAAAAAATTAAATGTTACTACTAACACATAAATAAAAGAGGTGAAAAAAATGAAAGGAAAAAAAGAAATTATTATATCTACGGTGCTTGTCACGATGATCCTGTTGACCTTGTGTTTATATCTGATAAATACCAATGAAATCACGGTAAATCAAATCGCAATGGTTGGTATTGTCATAATACTGGTTAGTTTAGCGATGTACATCGTATGGGATAAAATACGGAATGAACAAAAGGGATTACCAGGAAAAGATGAACGGACAATATCCATTAGCCATAAAGCAGGATACTACGGATTTATCGCAGCAATCTGGAGTGCAGTACTCGGTCCAATGTTCATTGACATCATCTTCGAATATGAACTTGATGGAGGAGCTGTATCAGCTATTGTGGTTATGGTCTCAGCATTTGTCTTTGTCCTATCGTATCTCTATCTCTATTGGAAAGGGAAGTAAGCATGAAAACACGCATCAAAGAGCTCAGAGCACGCTATGACCTCACGCAAGAGGATCTAGCAAAACAGATTGGTGTACGACGAGAGACAATTCTGTTCATCGAAAAAGGAAATTATAACCCCTCTTTGAAATTAGCTCATGATATCGCAAAGGCTCTGCAAACAACCATCGATGACTTGTTTATTTTTGAGGATGAATAACAAATCATCCCTCTTCCTCTTTTTTCGATTCATTATGCGATTCATGTGTGTTGCATTTTGTACCAGTGATATAGATTGGTAAAGAACAATTTTTAATAGATTTATTGAACATATTCAGCACTTCTTCGATAAATTCAATGTTTTGTTCAACTATAGTTTAAAAAGATTTATTGAAGACAATATGGTTTCAATATTGTTGTAGGAGGAAACACAATGAAAGAACTCAGGGCATCTTTAGTTATTTTAATGCTGCTCCTAACCGGATATTCAACTGTCTCATTGGCACAAGAAAACAGTCCATCTGAAACAAGTGATCACACAGACATAGAATATTTTACAGGATGTTATATTGAGGCATCAGGAGAGATTGATTTCACCTGGCAATTGAATGACATTCCGGTAGGTTTACGATATCGATATATCTCCTTTTGGCCTATTGTTTTTAATGAACCTAATGTAGATGTAACTCTTTGTACAAAGAAAAATGGGGATGTCCTGTGGGAGGATTCATTTGAATCGGGCCAGTGGGTATTGTACCTTGTTAACTTCATAGGACTCTACAATAATGATGGATCTTCTTCTGACACACTCATCGCTAATCTTGATGGGAGGGTGACGCTGGTGGTGATATCAACAAAAGGGGAGGATGGATACGAGGCATTGAATCAAGCGATTGAGCGATCTTCCTGCATTCCTGATTCACCGAAGGGCATTCCATTACTCAACAGTGGAGGAAGATATCGAAATTGCTACTTAAAAATTTCAGGATACATGCACCATGACTGGCCAGCGGTTGTAAAACTACCCAATATGGTTCAGAAATTATGGCTGTATCAACCTGACACCGCTCAGGTCCGTTTTGGAGTGTATTCTTATATTTTGTTTGAAGACGATGCGTCCATTATGGTGTATGATACAAAGGACGGAACTCTTTTATGGCAACATGAAGGAATACTCGATCCCCTACTCACTCTTGTCGGGTTCTCAGGCGAGTTTGTTATTGACGCATCGCCGCACTCTTTGCCTTATATCACGGTAGAAGGCAGGGTACAATTTCTTGGTATTGTACTACACGATTTCCCTGAACCTTAAGACCGAGACATATGCGTTTTGTTGAACAGACTTACTGAGAAGATGTGTCCGGCACACTAGTCGAAAAATCGATTGGCTAGGATGCGAGATACAAATCCATCTACGTTTTGGATTGAACGAATACAACTTTTCAATATATGAATGTGCGGCATGCTCAAAACGCTTGTCCAATACTCTTTCAAACACACCTAGATGCCATATTTGGCAGTCACCTGCAGATAGAATGGTTTCCCTTTAGTATCTCTTGTTTTCTTGCTCGACTCCCAGGTTTCCTCTATTCTTAAGGAAGTATTACCTTAATATGACGATCTCTACGTGAGAGGTAATACCGCCGATCCGTGAAAGGAACACGCATATTTTGTTACATATACCCACAAGAGCTGTGACACATATGTTGAAAACAACGAAGTGTCCTGGCACTTCGATCTTAGCTGTATGTAAGAGGATACACAATCATGAAACCAGATCAAGATCAGTACTAAAATCAACACGTTTTTCTTGCATCATCACGTTATTTTGAAAGAAATGTTATTAAGAGACAACGTATCAAAAAAAAGAAATTGAAGGGTTATTTCACCCCTCCAATAAAAAAGAGAAAGATTGTTCCTTCCATTTTTTTCGATGTTGCTCCGACGGTAATTGTAATGTCTGTTTTACCAAATCCTAGGACAACGGACGTTTTGATGGTTTCCGAAGCTCCTGGTGAAAGACGATTGATCGTACCTGTTGTTTCTTTCCCGATAACTGCTCCACCCTCTAACATTATCTGCCAGGGAATATTTATTGCGTCCGCGGTACCCGAATTTGTTATATCTACTTTCAGACCAAATCCTCCGGAAATTGTTTGAATTTCGACGACAGGGACATCGACTTCAATTTTATCGAAATATATGGACATATAGTCCTCCCGTTCATCTGTCCACGTGAGGTAGGATCCAGCAACTGCCGAAGAGTGAGTACCTTCCACTACCGATCCACTTTGATCATTTATCCGTGATTCGTCCCAACTGTTTCCTAAATCTTCAGATACAAAGGAATACAGATTGCCATCTTTCAGGCAGGTACAGACTATTTTATTTTCCATAATAGAAACCTTGGGATATTTTCCATTAGAGATGATTTGCGTGCTCTGAAAATTCTGAGCATTATCATTGGAATAGGTACAAGAAATCCCACCATTCAGTTCATACACACAATAACAGAGCCCGTTTGAGGCATCGATATCTGGATATTTTGCATTATCGATCAAGATAGCAAACCACTCGTTATTTATCCACCAGTCTGCAGTACCGTCAAGTAGACACCAATCAATTTCAATACCTTCTTGATTTTCCGCCGAATTGTTTTTTATTTCATACGCCTCAAAGTGCAAGCCAGTTGAAAGATCATTATCCGCTTTCATATTCTCCCATTCATATTCAGCATCACCGTCACCGGTCCAAAGATTATTCAAGGTATTTTCGCCTTCTTGCCATCCAAGATAGAGAACATTTGTTGTTCCATCTGTTCCGTCACCTGTGTAACACACAATTCCTTTCGCAAAAGGATCCGGTGAATATCTGCTATTAATTCCGCATATATCGACGCTATCGATTTCCACCATGTTGTCGTTAGTTGTCCATGTCCCGATGGTCCATCCATCGCCTGTATCGGGGTTAGAGATGTCATCAAAATCAATTGTGGGAAGCGATAAATCAATGGGGATGTAGCTGCCAAACCCTCCATTATCACCAGCATAGTCGATAACAGGTTTTTCAGGGATAAGATTATTGGAGGGAAGTTCCCACGCGATCGTCCCATCCTCGGGTAACCAGGTATCGCCCCCATCATTTGAATATCGTAAGTAGACGTTTGGCGTAACAATGTCTTCATACACCTCAGTAGCCATGACAATATTTCCGGTATTGTCTGTCATTATTGAGGGATTTAAACCGTCCAATCCAAGATTCATGATAGGTGTATCAGTGCCCATCTGACCAATTGATGGTTGATATGTTACATGGACCTTCTGCTTCAGTGTAAGCGTCTCATCCATCAGGCTAAATTTATTAGCAATTTTTTTTATTGTTGGTGAAATAGGATACCCCACCATATCTATTGTGTTATATTGCTCTGTTGATCGTGCCTCTATCTGAACAACTGATAGAGATACCAGTGATGCTATACACAGCACCTCAAGCATTTTTTGAATTTTTTTTCGGTTTTTTAACATCTAATCTCTCCTTTTTTATCTTGTGTAATTGGATGTAGTGGGGGGGCCAAAATGGTATATTACCGAAGGCAAATTTTTCTGAAAGGCATAAATCTAATCATTTTTTTCCACTACTTCCTAATTACAAATTTATTATATTTTTTTGAACAATATAATAATTATTACGAGAAATTTGAACATATTACATAATTTTGATTTGTTTCTATTGTTATGTTCAATAAGCATGAGGAAGTACGTTGAGTACGATAGAAAACGATACTGCCTTACCGATAGTGGCTTTCACCACATAATCTTTTTTTTCTGATGGGTCAAACGATATGCACTTGAAAACGCTCGAAAACGCCTCTAAGAGATTTTTTCATAAACAGAATGTACTGATACTTTGCTGTCCGTCGATCAACAGACGTTCCGTACTGATCTACCCTTTCATGCAGTTGTAACTGGTCTATGAGGTTTCGCTTTTCCCCCGGTATACAGAGTGGGCAAAAGAAATGGGCAGTAAATATCACATCACGATGACAAGAGATACATATATATTCAAGGATTCGAAATTGATTGGTCAATCGTCGCAAGAACCCTCTCAGTCAACCTTAGGTGCTCACTTGCCATTGCTCAACGGCCTCACTTCACTCAGCTTTGTCATGTAGAGAGTTGAACCATTGCTGAACCCTCTCGTATTGTATGGGAATCGAATATGTCTTCATTGAAATGTTCCCCCATTCTGTTATTGCATATCCTGAAATATTTATTATCCTCTTTGATAAATTTTAAGTACTGCGTCATCGTTTTCAATAGTGGAGACAATGATCGGAGGAGTTTCATGAGACAACAAAGCAGTAAAATCGCTGGGATGTTCATTTGTTTGCTAGTGGCAACAACATCGGTTATACCCGGTATTGGGACATGTATTGCTCACTCTGCTGATACAACAGAAACCACGGATAGTCCGTTCAATGATGTCGCATTTGATCGGAAGATCACCTTGTTGATGGGCATCATAGGGTATCCCTCTCTTTCTGCCTGCATCATTCGGGACGATCAGATTGTCTGGTCGAAAGGGTACGGGACCTACGATCGCTCTGAACGGAAACCTGCGACTTTCGATACACAGTATCTCCTAGCATCGATCACCAAGACCATTGTTGGCACCGCTCTCATGCAACTCTATGAACAAGGTTTGTTTGACCTTGATGATGATGTCAACGACTTTTTGCCATTTGCCCTTCGAAACCCACATTTCCCTGATGATCCCATCACTGTTCGGATGCTTCTGTCACATACATCAAGCTTGAATACGAATGAGCAAACGCAATACTACTGGTCGAATTTCTCTGGTGATCCGCCCTTTGAGTTCTTCCCCGAGCTCTACCTCAGGGAATTCCTGATACCGGGGGGCAGGTTTTATGATTCTTCCGTCTGGAGCACGGAATATCGGCCAGGGGAATATGCGATGTATGCCAATGTCGGGTTTGACCTGATTTCCTACCTTGTGGAGATCATCTCCGGTGAACCGTTCCTTGCGTATTGCGACACCCACATTTTTTCCCCCTTGGATATGAAACATACAGGGTTCAATCTCTCCCGTTTTGACATCAGCCAGGTAGCGGTTCCATATGTCCGCATCATGGGGAGATACTATCGAATTACTGAGCTAGGGTTCCTGTGGGGAGAAGAACAGGTGCCGCCAGAACAGTACTGGAGGATTCGGAGTTATCCGGCAGGCGGGTTATATTCAACGGTTTCCGATCTCTCTCATTTCCTTATCGCGCATATGAATGACGGACTCTATAACGGCACCCGGGTCCTTGAACAAGAGACCGTGGAGCTGATGCATGCAATACAACCCGGGAATCAAATTGGGTATGGTCTCGCATGGATGCATACATCCTTAGGGAGTCTCTCTACATCAGGCCATAGCGGTGGCTACCCAGGTGTCACCACATGGATGCTCTATAACCAGACTGAGGACACCGGTGTGATCTGTCTCGCAAACGGTAGCCCCGGATACCTCTTACCGTTCGCAGGATGGTATCTCATGATGATGATCCTCAATGCCCTGTTCACAAAAGAAGCACCCTTTCAAGAAAAGACATCATCTGAGTTCTACGTGTCATCAGATCCTTTCCTCACGATGCCATCGTTCCTATCTTACTTAATCCCGGATGTGGCTACAACTATAGAGAGTCGTATATAGCGTGATTTCTCAACGACGTACGAGTTCTGCTCTAAAACGTACGGGCATGTGTACCCTATCGTTTTTTCTTTTTTATCTGCATTGTGAGATGCGTATGAACAGGTGGTATCCATTTTGGCAATGCTCAAGATAGCAATGTGGTGTTTTTCCCCGCAACATATAAATATGAGAAACTACAAATAATAATATGCCTAAATGGATTGACAAAGGTATTTGGTGCTTATTGTGAGTCCATCGGGGAAGCGGTGGTGGTATTTGGTATCACCAACCATCCCTCTTTATGCGTTTTTATGTCTCTGATCCTAAGAAAACATATAAGTAACGGATACGCTGTTCTTTCTATGGTAGAGTACAACAGTCACATGCAAGGGGGAATACAACTTTCATGATGAAACGAACAATCTTTGCTCTATGTTTACTGCTCATAACAGCATCGTTTTCGATGAATCCACTGCAGACAGCACAAGCTCGTGAGATATTGTACGTTGGTGGAAGTGGCCTTGGAAACTATACGACGATTCAAAGTGCCATTCACGATGCCTTTGCTGGAGATACTATTTTTGTGTATAGCGGTGTATATCCTGAGACGTTGGTGATTGATAAACCCTTAGCGCTCTATGGGGAAAATAGAACCACCACCATCCTTGATGGCATGTATCAGAGCAGTGCTGTCACCATCCTCTCAGATCATAGTCTTTTTTCAGGCTTTACCGTTAAGAATTCAGGGGGATTTCAACAGAACGCTGCAATCACCATTTCCGGCAATAACACAACAATTTCAGAGTGTATTGTGTATCGATCACGGATAGGAATCCGCATACAGAATTCAACGCTCACTCAGATCCATCATTGTATCTTACATACCAACGGTAACGGTGTGAAAGCGGAACACTCGTCCTGCATCACGGTTGATACTTCCGAACTATGCTATAGTGGCATTGGGATCAATCTGTATCACTCTCATCAGATCCTGCTTGCACATCTCTACGGACATGAGCTTGGGGCGACATCCTTTAGTAACGGCTCCTCAGACATCACCATAACACACTGTGTGAGTTGCGACAACAATGATAACGGCAGAGGAGGCTTCTATTTTTTCAATTCCCATGCCATCCATGTGCAAAATACACATGCCATCCACAATGGAGCAGGATTCAAAATTGAAAATTCCACACATCTCTTTTTCGACAGATGCAATATACAGAACAACACCCACTACGCATTTTGGATCCATGACAACTCATCCAATATAAGCATCAATAACAGCAACATCATCAACAACTTACGGCATGGAATCCATATCACCGACAGCAGCTGCCGTGTGCTGCATTCGAATCTGTATGGCAATCTGATTCAATCTGTTTTTCCAACGAATGCACAGGTAGTTGCTGAACAGAATTTTTGGGGATCACCACTGGGGCCACTATTTTCACAAGGAGTTCGACTCGCAGATGCACTGGGCAAAGACACGCGAACGATTCAAGTGTTCCCTTGGAAAACGAGTAACATTGCGACATCAGGATCAGAGTGGAGTGTTGATGGGGCATTTCACAAAACAACTATTCAAGGGTATGGGGACTCGCCGCTTGAACTTGGTGGCAATGACACTGATCATGATGGTGCGCCAAACTGGTGGGAACAAGCATTTGGGTATGATGACACTGTGTGGGATGATCATAGGGCCCTTGATCCTGATGGAGACGCATTGACCAATGTCGAAGAATGCTATGCGTATCCCTGGGGGGCAGACCCCTATCGCAAAGATCTCTTCCTTGAAATTGATCACATGCCATCACATACTCCCCATGGCTCGAATATGTTGCCTGAGGAATACATTCAACAAATGAACGAGAGCTTTGCAGACCATGACATCAGTCTGCATGTCGACCAGGGGGAACTACAGGGGGGAGAAGAAATACCGTATCGATCAACCTACGATTTCAGCGACCTTGAAGATCTGTATTGGGACTACTTCTTGCATAATGATCTAAACAATCCACGAAAAAATATCTTTCACTACGGTATTATCTCCGATGAATGCCCAGGAAATGGGTTTACGTTTGTCGGATGGGCGCATTTCAATAGCTTCTGCATCTCAGTCGATGTACTGGTAGAGAATCAGCCCTTCTTCGAACGAGGGTGGCTCATCACCTGTGGGAGTATGCATGAACTAGGACACACGCTCGGCCTTATCGCAGATGATTTCATCGGTATAGACAATCATGCGACGATCAAGCCTAAATACACTGATTTCTGGACCTGTCGAAACTATAAAAGCTGTTTGAATTATTTCTATACCTATACTGTCCTTGATTATTCAGATGGCGATAACGGGCCAATAGATTATGATGATTGGCAGGGAATGGACTTTGGGTTTTTTAAAAACACACATTTCGAATGGCCGAGATCAAAACTTTTATGAACTTAACAATGGACGTCATCCTCGTGATTGGTCTGAGATCTATAGTAGCATAACAACAGAAAACAGAACAAACCATTGAAGCAATTCTCGTTACCTTATCATTTTTTTAATACCATCTTCTCTTGGTTCCATCCATTCTACGTTTCCGAATGCGGGCTTCATCACCTAACGATGGGCGAGTTGTGTTTCAGGACGTATGCAAACTTGTAACCTATTTTTTCTTAGATGATTCGTCTTAATGCAAGAAAAATATATCTATAGGATGAACTGTTCAATATGTGTGAATTCTAGGGGAGTATAGTATCCTATGAAACGAACCCTTGCTCTAATACCAATTATCCTATTGATCATGCCAAGTCTCATACCAACTATCCACTGTGATGAACCATCAAAAGAAACGATACTCTATGTTGGTGGTTCTGGACCTGGCAATTACAGCACGATTCAACGTGCGATAGATAACGCATCGAATGGCGATACTGTTTTTGTTTTTAATGGAACGTATTTAGGACATATCCTCATCAATAAATCAATTAATTTCATCGGTGAGGATAAGAATACAACAATTATCACTGGATATATTGCTTATACCATTTCTATTGTTGCTGATTGGGTGAATTTCAGTGGATTTACGATTCAAAATGGTGGACGTTTAGGTGAGGGTGTGAGAATAGATTCATGCTACAACACCTTTTGCAATAACATCATCGACACACCCAACGACAACATACGAATTTTTGGCGACAACAATATAATCTCTTGGAACAGAATCACAAGCGACAGTATCGTTCTTTCGGGTGACAGCACCACTATCTCTGATAACATCATCACAAACGACTATTACGGCATCTTCTTTTCAGGTTCCTGTAAAAACATCATTGCACATAATTCATTTTTTCATGCTGGTTTATTTATTTCTGATGATACTGTTTGGAATAACATTGTAACGAATAATACGATGAATGACAAACCTCTTGTCTATCTTTATGATGAATCTGACGAGGTACTTACTGTCGATGCAGGGCAAATACTTCTTCTGAATTGCACCAATATTACTGTACAAAACCAAGACATATTCAACACTACTGTCAGTATCCAAGCAAAGGGATCCCATGCTTGTGTCTTCTGTGATAACACTCTAACAGGGAATCAGTATGGTCTGTGGATCGACGGTTGGGCCAACACCGTACATAACAACACCATCACAAACAACACCAATGAAGGCATACGTCTTTCTGGTTCCAATAACACACTCTCTGGGAACATCATATCACAAAACGATGATGGCATATACCTAGATTATAGCGATCATACCACCATTGCCGATAACACCATCACCGCCAACAACGACGATGGTATACAGTTGGATTACGGTTGCGAGTTCAACACTATTCTCAATAACATCATCATAAACAATACGAATGGTATCAGCATTCATTCTTCTAGCACCAACACCATTTACAACAATTTTTTCAGTAACTTAAACAACTATTATGACGATGGAAGTAACATCTGGAATATTACCAATGCACCTGGACCTAACATCGTCGGTGGATTCTATCTTGGTGGGAATTATTGGTCAGATTATACTGGAGTAGATACTGATGGTGATGGACTTGGTGATACTGACGTACCCTATGGACCTGGTGATTATTTACCACTTTTATATCCTCAATTGAATGTAAATCAGAGTGAGTTTGACCGAGGCTTTCCCATCCGTCATGCAGCAGATGGTGACTGGGGCGGTGCACAGAATTTTACCCCGACAATCAATACCCTTTCACAAGCAGAAATATATCTACGGAAAATGGGGGCACCGGAATTCGATTTGACTGTTGAACTACGAGAGAATGGAATCCAAGGAACCCTGCTTGATACAATTGTTATACCAGCGGCAAATGTATCAACCTCGTGGACATGGCAAGCGATTGACTTTGCTGATACGACGGTAGGAGCAGGATCAGATGTGTTCATCGTGATTCCGCCGGCACCTCTTGGTGTCACGACCAGCTATGGGTACGAGTGGGGCTACGCGATGGGCAACCAATACGATGGCGGGGCGTTCTGGTTTACTAGGAACGGTGGTGGACTGTGGAGAGACCTCCCGACGATGTACGAGTTCTGCTTTAGGACGTATGGGTACTCGTAACCCTCTTTTTTTTCATTAGATTTTTTATCGTATCATTAGGAAAAATAGAATAATCATATTAGCGTTTTAATTATGTAAACTACATAGGAGCACAATTCTCCTTCAACTTATTTCTTACACGGAAGCGAAATTCCCGAGTGCATACTCTGTGTGTACGTTGGTAGACAGGTCACTGCGTTGAATATAAACGCGAATTGAGTATGCTATTGAACTGCAGCACGATGGAAGCATACGGTGTGGCGCACCAGACGTTTTGTGCAAAGCCTATACGTGTTGGTCTTGTAAACTCTACGCATATGGCATATTGAAATAATTTTGTAATATATTTTGTTGTTTTTGTTCAATTTTTACATAAATATTTATATATTCTCATGAATATCACACTATAGGAGATATATATGAAAAAAATGATTGAACTTACTTGTATTGTTTGCATTGCATTGAGCTCAAGTCTGTTTACATACGAGACTACAGGAGAGACCATGATGAGGACGCAAGATGCACCTGATATCGATTGGATGGTTGTGAATGGAACAGTAGAAGTTGAATGGGGGCATTGCATTCAGCAAACTTCAGATGGGGGATATGTCGTTACAGGAGCATGGCATCGAGGATGGTGGAATCCTTGGCCTGGTTACTTCTATACGGCGAAATTTTATTCGAACGGGAGTGAGGAATGGACGTATCTCCACGGGTCTCATGAGATCGCGTATACTGGCAATGGTGTCATTGAAGATGAGGATGGGAGTATTATCTCCATAGGTGATAGAGGGTATGCGACCCTCACAAATCTGATTATGATTAAAAACGATGCTGAAGGAAATTTTCTTTGGGAAAAACTCATTGGCGGCTCGTTACTCGATAGTGGAAAAAGCATTAAGCGCACATCCGACGGTGGCTTCATTATTGTGGGAAACACCATGAGCTATGGGACAGATGGCTCTTCTGATGTATGGTTGGTAAAAACTGATGCCAATGGGAATGAGCTTTGGAATAAGTCCTTTGGCGATAGTTATACGGATATGGGTTATGATCTTGAGGTAACAGCCGATAATGGGTTCATCCTTGCTGGTGCGAAATCGGATGAAGAACAACAGGATATGTATGTTGTGAAAACAGATGCTAATGGAAATATCCAATGGGATCAAACATATGGAGACATAAATGCAGCAGAGACCGCTTATAGTATTAAAAAAACATATGACGGTGGATATATCATCGCTGGTAGTGATTATGATTTACAAAGTTGGTATAGTGATGTTATCCTCCTCAAAATTGATAGCTCAGGAACCGAAATATGGAATAAGACCTATGGGGGGGCATATAATGATGAGGGGTACTGTGTCGAAACGGTCTCTGATAGCGGATTTGTCATAACCGGTACAAGATATGTCGATGATTCCAATAGTGCTGTTTATGTCATCAGGACAGATGATGAGGGAACTGTCGAGTGGGAACAAACGATTTCACAGGATGGCAATAGCGACAACGTGGGAAATTATATCGTGCAAACGCAGGATTATGGATTTGTCCTCACTGGGTACACAGGAAATCCCTCAATCGGGGATCTAGATCTTCTTATCATCAAATTCGTCCCTGAGGAACAATTTCAGGGGCCCACTGCACACTATACGTGGGTTGATGCGGATGGTGCAAGTAATCCTGGAACCATCATCGATGTGGACGCAAGCGCTAGTATAGGACCCAACCCCATCATACTGTATGAATGGGATTGGACAACTGATGGGACCTATGATTATGCTGACACGAGTCCTTTTGCAAGTCATGACTATGGTGATGAGCTCATCCATGAATGTACGCTTCGCGTCACGGATAATATGGCGAAGAACAACACCTACAGCGATGTTGTGCAGGCTAACAATGTTGAAGTAGTCGATATTGACCAATCGATTTTTGACCGTGGGATGCCGATGCGTCATACTTCCGATGGAGACTGGGGCGGTGCACAGAACTATACATCAACCTACGACACCGTGACGAAAGTAGAGATTTATCTACGCAAAATGGGAGCACCCGAATTCGACCTGACCGTGGAGCTCCGGTTGGATGGCCCTCAGGCAACACTCCTTGATACCGTGGTGGTCCCCATTGTAGATGTCCCAACCTCATGGACATGGCTAGCCATTGACTTTGCTAATACGATAGTCGGAGCGGGATCAGATGTGTTCATCGTGTGTCCACCTGCACCAAGTGGCGTCACGACCAGCTATGGCTATGAATGGGGGTATGCACTAGGCAACCAGTATGATGGGGGAGCGTTCTGGTTTACCCGTAATGGCGGCGGGCTGTGGCGAGATCTTCCGACAATGTACGAGTACTGCTTCAGGACGTATGGGTATTCGTAACCTCCCTTTTTCCTTTTTTTATTGCAACAGAAAGATTAATATTTAAGTAATATATGCATAGAGTCAACATTCATCCTGTTTCAATCGGAGGGCAGGAGAAAGAAGGAGGTAAAATTATGCATTTGAGTAATATAAAATTAGTAAGTTTTGTTATTATAGGATTGTTTATTGGAGCAGGTTTTGTACCCAAGATAATCGGGTCCTATGCTCAAAAGAATTATTCGACAGATGATGTTACAATTAAATTTTTCAGAGGATTTGGTGATGGTTCTGATGGTAATTTGACCATTACATCCAATACTATGCTAACTCGTTGTATGAATTATAACAATTTAATTGTTCAGAGTGGTTGTACTTTGGACACGCAAGGATATATTATCAATGTTTCGGGAATTTTACTGAACAATGGGACGATTACTGATACATATTCCGGTGGTAATGCTGGGATTGGTGGAACTTGTGGTCTTGGAGGAGACCCCTTGACTGATTCTGGTGGACCAGCAAATCCAACGGTTGGATCATGTGGAAGTTCAGGTGGTGTGCATTTAGTGCCTCAAGCAGGTAACGGTGGCAATGGCGGTGGTGGAGGAGGAGGAGGTGGTGGAGCCTATCACACTATTTCTGCTCATGATGCTAACGGTGGTAATGGTGGTAACGGTGGCAATGGTGGTCGAGGTGGCGGTTATGTGCAAATCAATGTATTCACCTTAGATAACACATATGGTATTATTCATGCTGATGGTGTACATGGCCAAAATGGGCAATTGGGTGCAAGCGGCCAGTATAGTGAATTTTCTTACTTGTCTTTGACATGCGATCTTGCTGGTGGCGGCGGTGGAGGTGGTGCTGGTGGTAATGGTGGCTATGGTGGAACCGTGCAGATTTACTATTGTCAATTGATTGATGAAGGTGCCATTCATGCCAATGGAGGCTTCGGTGGTAGTGGGGGGTATGGTGGAAATGGACCTTGTTGTGATTATGGCACAAATAATGGTGCAGGAGGATATGGTGCACTTGGTGTGTGTGGTGGGGGTAATGGTGGTAATGGTGAATATCGACAAGGTTTCTGTGCGCAAGATGGTAGCGCAGGGTCCACTGGAGTAAATGGGATTAGTGGTACTGTACTTTATGAAGCAATACCGAGTATAGTTTACATCGATGATAATTACACAGCTTCAACCCCTGGATGGCAGGTTGACCATTTTAATGTGATACAAGATGGGATTGATGCTGTTGATGGCAATGGAACAGTCTATGTTTACAATGGGACGTATGTTGAGAATGTTCTAATAAACAAAACCATTGATTTGCTTGGTGAAAATAGAGTCAGTACGATTATTCATGGGAGTCCCACGCAAGCAGTTGTCAATGTTTCTGCTGACTGGGTGAACATAAGTGGATTTTATATTACGGGAGGATATGGAATTCAAATAAACAACAAAGATTTCAATACCATTACAGGGAACAGCATTGAGGGGTTCGAATATTGTGGAATCTCACTTTATTCTTCTTCTGGCAACACCATTGCAGGGAACTTCATTGAAGGGTGCAAATTATCAGGAATCGAACTTTATTCTTTGTCTTCTAACAACACCATTACAGGCAACAGCATTGAGGGATGCGAATATAGTGGCATCTTGCATTATACTTCTTCTAACAACACCATAACAGGCAACAGCATTGAAGGGTGTTGGGTTACAGGCATCGAACTATATTCTTCTTCTAGCAACACCATATATAGAAACGCCATCTCAAATAACTATGATGGCATATACCAAGAATATTGCGATTATAACACCATTACTGATAACATTATCACTGCCAATTACCAAGATGGTATACAGTTGGACTACAGTAGTGATTTCAACACTATTCTCAATAACACCATCACAAACAATGCGAATGGCATCAGGAATCTTTATAACAGCAACAACATCATTTACAACAATTTTTTCAATAACTCAAACAACTATTATGATGTTGGAAGTAACTTCTGGAACATTAGCATAACACCAGGACTAAACATTATAGGTGGTCCTTATGTAGGTGGAAATTACTGGTCAGATTATTTTGGGACTGATATTAATGGCGATGGATTGGGCGATACAGATATACCTTATGGACCTGGAGATTATCTTCCCTTGACATCCGTTTACTATCCTATTTATAACATAAACACCAGTGAAGGGTTTCTTACCATTCAATCCGCGATTGATGATGCAGACACACTCAATGGGCATATCATCGAAGTAAAACATGGGACCTATTATGAAAATGTACTTATCAACAAACAGTTAACCCTACGAGGTGAAAATGAGACCACCACCATCATTGACGGAAATGGAACTGGAGATGTTGTCTATGTTATTTCTGATGGAGTGAATATCAGTAAATTCACCATTACAAACAGTGGAGAAGGATCGAATGATATGGGAATTGAAATTCATTCTCACTTCAATACTCTTGCATATAATATCATTTCAAATACCTACCATGGCATTTCCCTCGTATCTTCCAGCAACAGCACTCTCATCGGAAATAAGGCATCAAACAACACTTACAATGGGATCGTACTGGTATCTTCCAATAATAACATTTTGGCAGGTAACGATGCGTCAAATAACGCCCGATACGGCATTGCTTTGTCGTCTTCAAGCAATAACACGCTCACTAACAATACGGTACATGCAAATTTGGATTGCGGCATTCGCCTCTATTCTTTCTGCAATAATAACACTCTTATCGGCAATACCGCCAACTCAAATTCCTACGACGGTATCTTTCTATCTTCATCCAGCAACAACACCATTACAAGTAACCAAGCATCAAAAAACAACAATGGTATCACCCTGACCTCTTCCAACGGTACCTTAGTCAGTGGCAATAACCTGTCAAACAATACCAATTATGGCATTGCTCAATACTCTTCGAGCAATAACACGTTTACAGGCAATACTGCAAATGTAAACAAGTACGGCATCCGTTTAATTTCTTCAAGAAAAAATGTAATCACAAACAACTGTGTATCACACAACTCTGACGGTATCTACTTCTATAAATCTAGCAACAACACAGCGACAGGTAACCATGCATCAAACAATACTAATGCTGGCTTTAATCTAGGAGAGTCCAATAATAACACTGTCACAAGCAACAATGTATTACACAACCGCTATGGATTCTACCTCAGCTTATCGAGTCACAACCAAGTCACCGACAATGCAGCACATTTAAACAACGACGCAGGAATCTATCTGTCAATCAGTGACAACAACACTATTATGCATAACAACGCGGTCAACAACACCCAGTATGGCATCCATTTATACGGTTCAAGAACTAACACAGTTGCCGATAACAACGCATCAACAAACACAGAAGGGGTAAAGCTAACAGTTTCTAGTAACTATAACACCATCTTGTGCAATACTATATACTCAAACAACAATTATGGCATTTTCCTGAGTAATAGTAACAATAATACCCTTTATACAAACACTGTATTAGACGCCGCATGCGGTGTCTACATGAGCTCTGCAAGCTCTAACATCATTTACAATAATTATTTCAATAATACTATCAATGTTTTTGATGAATCTGAAAACAACATTTGGAACATCACTAAATCACTAGGTACAAACATCATTGGGGGGTCATATCTGGGAGGAAATTATTGGTCCGATTACACGGGGATAGATACCGATGGGGATGGACTTGGTGATACAAATGCACCTCATGGACCAGGTGATTACCTCCCACTCACTGATGTAAATTTTGCCCCCATAGCAGAGTTTTCATACAATCCACAGGATCCAACAACGGGGGACACGATCATATTTACTGATCTTTCAAGTGACATTGATGGAAGTGTTACAAACTGGAGTTGGGATTTCGGTGATGGAAATAGTAGTTTTGTACAGAACCCGACACATCAATATAGCCTTCCCAATACGTATCAGGTGTATTTATCCATTAATGATAATGACGGTGCTGCGTCTTCAATCTTTCAAATTATTAATGTCACAAGTCCTATGGAAGTGATAGATGTCAACCAATCGACCTTTACTCGCGGCTTCCCCGTCCGCCATGCCGTAGATGGAGACTGGGCTGGAGGGCAGAACTTCACCCCAGCGATCACTATCCTGACAAAGGTAGACATCTACCTACGGAAAATGGGGGCACCGGAATTCGACTTGACTGTCGAACTACGAGAGAATCATCCACAGGGGACCCTGCTTGATACGGTTGCCATTCCCGTGGCAGATGTGTCAACCTCCTGGACATGGCTGTCGATTGACTTTGCTGATACGACGGTAGGAACAGGATCAGATGTGTTCATCGTGATTCCGCCAGCACCTCTTGGTGTCACAACAAGCTATGGGTACGAGTGGGGGTATGCCTTAGGCAACCAGTACGATGGCGGTAGTTTCTGGTTTACCCGGAACGGTGGCGGGCTGTGGCGCGATTTGCCGACCATGTACGAGTTCTGCTTCAGGACGTATGGGTACTCGTAACCCTCCCTTCTTTTTTCTTTATCCTTTTTAGCTAAGAACAAATATGCATGATGCATGACTTCATTACATAGGATATTGACCGACATTACCAGTAATCCTTTTCAAAGAGAGTGAGGTCGATGGTATGCCAGTCATCAAAATCATTTTCACCTCGAGATCCATCTGAATAATCAACCATCAGATACATGTAGCCGTAGTTCATGACGCTTTTGTAGGGGCGCCATCTCCACCAGTTCAACTGCCAGGGATATTTTCCGTTCTCATCATCGCACCCTGGTGTATTATAATAAAAAATTCCTAGCGTGTGGCCGCATTCATGCATATAGGCGCTTGCATAGACGATGTCTCTATCAAGCCACGGAAGGCTTGCTGCTTTTTCATTGAGGCCTTTGCTTGATATCTGATACCGATTGTTGCCAAACGCATTCCCGTTTGCAAAGCAACATTGGTAGACCAAGACGCCATAATGAAAGACTCCACGCCGCCAATTTGTCGGATCATGATGTAAGAAATAGGTATTGTATATCTGTTCAAGCTCACACTGCGGGGCATTGAACTGAAAGTCTGTTTCATTATCAAAAGGAATGGTCTCTGAGCCAGAGGAGTCCCAGCTGCCATCATCGAGATGAAACACGATATTATGCTTATTGTACGCGGTGCGCAGCAACTCTTTTGCTTCACCAGGGAACACACTTGCTTCTTCCCCGTGCGGACCTGCTTCCATTTGGTCCAATTCAACAAAGAGATCTTTTCGAAACGGATCAGATCCCCATTGAGCCGTGAGGTACTCTTCCTGATTGGTGAGCCCATCGAAATCAGGGTCTAGATTCGCATGATCATCCCAGATGAACGGATGGTAGTGCCATATCGGGGTCGGAAGCCATTCGTCCTGCTCCTCATCGTACTGCCAATCAAAGAGATGGCCCCATCGATATTCCCATTCGATCGGCACCCCATCGCCATCGTCGTCTCTCCCGCGATCATCGACGGTAGGGTCTGTGTGAAAGATTTCTGTTTCAGTCCAATAGGGAATCCCGTCGTGATCAAAATCAGTTTGAGTGATGTCAAACCAGAGCTCGCAATCCCTTCTATTTTCCTCATAACTATTATCATCACACCCATTCAATCGGCCGTATCCACTTGGGTCTAAGGAATACATATCAAGCCAATCATCGGTGTCCCAGTGGCCTGTTTTAATATTGTATATTAAAGAAGCGTCGTACTTTTCAGTAGTGTCCCCCCAGTTATCGCTAATATCGCAAAGCCTGTCTTCCAGTGACCCTGCATCCCATAATTGTATGGTGATGTTCACCCATTCCACATCGTCAGGGACGTTTGCTGTGGCAGACCATTGTGGGTCGTACACATATTTCGCATCCTTCCAAGTGGGCCATTCTGGACTCATGAACTTTTCGTCATTGATGAACACTTTCACATAGAAATCCGGGTCGCTGAGCAGATCTATCTTATCAATCTGTCCAACCGTAAGGGCTGGTGCTTCCAAGGTGCGTATCTGGGTGATTGTTACCGTGACACGGAGATCAACGAGAGGGTCGAAATCTTCCAGGATCAGTGGGGATCGACATCGTTCCAGCTTCTCGTTGTCCTCAGCATCAAGGAACGTACGAGGCGTTGCACAGAGTATTACTATCACCAAAATTATTGCTATTCGTCTCATACAGACTACTCCCCCAAGTATAGTGCCCTTGTAGTGAATACAATAGTAACGATGTTGATATATATAAAACATTTCTTATAATATCACTAGGTGTGGTAAGGCCTTTTTCCCTTCCTTTGGAGTCTTTCCTCTGTATGATTTTCTTGGTATTGTCCTCTCACTGCATGCATCTCACGCAGGAGAAATCCCTTTGGCCAATAACCTTTAAGAGGATTAATCAATTATAGAGGTGCACAAGGGAGACACTGCATATGAAATACATCACAGTTGGAATCGGTCTAGTGGTACTCGCCGGTGGATTGAGTGGATGCACAACGCTGCAGTCTGACATCATTGGTGAGTGGAGTCTTCTTTCCTATGGGGAGGCGACCAACCAAACGCTCGCGCTTCCTACTGTGAACACGTCCATACAGTTTCAGAGAGATCACTCGTTTCATGGGAACGTTGGATGTAACGATTTTGGGGGAGACTGGAAACTGACAAGCGACGGGCACATCTCGTTTAGCAATATCGTGTCCACAGAAATGTATTGTGAAGACACGTGGGAACAAGAAACAGCAGTCCTTGGATTATTGTCGCAGAACGCTCAATTGGAACTACGGAGCGATGATACCGAGACAATGACGCTCACGAATGGGACATCCGCAGTCACACTTGCTGCATTTATTCAGGCGACGGGCACTATACGATACATCGATCTTGAAGGTGGATTCTATGGGATCGTTGGGGATGATCAGGAACACTACGACCCTCTCAATTTGCCTGAGGCATATCAAAAGGACAATATGAGCGTGAAGTTTACCGCTCGAATGGCCCCTGATCAAGCTAGCTTCCATATGTGGGGAAAACTCATATACATACTCGAAATTGAAGCGCGTGGCCCCTGAGAACATGGTAGTAACGAGGAGCCCATACTGATTTTGATGGCGTTGAAACGATTGTTACGCATCGTGTTCTTTTTCACTGATACTACCGTAAGTCTGTGCTTGAGGATGTCAGAGTTGTATACACAATCGTCTTTTTCCTCTGTTCTCCCTCTCAATATCAGGAAAAATTTATCAATCAGAGAGTAGTTTTTACATTGCCACTACATGGGAGGCAATAAACAAAGGGATTGACATGAAACAGACCATTGGACGTTTCATCGTGGTATTGCTCATAGTTAGTACGTATAGCAGTGCAGCATCTATTGATGAAAGCGACAGCCCCGTTGTTACCGCCAAAGCACCATTGACTGGTCCACCTGCTGAAGCATGGCGTACGCTCTTAGGGGGTTCAGCGTATGATATTGTCTACCAAGCACAGGAAACCGATGACGGATTTCTTCTTATTGGAACAACAGACAGCTATGGGCAAGGCAAACGTGACTATTTTCTTATCAAGATCGATACACAGGGAAAGGAACTGTGGAATACAACATACGGGGGAGCACTCGATGATGTCGGGCATAATATCATCCCGGCTGTAGACGGGGGATTTCTCTTAGCTGGAGTGAGCACCTCATATGGGGCTGGAAAATATGATATGTGTGTCATCAAAATCAATGACGTGGGAGACCAAGAGTGGATGAGACTCTACGGGGCATCAAAAATCGACATTTGCGAATCCATCGTCCAGACCGAGAGTACCGGGTATATCCTTGTGGGGTATACAAACTCGTTTGGGAATGGAGATTATGACATGTGGATGATGCACATCGATAGTCAAGGAAACATCCTCTGGGACAAGCGAGTCGGTGGTCCTCTGGATGAAATGGCACGTGAAATAAAAAAAACACCTCATGGCGAGTATATTGTTCTAGGTACCAATACCAACCAATCGATTGTCATTACCATCAATGGCAACGGTGACATTCTCTCAGAACGTCGTATCCAATATAACGAGACCCCGACCTTTCTGAATAACGTTGAAATACTTGACAATGAAGGATATGTGCTGTCCGGGTATCATGTTCCATCAACTTCTATACAGACTCCTATTGCATTACACATTGATACGGAAGGGACACTCTTGTGGTCACAGACGTACGTCCCTGAGGGGACAATGGGATCGTTTTGGACTGCCCTTCATACGTCAACCAATGGATTTCTCTTCGGCGGGTATAAACAATGCAACGATACAAACAGTGCGTGGGTCGTTAAAACAAATGCCAAAGGAGAACTCACATGGGAGCATATCTACTATCACACAGGGATGATCGAGGGGATGATCCAGACCAGGGATGACGGCTTCTTGATTCTTTCGCGGGCTGAAGAAGATAGTGAGGTAAACATCGGGGTGGTCAAACTCGGTGCGGAAGCGTGTCCGGACACGCCGTTGATTCCGTCAGGGAGGGCACAAGGACACAATGGGACGGGCTATCGATATACAACCTCAACATCTCATCCATCGTCCGACGCCATCTGGTATCAGTGGGACTGGGGTGATGAGACGCAAAGCGAGTGGCTTGGCCCCTATGCATCCGGTGCACCGTGCGAGGCAGCCCATACGTGGGTGACTAGCGGGACCTATCGCATCCAGGTGAAAGCAAAGGACAGCGCTGATTGCGAAAGCGATTGGTCCGATCCCTTCATAGTCTCCATGCCTCTAGTCCGTTACCCGCATTTTGTCGTCACGCTCTCTTGGAACGGTTTCCGATTCCCCGCTTTCTTAGATGCGCTTTGAACATCTCTGGAGGAGGACATCACTAACGGAGGAATCTCAATGAGAACACCTATCGTGGTCGGGAGTCTACTTTCTGTGTTTTTCCTCGTGATGCTTTCCACTGTCTCAGCTCTTGGATCTTTTTCCGTAGCGCCAAGAAGCGTAGAAGCAATGCGTCCCTTGGAACAACAGCCGTTACAGCATGACATGATATCAGCCTATGGTGAAGAGCTTCTCTTTAGTCTTCTTCCGATGGCTCATATGTCCGGTGACCTGTGCCCTTCGTGTTCAGACAACCTCTGGAACCCTCGGTGCTTCATGCTCCTCTGTCGGTATATGTCATTGATCCCTCTTATCGTGATTTTACAGACAGTCCCCTTTTTCAAACTTCAATTGTTCATCCTAATGACCATGGCAGATGCCATCCATACTCAGGCTAGAGAACTCGGTTGTTCCTGGGCGCTGCACTCAGTGCTTCCCAGTGTCGGTTCTTCTTGCCTATCAGCTTCTTTAGTTGGTGGAGTTGTTCCTACTCTTTTGTTCAAATGCTGGTGAGCTACTGGTTTCAAGGTATAGGGGTCCTTGGACCTACTCTTCCATCTCTTTCTTTTTTATTGAATTCAAAACATTTAAATTAGCATACCCTGTTACTTTTATTGGTCTAACGAAATCTCCAAGGGAGTTACATGAGAATGAAGAGGAATGAACGTCGTATGAAGGAAGTTCTCTTGAGCATAGTCCTCCTCTGTGTCAGTGTCTTGTATGTGCCTTTTGGCGTCTCTGAAAATGGTTTTGAAACGCAGTATCCGGAAATCATGTGGTTTTATGATTTGAATGCCCCGTCCTTTGGGTCAGCAGCAACAGCTGATATTGATGGTGATGGACTGTTGGAAATTGTGTTTGGGACGTATTTCAATGATGAATCCGTCTATGCGCTGAATGCAGACGATGGGTCGCTTCTTTGGAAGTATGATACGGGCGGCTGTAATGATGCATCCCCCGTCATCGCGGACGTGGATTTGGACGGTGAGCTGGAAGTAATCATTCCCTCTTCTTCTCCATACGAAGTGTATTGTTTCACTGGTGCCAATGGGACTGTGGAATGGTCTCGATCAACAGGGTATCCCAATTGTATTGATTCACCCCCAGCAATTGCAGATCTTGACAATGATGAGCTTCCTGAGATTGTGTTTGGTACGTTCTATGGGTATGTCTTCTGTTTAAATGGTGAAAATGGAAGCATCTGCTGGCAGATTAACCTAGGGGCAGATAGCTACATTCAGTCATGCCCCAATATCCTGGACCTGGATAATGATGGACAGTTGGATGTCATCGTTGCACAATATAGTGGGGCTTGTGAGGTGTTTGCACTCCGGGGACATAACGGCTCCATCATCTGGCATTCGGATCTTCCCCAGGATTATATGTATCATGGAGGATCGTTTGCTGATATTGATGAAGATGGGCTCCCTGAAATCGTTATTGGATCCTATGATCATTTTGTGTACGTATTCAACGGGGAGGATGGAAGCCTTCTCTGGAGCTATCAAGCACCATATTACATCGGGGCACCGACGTCCATTGCAGATCTGAACAACGATGCGCATCTAGAGATTGTCTTTACGTCTCATAACTATCTTGGCGTCTTATCTCATGAAGGAAATCTGTCGTGGGGTTATTTTGCAGGAGGGTCCATCTTCCGAGGGGCATCCATTTGTGATACAGATGGCGATGGAGGTCTGGATATCATATTTGGTTCAGACGATGGGTACCTTCGAGTGGTTCGTGGGGCAAATGGGTCCCTCCTCTGGTCTTTGGATCTTGAAGCGCATTATGGAGATACCTTTCAAATTGATCATGCCCCCATTCTTGACGATTTTGATAACGATGGCATGATGGATGTGTTTCTCATTGGCGGGTATGGGATTTCCGATCCCCCCACTGGAAATCATGGAAGAGCGTACGCTGTGCATGCCGGGAATGGAACAGGCCCAGGTTGGCCCATGTTTCGTCATGACAGACATCACAGTGCCTGTTTTGAGTATCCCGTAGAGGAATCAACGGTGTATGTTGATGATGATGCAGGACCCAATTGGTATGATGCTACTCATGTGAGAACCATACAAGAAGGCATCAATAATGCCTCCAGTGGTGACACAGTGTTTGTGCGCAATGGGACCTATTATGAACATGTTGTTGTCAACAAAACCATTGAATTGCTTGGAGAGGACAAAGAAAGCACAATCATTGATGGCGGTGGGATTGGTGATGTCGTATATATCTCTGCAGACTCTATTGACTTAACAAATATTAAAATTCAAAATAGTGGAGAGAGCGGATGGTCTGCAGGAATAGAACTTCATTCTAATTATACAAAAATTTCAAATGATATTATTATATATAATTGGCGTGGAATCAATATTCAAGATAATTCAAGTAATAATATAATTTCAAACAATGTAATAACAAATAATGAACGGGATGGAATTGATTTTCAATATTCACATTTGAACACCATTGCTTCAAATATTATCGCATATAATAATGAAGGAATAGAACTATCATATTACAGTAATAGCAATAATATTTTTAATAATACTATTTCAAACAATTACGATGGTATTGAAGTTCATTACTACTGTTCAGATAACACGATTAGTGGAAATAACATTTTATTAAATGATGATAATAGTATTGATTTACAATTTTCCTCCAATAATAACCTTATATTTCATAATAACATATTCAACAATTCTAATTTTCCTTCTGATACTGGGACAAATATGTGGGATAATGGTTACCCTTCTGGTGGCAATTACTGGGATGATTATGCTGGTCCAGATGCTAATGGTGACGGCATAGGCGATATTCCCTATGCTATTGCTGGGGGAAATAACCTAGATCTGTATCCGCTGATGGTCCCTTTCAGTTGGATGGATATCAATCAGTCCGTCTTTGATCGCGGTTTTCCCATCCGCCATACCTACGATGGAGATTGGGCTGGGGGGCAAAACTTTACTCCAACATTTGATACGTTGACAAAGGTACATCTCTACTTACGGAAAATGGGAACACCTGAATTTGACCTTACTGTTGAACTACGAGAGAATGGAATCCAAGGAACCCTGTTTGATATGGTAATCATTCCTGCAGCAGATGTATCAACCTCGTGGACGTGGCTCGCAATTGATTTCGATGATACGACAGTTGGAACAGGATCTGATGTGTTCATCGTTATTCCGCCAGCACCGAGTGGCGTGACCACGAGCTACGGCTACGAGTGGGGATATGCTCTGGGCAACCACTACGATGGCGGGGCGTTCTGGTTCACAAGAAATGGCGGTGGGCTGTGGCGCGATCTCCCAACGATGTACGAGTTCTGCTTTAGGACGTATGGGTACTCGTAACCTCTTTTTCTTTCCTTTTTTACTTTAGTATTTCTATTGACACTTGTTGATATGTATTTTTTAACAAGAAATACAAATAATTACGTTTCTTGTTCTTTTTGTATTTTGGAGTTATACATACCAGTAATCTTCTGAATAGACCTACTAATTGTGAAACGATCCAACGTGTCTCCCAATGCAGTAGTCATTGGATTGAGAAGATGAATTATATTATTGTAAAAAAAAAATATTAATATTTGGTTTATATCATAAAAGTTACAAATGTTTCAATAAATATTAAAATAAACAAAATAAAAACATTTATATGGTATGAATAAATACATATATTGCAAAATAATTTGGGGGAGTAACAGTTTATGAAACTAAAAATAGTAGGTATAATCATTTTGACGCTGTTGGTTACGATTGTTTTTTCAACAGGAACTATTAATGATTTATCAGCTCAAAATGAGAAGCAATTACTAACGATATCTGATAAGATGGATTATTCTTCTTCATTAAAAGATAGCGATGATAACGTAGATAGAGGCATTCTTGATAGATTGCAGATGTGGCAATGGGGCCAGCGGGCAGGAAGTACAGATTTTGACCAAGGTTACAATATTGCAGTCGATACAAACAGCAATTCTTATGTCATCGGTGAGTTTCGTGGAACAGCAGATTTTGGGTCTACTGTTCTCACTAGTCAAGGGAATGCTGACGTTTTTGTAGCAAAACTGGACCCTAATGGAAATTGGCTCTGGGCACAACGGGCAGGAGGCATAGATGAGGACATAGGTCAAGATGTTGTTGTCGATGCGAACGGAAATGTCTACATCACCGGTTATTTTCAAAATACCGGAGATTTCGGGACTGTCAATCTCACTAGCCAAGGTGTTTATGATGTATTTGTTGCAAAGCTTGATACTAATGGAAACTGGTTATGGGCACAACGGGTTGGTGGAACCGATTGGGATATAGGTCGTGGTATTGGTATAGACGCGAATGCAAACATCTATATCACAGGAATTTTTGGTGGTACGGCATGGTTTGGTTCTTATAGCATTACTAGTTCAGGTTCATGGGATGTGTTTGTCGCAAAGTGTGATACCAATGCGAACTGGCAATGGGCACAGCGGTCTGGTGATTGGAATGCTCAATATGCTCGTGATATTGCAGTCACCTTGTCAGGAGACGCTTACATCACTGGGTACTTTTGGGGGACGTTAGTATTTGGCCCTAGCTCAATTACGAGTGTTGAAATTAATGATGTGTTTGTTGCGAAGTGTGATACCAATGGGAACTGGCAATGGGGACAACGTGCCGGAGGGATAAGTGATGATTGGGGGTGGCGTATTGCAAGTGATACGGCAGGCAATGCTTACATTACTGGATACTTTAACGGTACAGCAAATTTTGGGACTACCTCTCTTTCAAGCCAAGGAAAATATGACGTGTTTGTTGCAAAGCTTGATTCTCTTGGGAACTGGCAATGGACTAAACAAGCTGGTGGAACCGACGGTGATTTTGGATATGGTATATCCGTAGATTCGAATGGAAATGTGTATATCTCGGGCTGTTACTATTATGCAACTGCATATTTTGGAACTATTCCATTGATAAACCAAGGAGTTGAAGATGTATTTGTCGCAATGATAGATACAACAGGTACTTGGCAGTGGGCGCAGCAGGGTGGATGGACTAACGGAGAACGTTCATATGGCGTTGCAGTGGATTCATCTGGCAATACCTATGTAATTGGTTATATTTATTCAACATCAAAATTTGGTGTTATAACGCTAATTAGCACTGGTTCGTTAGATGTTTTTGTCGCAAAATTATTAGATGATAACCAACCGACTGCCTGTTACACCTGGTATGACGCGGATGGTGTGGGAACAGGAACGACCATCAACTTCGACGCGACGTGCTCTTCGGATGATTACGGGATCGTTCAGTACGACTGGGACTGGACCTATGATGGTACCTATGACTACACTGGCGGGCCGACGGCCAATCACGATTACGGTGATACAAACACCTACATCTGTGCCCTGCGGGTGACCGATACCATTGGTCAGACGCATACGTATACTATGACTGTTCATGCCAGTGTTGAAACGTTCCCAGACTGTAAGATGCATTTCCCGCAATATCCCGATCAATTCGGGTGGGATGTGGTTGCGATGATGCTTTGGAACGATGTCTTGGCTGATGATTTCCTGTGCATTCAAAATGGTCCAATCACTGATCTCCATCTCTGGGGATCCTGGCTAGGTGATTATATGCCACCTGACGGTCGACCAGTGAGTTTTCATGTTTCTATCCATGCAGATGTGCCTGATCCTGATGGAGAAGGACCTTTGTACAGTATGCCTGGTGAGTTGTTCTGGGAGCAAGATGTCTATCAATTTGATTGTATGCCAGAGGAACCGTCACTGCAAGGCTGGTTTGAACCGCCCGATTGGTATCTCCAAAACAATCATGTACATTATTTCCGCTATGACCTGTTCTTTGAACCACCTTATTTCGTTCAGACAGAAGGAATGATCTATTGGGTTGACATTGCAGTTGTGCCTCCATTAGATTATTGTTGGGGCTGGAAGACTTCAATAAATCATTTCAATGACGATGCCGTGTACATGGATCCTACAGGTATGTGGGGCGAACTACGTGATCCCATCACGGATCAATCTCTTGATTTGGCATTTGTCATCACCGGGTACCCCGATGATCCACCAGTGGCCTGTTTCACGTGGATCGATGCAGATGGCACTGGCACGGGCACCGCGATCAACTTCGATGCCAGCTGTTCCACCGATGATTATGGGATTATCCAGTACGACTGGGACTGGGACGGTGATGGCGTCTACGACAATTCCTATGCGATACCGACTGCATCTCATGATTACGGAGATATAGCGCTCCACACCGTGTGGCTCCGCGTGACTGATACGCTTGGCCAGACGGACCTATACACTGACTCCGTGCAAGCAATTGTAGTAACACTGGATGTCAATCAGTCAACCTTCAACCGTGGATTCCCCATCCGTCATGCAGTCGATGGTGATTGGGCTGGAGGGCAGAACTTCACCCCGACATACAACACGGTCACAAAGGTAGACATCTACCTACGGAAAATGGGGGCACCGGAATTCGACTTGACTGTTGAACTGCGAGAGAACCATCCGCAGGGGACTTTACATGATACGCTTGTCATTCCTGTGGCAGATGTGTCAACCTCCTGGACCTGGCTGCCGATTGATTTTGCTGATACGACGGTAGGAGCAGGATCAGATGTGTTCATCGTGATTCCGCCGGCACCTCTTGGTGTCACGACCAGCTATGGGTACGAGTGGGGCTACGCGATGGGCAACCAATACGATGGCGGGGCGTTCTGGTTTACTAGGAACGGTGGTGGACTGTGGAGAGACCTCCCGACGATGTACGAGTTCTGCTTCAGGACGTATGGGTACTCGTAACCCTTCTTTTTTCTCCATTAGATTTTTTATCGTATCATTAGGAAAAATATAATAATCATATTAGCGTTTTAATTATGTACATTAAAGGGGGCAACTCCGCATAATGAGTAATAAAATTTTAAGAATATCGTTATTGTTCTTCATTATTTTTTTTCTTATTGAATCATGCTTTCCCTCAATGATTAGTAGTAACCAGAACCAAAGAAGTGAAACATTAGAGGTAAGGATTGAAAATTTAGATTTCTATACACTCTCTATCACACTATCTCTTCCCGAATGTATCATGTCAACAGAGTATCAAAATAATACAATTTTTACTGAATTATCTCTTGAAGATGAAGGGTTTAGCACCATTGAAGGACAGGCTAAACTTCCGAAGATACGAAGAATGATTGAAATACCGCAAGAAGCACATCCTCTGATATCTTTTACTAATATCGTATGGGAAGAAACATCATTAGATGCATTAAATTTTCCATTCCCGATCATACCGCTTCAACCACAACAACTAAAACATGGAACGAAAAACCATGAATTCATCATTGATAATGAATATTATACTACTGACCAATATTTTCCTGATGAACTCGTAAGAATTCTTGAAATAAACGAAATTCGTGGACGTCGTTTTGCGCTAACTGAAATCTCCCCTGTACTGTATAATCCATCTACCGGCGAGTTGAAGTTAATGATCTCTTGTGAACTCGTCATGCATCTTTTTGAAAGCAATCTGGAAAAAACAACTATGAATATCGAACGATATTCTACGCCATCATATGAAGCATTATTTGAAAACATATTTCCAAACTATGGGTTTTATGAGAACATAATTACAAAAAACGAGAATCCTGAAAAATATCTTATCATTGTTCATGATGACTTTATTGAAGAAATTGAGCCGTTTGCCATATGGAAGAACATAGCAGGGTATGATACAACTGTTACAGCAACATCTAGTATCCCTGGCAGCATTACAAATTTAACCATACAATCCTATATCAAGGATGCCTATTACAATTGGACGATTCCCCCTTCGTATGTTCTTCTTGTTGGAGATACTCCTCAAATTCCAACCTTCATTGGTGATCATTGTAACTCAGATACAGATACCTATTATGGAACAATGGATGATGATATTTTTGCTGATATCTATATTGGTCGTTTCCCTGCTGCAACTGAAGACCAAGTCACAAATATGGTTAATAAAACCATATATTATGAGTTAGGAGTATTTCCAGATACTGATTGGATAAAAAAAGGGGCATTCCTTGCATCATCTGACGTAGATCAATTTGCGGAAGAGACACATAATTACTGTATTGAAACATATCTTGAACCTAATAATTATTCCTGCGATCGCATTTATCAAGCAAACGGTGGAAACACATGGGATGTGACCCATGCGTTAAATGAAGGAAGCAGTCTTTGTATCTATTCTGGTCATGGATGGAGTGGAGGGTGGGGATGCGTACCCTATGGGCAGAATGATATACTCAGCCTTCATAATACCGGGATGTATCCCTTTGTCACGAGCCATGCCTGCGAAACAGCTCCTTTTGGTATCCCAGAATGTTTTGGTGAAACATGGCTACGGGCTGAAAATAAAGGAGGGATCGCATTTTGGGGCTCTACAACGTTTACCACATGGGGTCAAGACGATGCTCTTGAAAGAAGAATGTTTGATGCGTGGTGGATGTATGGCCTTGATAAAATCGGTCAAATGACTGACAAAGCAAAGTATGATGCCTATCAACAATATGGGTCTGATATGTACATCTGGATTGAATCCTACAATATCCTAGGTGATGCATCAGTAAAAATATGGAGTGATGCCCCTTTCGTCCCAGAACATGATATCTATGTTTCAAATATCGCTGTCTCAGATATCATACCGCATGGTGAAACACAATATGTATCCGCCCAGATAAGAAATATTGGGAATAACACTGAAACGAATATTACCATTGATTTTTTGGTCGATAGCACCCTTATCGATACGATAATGATATCATCCCTGAACAGATTTGAGTCTACTGTTGTCAGTTTTCCTTGGAATCCGTCGTATGGTGAATACCTCGTTGCCATTGAATCAGAGCTTCTGACTGATGAATACACTGTTAATAATAACAATGTCAGTAAAGTGGTTCAGGTTATCTCGGCCTCTGCCATAGAAGTTATTCCAGTATCTATTACTGCTATCGAACTTCCTAATACAACACACTCATATGTCCTCTCGATTATGAATTTACCCATTGCAGAAACAAGTCTCACATTTAATCTTTCAATCACAGGGGATTTGAATGGTACGTGGCTTTCTACGAACTCTCTGAACGGCACAATCGCAGTAGATGATGAACAACCGATTGTTCTTTCGATAAATACAACCGATTTGCCGAATGGCCATTATCAAGGAATGTTACTTATAGCAAGTAATGACCCAGATGATTCAGAACTCGATGTCCCTGTCGATCTTATGATCGTCTATGAAAATGATATGGCTGCCATTTCTATAAACAATCCAACGGGGACTCTTCCCAACGGATCATATGTCATCAATGCAACAATTCAAAACGTTGGTTACACTCCTGAAACGGATGTGCTCATAAACTGTTCAATATTTCAAGGTGGTATCAGTACTATTGTTCTTTATGAGGATTTCACCACTGAACCATTGAATTGGACAATTACCCATACCTCTGGAACGGCATGGGTCTGGGATAGCACTGACAAAAGAATGGAGCATGGGTATGGCTATCCCAATGCAGGGTATCTTGATAGCCCTGTCATTAATTGCTCTGGGAGGATAGGGCTCTCTTTATCTTTTTGGCATTATTGGCAAGCAAATTATCCCAATGCAACCCAAGACGGATATGTACGTGGGAGTATTGATGGTGGAGCTACCTTCCCCTATATCATTGACGAATTTCATCATTATGACCCTGATGGAGAAAACGCGATAAAGACCTATGATCTAGGGTGGGCAGATAACCAAGCCAACGTTATGATTCGCTTTGATATTTATAATTTTGATGACTGGTGGTGGTTCATAGATAATTTCAAGATTGAAGCAGATATTTTTGGCGATCTTATGTACTCCTCAGAGGCAGTTGTTGATGCCTTGGTGTATGGCTCTCAACATATTGAATTTACACCGGCATGGGAGGCGTATCCTGGTGTATATGGTATTCGAGTCACTGCATTGCTATCGAGTGATATGAACACTAGCAACAATGTTGTTTCAAAGGAACTGATTGTCTCGAATAATATGATACCGCTCTTGGATGTCAATCAAAGTCTTCAAGATAGGGGATTTCCTATCCGTCATGCCGTTGATGGTGATTGGGGTGCTGGACAAAGTTTTGTACCAACACAAAACTCAATAGCCCAGGTGAGCCTCTATTTGCGAAAATTTGGGTCACCGGAGTTTGATTTTGTTGTGGAACTTCGCGAAGGCGGCATTGATGGGTATGTGCTTGGCACTCTCCTCTTTTCCCCTGATGACATTTCTGGGTCATGGTATTGGCTTACCCTTGATTTTAATGACATCATTGTGAACCCCGGTATGGACTATTTTATTGTCTGTCCTCCATCGCCAACTGGGGTAACAACTTCCTTTGGGTATGAATGGGGCTACGCGATGGGCAACCAATACGATGGCGGGGCGTTCTGGTTCACCCGGAATGGCGGAGGACTGTGGCGTGATCTTCCGACAATGTACGAGTTCTGTTTCAGGACGTATGGTTTCTAGGTACCAGATGATTCGTGATACTACGTGTTCTCTTCACCGTTGCTTTGGAGAAGAAAACTAGTTATTCTATGAACACGATAATGTCACCTAGATTGTTTGGGGGTATACTGTTTGCACACACGAGTAGGGAAACTGGTAGTCATTGGTTTTATCTTTGTTTTAAGCACTGGATCATTCGCGCAGACTAGTATTCGAAAGGGCGGAGAGAATCCACACAGCGAATCATCCTTTAATGTTACGCTTATTTCGAAATCTGATGGTTTAGGGATTCCCAGTAAAGAAAGTGGGAAAACAGAATATGAAATCGCTGATATGAATCATGATGGATATTTGGATATTATCTCTGTCGGAGATCATGGATCTCCATATGTTAACAGTGATCAACATGGTATTATGGTGTGGCTAGGAGATGGTGGTACCTCTTGGAATGTGACTCAATTAGGCGATTTTGGGTATGGGGGATGTGCGATTGGTGATTTGAATTTAGACGGCATCAATGATATTGCTTGGGGGGTACATCATAACTATGCAACGGGAGATTTTGGTGATGCGCTAATTGAAGCAGCATTAGGTGATGGCACGGGGTTTAGTTGGATTCCATGGGATGACGGATTAGCAACAAATGGGGAAGATTGGGGCATGTTTGCCACTGATTTAGCAGATTTTGATGCGGATGGGGATCTTGACATCCTCTCTCAATCGTTTGGGTGCTGCAATGGGATTCAAGTGTACGAAAACCTGAGGAACGGTTCCTGGGCTCATCGGTGGGCATATTACGGAGGCGGGAATGTCCACTATACGATAGAAACTGGCGATTTCAATGCGGATGGATACGCTGATTTTATTTGTTCTCATTATGATGCGAATGCGTTCTTTGGAAAGGGAAATTTTACCTTTAATAATCTTGATACAAATCTTCCTGTGGGATCAATTACTGCGGTAGATGTTGGAGATGTTAATCATGATGGAGCTGATGACATTGTTCTTGCATTAGATGATGGTCTCGGAGTGAGATGCTATATCTTCAATACACAAACAGAGGAGTGGATCACATACTCATCTGGTCTTCCCGCAACAGGGAATTATTATCTGATTCAATGCGGTGATATAAACGGAGATGAACATCAAGATATCGTTGTCTACAAGGATACGGTAGGTACGATTTATCTTGGAAATGGAGCAGGTATGTGGACACAGGATGCCACATGGACTATGCCCGCACCAGGATATTTTTCTGCAATGAGCGTGGATGGTGATGTTGATTTTGATGGAAGGGAAGACATTGTCATTCAAGCTGAAGAATACGGTTCTCCCTTCGACCATAATTGTCTACGGTTATATTCTCCCTGGCTCGAGCCGAGTGATCTATCTGGGTATGTCAAAACACCCCATGGGAGTGAAACATTGTTTAGTGATTCTGTTGCCACTATCCGATGGATGTCATCTGTGCCTCCCGGGCAAGGTTCTGCAAATGTGACGATTCTATTGTCTCAACACGGGATATCTGGGCCATGGATGACCTTAGCAGACGAGTATCCAAATGCCGGGTGGTATCAATGGTCGGTCCAAGGAACACCATCGAACACGTGTCGTATTAAAATCGTTCTCAGCACCGCCACAGATTCCTATACGATGATGTCCGATACTGATTTTTCCATCATGAATACCAATCATACGTTAATCGCATATGCTGGTGGTCCTTACACTGCAGAGCCTCAGGTGGATATTTTCTTTAATGGATTGGCGAGTGGGGGAGTACCACCGTATCTATGGTATTGGGAGTTTGGAGATGGGAATATCAGCACGCAGCAGAATCCAATACATGCCTATGTAGATATGGGAACCTATATTGTCAATCTGACCGTCCAAGATTCTGAGACTGATATCGATACCGATACCACCTCTGTAACGATCGAAGATATTATTTCTCCGCCCTCTGCAGATTTTTATTATTCGCCGGATCATCCAACGAATAATGATACCGTTTCTTTCATTGATACCTCATCAGACGCTGATGGGTTTCTATCGAATTGGACATGGGATTTTGGCGATGGCAATCTGAGTTATCAACAACATCCCTTCCATCAATATGCCAAAAATGGGGTATTTACCATCTGCCTAACTGTAGAAGACAATGAAGGATTGTCAGCCATGATGTGCAAGCAACTCATAGTCTATCATGTCGATGAGGTTGTTGATGTCAATCAGAGTGTCTTTGACCGTGGGTTTCCCATCCGCCATACACTTGATGGTGATTGGGGAGGAGCACAGAGTTTTACTGCATCACTGAACAATTTGACACGGGGAGAGATTTATCTACGGAAATTCGGAAGTCCTGAATTCAATTTATCCATTGAACTGAGGCAAGATTCCCCACAAGGTGTTCTCTATGATACCGTCACATTTGCCCCAGATCAAATATCAACCTCTTGGGTATGGTTGGAGGCTGTTTTTACCGATGTGCCTATTACTCCTGGAATGAGTTACGTTATCGTCTGTCCCCCGGCACCCAGTGGAATCACTACCTCGTTTGGATATGAGTGGGCATACGCTATTGGTAACCTCTACGATGGTGGTGCGTTCTGGTTCACCCGCAACAGTGGCGTATTATGGCGCGACCTGCCAACGAGTTACGAGTTCTGCTTCCGGACGTATGGGTACTCGTAACCCATCTTCTTTTTCTATTTATTTCTCTATTGATGATTCTTTACAGGTGCTTCTGGTCTTTTTCTCTAGCTATGACGTTGCAATACCACCATTGGATACTAACAACAAAGGAATAGGCCTGTCTTGGTCCTCGCCGTTCCGCTATATGACACTCATCGATTCTCTTTCACCAAACCTTTGGACACCATGTTACAGCTCACTCCACTGTGTTTCGATGGTCTCTTTCTGTTTGACCAAAAGGTGCAGGAAATCGATTTCAAGCTGGATCATCTCGCTGTCAATGGCTCTGAACCATTCAGCTAGCCACGCAAACCGGATGGCCATCATGCAATCAAGCAGATACGAACACCCGACATCAGAAAGGTGGCCGCTCTGTTTCATCCTCTGTATGAACGCGCTAGCGAACCCGTGCACAAGGCTTCTTGGTTCTTCAATCCCAAGGCACCCTAGCATGTTTGCCGCATCATAGGTCTCTATCTTCATCCCCATGAATTCCCAGTCGATCACTGAGCGAATGGATGCTGTCCCCCAGATGATGTTCAATGGGTGGAAGTCTCCATGACAAAACCGCATTGGGACCGCCTCGTACGCCTCAAAAAAATCAGATTCTAAATGGTGAAGGACCCCTTGAAGTTTTTCGTATTCAACCGCATTACATCGCCTCATGGCAGAAGCCATACTGCGCACATAGTCTTTCAATGAGAACTGCGGGAGGCGGAAGGTGTTCCCGATCGTTGGCGATTTCTTCCACAGGTCACGCAAGAAATCCGCTGATGCCGTCCCTCTCCACGGGTCAAGAAGATGCCTAGGCCGACTGAGGGGGACGCCTTCATGGTATGACTGTATTTGCCAGAAGGTATCATGGAGACCTGTGATGAATTCGTTTTCCCTATTTTGCAGATAGGGGGTGATCCCGGTGAGCCCTTGGCCAGATAAGTAGGACACTACCTGAGCAACAAGCAGCTTATGGGGGACGTCGGTCTTTGAGAGGCGTTCCAAGACATATTTCTTTTGATGGTCGTCCTCGACAACGATCCTAAACGTGGTTCTCTGCGGGCTTCCTGCAATGAGCAATTCAGGATGGCTCTTCTTGAACCTGAGGTCCCACATCTCAAGAATCTCAGCAAACGGATACGGATGCATGGAGGATCTGGATAGCATGATGCTTGTTATACTCTTTGTATTTTCTTTTGTATCTGCATTGTGAGATGCGTATGAACAGATGGTACCCATTTTGGCAATGCTCAAGATAGCAATATGGTGTTTTTCCCCGCAACATATAAATATGAGAAAATACAAATAATAATATGCCTAAATGGATTGACGGAGGTATTTGATACCGATTGTGAGTCCATCGGGGAGGCGGTGGTGGTATTTGGTATCGCCAACCATCTCTCTTTAGGCGTTTTTATACATCTGAGTCTAAGGAAAACTATAACTATTGGATACACTGTTCTTTCTCTATCAGCTTGTAGGAATTGAATATCAGGGGGACACAGATGAAAACAAAAATCATGGGACTTCTTCTTGTGAGTATTCTTTGTAGCGGTGGATGTTTCACTGTGAACGCATTAGCGACACTCTCTACAGAAAAAGACATGTCGTTCATCGTATATGGCCCTCCTTTTCTCACACGTTCTGGAGATTTGAAAGCACAGGACTTCCCATTCATCCCGGATGTTGCACATTCAAAAGAACGATACGTCCCACCAAGTGAACCGGTTTCTGTTGATGAGACGATTGTTACGTTAATTGAACGGCTGGACGAAGAACTCATCCTTCACTACCTTGAAGCGTTGACTTCTTTTGGCCCCCGGGTCACTATGACTGACGCGTGCGAGAGGTCAGGAGATTATCTGTACAACGAGTTTGTGAGTATGGGGCTTCCCGCTCAGAAACTGTCTTGGGACGTCGGTAGTTATTCTGACTACAACATCGAGGCAACGCACCGGGGGGATGGAAGCACGAATGATGAATTTATCATCTGTGCGCATTATGATTCGGTCGAAGACTCCCCAGGTGCCGACGATGATGGATCGGGGGTCGCAGCGGTCATGGCAGCAGCACACCTGATGAGAAATTATCATTTCACCTATACGATCACCTTTGTCGCGTTTTCCGGCGAGGAGCAGGGGTTACTGGGGAGCCGGTGCTATGTGGAAGACGCAGTCGCCAACAATATCCCCATTGCAGGTGTCCTGAACCTTGATATGATCGGATATGCGGACACGGACGACGACACGCGGTATCTGACCATCTACCAAGACACCAATAACCCCCTGGAATGGATCAGCAATTATACCCTCTCGGTCGCAGAGGCATATTACGAGTATCTTCATCTCACACTTGTTCCCAGCGGGTTTTCATGGGGAAGCGACCACTACTGGTTCTGGAAGAAAGGGTACAGTGCGATTTATTTTGAGGAGAGCCATTTCAATGACTACTACCATTCACCAGAGGACACCATCGAGCACATGGACCTCTCCTATGAGGTCAACAATGCAAAGCTCATCATGGCAACCCTTGCGGAACTTGCAGACATCGGAGAGTACCAGGCACCGTTGAAACCTGTCATCACAAATGGGACCTCACAAGGGGCAGCGCGAGAGGCATACAATTACAGTGCGTGTGCCACAGACCCGCAACATGATGGTCTCTTTTTCCTGTGGGACTTTGGGGATTCCTCAGAGCCTGAGTGGATTGGCCCCTATGCATCAGGCATGAAATGCACCGTCTCCCATACGTGGGAGAAGAAGGGAGACTATGTGGTTCGGGTGCAAGCTAAGGACGAGATGGGCCATGTAAGCGACTGGTCCGATCCATTGGCTATCAGCATGCCACAGACCAATATCTTTGGTCACCCTTTCTTGGAGCGGTTGGAACGCTTTACGCTCCTTCAATCGTTTTTTGGTCGATGACGCGTTTCATTTTGAAATAATTCATCAAGAACAGGAGGCAACGGCCAATCATAGGTGTGTGGTTACTCTGCCGCCATCCATAGTGCATGTCATTCGATAGATCACTGCAACAAGCATCCTTATGAGGGGAAAAATCATATACATACTCGAACTTGAAGCACGTAGGTTCTGAGGCCATTATTGCAACGAAAAGCTCATACAGATCCCGAAAGTGTAGAACGATTTTTTGCTTTTTACTCTCTTTCATCGCGCTCATGATTTTGTGAGCGCCTAAAGGAACCGATGAGCGCTGTGACAGCTTGTGCGCTCGTGAGCTATAGACAGAACACGGACCGTACGAGGCGGGGCTCTTTTACAAACAATAGGACGATGAACCGTGCTCTACGAGAGCGTATCATGACGACACGAACTGAACCAAGGGCACAGACAAACCACAGTGTTATTTTCTCAGTATGGCACATTACCTGCAAATCTATATATTCAATGTAATTTAATATAAATTCTAATATGAATACTACCTCATAAAAGAAAATATAAAAAAGTTTATAATCAGGTGCATACCTACCTGATGATAACACATTTATAGTGTGATGTGTTTGAGGAAATAGTATTCTAAAAGCACTCTAATGGAGAGATGGAATGTATGAAAGCAAATAGAAGTTATAAAATGGAAGATGAAGCAGTATCCGCAGTCATCGGTGTGATCTTAATGGTCGCAATCACCGTCGCCATAGCCGCAACCGTGTATGTCTACGTAAGTGGCATGATGGGTGCACCAACAGCATCAGCACCAAAAATCTCGTGGGTACCTAATGCGGCAGAAAATTCAATAACAATAACAAAAGGTGCGACTGGATTCAATTATGCTGCAGGATCTGCTAGTACTGATGCTAATTTGGTTTTTAGGCTTTCAGGGACAACTACAAACCTTTATGTTAATACATCTATGGGTGTTTCTGCTGCAGGAACTCCATATGAAGAAGAAATTCAAGCTGGAGACATCCTTACATTTGGTGCCGAAGGAACCTATACACTTATTTGGTTACCTACTGACGAAGTCCTCGGTACAGTATCAGTGTAGATTGGAAGTAACACTTCCCACCTTTTTCTTTTTTTCATCTTTATTCTTTGGCAAATCTTTTTAGAAACTTTGAAAAGAGTAACCATTCCATACTCATTATTACTCCAATAATAATTATAATGAGGGATGCTACTACTAAAAAACGTCCGTTTAATTCAAAACGTTCTTGAATTTTTCTCATCTCTCCATTGAAAACTTCATTACTTATATGACGTTCTAATTGATTGGAATCATAAAATAGTGAATTGGCAAGAAAAAGCAGACATGATCCAGTTATTATGAGGACTAATCCAATAATAAGCCACCCTTTTGACATAACAGAGCTACTTACTTTTATCATCTGTTCATCACTTGTGAAACCACAAATATTTGATATAAGTTAAATGTATATCGCGTATAAATACCCATGTTAATACAAATATTATTGTTTAATATTTAAATAAAGTATATAAAAATACTAAATATTTAAAAACTCAGTAGATATTGTCATCCTTCGAAAAATACTAAAAGAAAAACTTGGCGTTGCTGTATGGTCAATGATAATAGGAGATCCGAACTAGATATCATTACTGATATATTGGGATTGGCTGCAAATGGAACTAAGAAGACAAATATACTGTACAAAGCAAGCTTGAGCTACACACAAATTCAAAACTATCTTCCTTTCTTAATTAAAAAACAAATATTGGAAGAATGTTTAGTAGAAGAAAAAGATAAAAGTTACACATATTATAAGATTACACCGAAAGGATTGGATCTATTACAAAGTGCTCGAAAGACGTTACTTCTTTTGAAATAATCGTGGTTTTTACACTAGAACATTGTTCTATTACGTTATTACTTATCTCTTAATATACTCGGAACATTGTTAGATGAATTAAAAATAAAGAGAGAATAAAAATGAAAGCAAATAGAAGTTATAAAATGGAAGATGAAGCAGTATCCGCAGTCATCGGTGTGATCTTAATGGTCGCAATCACCGTCGCCATAGCCGCAACCGTGTATGTCTACGTAAGTGGCATGATGGGTGCACCAACAGCATCAGCACCAAAAATCTCGTGGGTACCTAATGCGGCAGAAAATTCAATAACAATAACAAAAGGTGCGACTGGATTCAATTATGCTGCAGGATCTGCTAGTACTGATGCTAATTTGGTTTTTAGGCTTTCAGGGACAACTACAAACCTTTATGTTAATACATCTATGGGTGTTTCTGCTGCAGGAACTCCATATGAAGAAGAAATTCAAGCTGGAGACATCCTTACATTTGGTGCCGAAGGAACCTATACACTTATTTGGTTACCTACTGACGAAGTCCTCGGTACAGTATCAGTGTAGATTGGAAGTAACACTTCCCACCTTTTTTCTTTTAACAATTCTTCAAATTATTTTGTCTATTATCAGTTTTTATTGTTAGATAATTCGCTGATTCCATCGGGTAAGAATGTCTGTGGTATCGATTGATTTTGCAGGTATCAATTGATACTGTGGTTTTAATATGCCTATGGAAGTAATATTGACACTAATCTCACTTTTCTCTCTTTTCACATCGATGTATACTATCTTATTTGGCATAGTCTTTAGTTTAATTTCATGCTTACAAAAAATGAAATGATTGATAAGGGTTCTTTATAGACTTATCGCAATTTGAGTCGTATCTAGCCACCTCTCATATCGATACCACGAGGCACATGCTCTTGGTCGGTAAACCTCTCGATAGCGCCCAAGTGACCGTAAAACCACCACGACCGAAGGAAACCCACACGACCGGTTTCTTAGCCACTTCAATCGTTTGGCAAGATGAAGGTCTACTGACACGAATCGATATGAACTTCTTACCAATTCGAACCAATGTCATCGGATGCAAGAGAGGCCTAGTTCTTTTAAACGATACGAAAGAGCGTGAATCATTTTTCCCCAATGATAGATTCGTACAAATTTAGTGTTCTTTAAAAAGCGGTCTTGATTTTAACATATTTCCATCCCAGTCTTTTACAGTCATATGAAGGTGGAACTTTTTTTTATCAAAAGTGACATGAGTGCATAGGGAGAAAAATCCCATGGGATTTTTCTGGTACTTTTGCCATGAAGTTATGGTTAAATTTGGTTTATGAACAAAGCGAAATATAAACATCAACAATTTTCATTTTCGTTCTCCCCAAATACGAAATAAATACTTTTATATGTAGCCCCTTTGATAAATTCATTATGACTATAAAACATGAAAAAATAATGAAAATATTAGAACTAAGCTCATCTGGTTTTTCTGACAGTAAAATCGCTAAAAGCGTGGGAGTCTGCCGGAAAACGGTGCGGAAATATAAAAATTCCTATGGTAACATAAGAAAATCGACACACGATACTCGGACTCAAGCAACCTCTGGAGCAGCATGGTCATCGGTGAATGAAGGAGGGGCTGTTACGCCCCAAAACGATCCTAAATTCCATTGTAGGAACAATCAACAACAGGAACCTCTTCAAAATGTCTGTGCTTTCGATAAAGATAGCCCTAAATCGTTATCCAAAAGAAATGATGAGCATGAAACATTCGTCCAGGAAGCACTCGAGGAGATCAAGGAAGTCCTCGGTAATCTTCAACAAGACGTCAATGGGCTAAAAGAGGATGTAACAACTGCCACACAAGCTACTAGCAATATGAAAAAAGAAGTAGGCGACATTCAACGGCAAATCAACACAATCCACAAAGATCTGAATCAATGGAAGAACCAACAACAAGTTACACCTGCGAACCAACTGAATCAGTCACTGGACCCCTCGCTTAAAGCTCTCAACACCAAGGTTGATTCGATTGAATGTAAAATGACTAGCATGGATAAAGCTCTTAACAAGATTCCTGAGGTAATTCAGAAATACTTGAATGTGAAAGATAACGAACAAAAGACTGTTACACAAAATGTCGAAGCGCTAAAGGACATGGTTTATAAATTAGTGAACAATGCCATTGGTCAGCATACGACTCGTACAACAGAAGAATTAAAACATTATCAGTCTGCAGGCTTAGAGCCGATACTCAAATTGCTAACGAATCTTTCTTCCTTAGCGGATCAGCAAAACAAAGAGCTATCAAACATCAACGGAATCAATACTCAAATTCTAGAGAGCATGAATTCAGATAGTTCAATTTTTGATTGGTTTCCCTTAATTAATTTCATTGTTTCCATCGCCATACTACAATATATAATCAATATCAATACTAATATCGCAAGAGTATCACAACCAAGGACAGTCTCATTAATACCGTTATCTGGCAAAGACGAGAAAGAAAAAAAGTAAGATGGGATGAGACAACCATATGGTGTATGTTCAGTCGAACGCATCATAGAAGTGATAGCATTTGGAATAGGTGAGTAGATGGAGTTCGATGAGAGTATCGCTCGATGCATCAGGAGCGGGGATGCCTTTTGTTCGATGGGACGCTACGTAGACGCGCTGAAAGCCTATTCAGATGGGTTGGCTATCGACCAGAAGAACGTGACCCTCAAAGCAAAACAGGCAAATACGCTGCTCACGCTCGGCAAAGAGACGGAAGCGTATTTTTCCTATTGTTCGTGTTTGTGCTATGGGCACGTCATTGACCTCGTTGAACAGTTCGTCGGGCAGGGTTATGGTTCCATCCATGATGATACGGTCCGCTTATTTGACTTGTTGACCTGCAAGTACAACATCCCGATCACCCAGGACGGGTTGAGGCTTGTCGTACGGAAAATGCAAGAGGAGCGTGACGAGTCCCTGCGACTCAGCACCTGGAAGAAGTTTGAGGAAAAACTTGACCGAACACAGTTTGCATCTGTAGCAGATATAGTCGACGTCTTCTTGAAAACCTTTGGCGAACGCTACTTCATTCATTTCTTCAGTTTCTACTGTTATCTTACAAGATTCAAGGATCCTCTATTGAGTACCGATCGGCTCATCGATATCATTGATAATCGCATAAAGATGAGGGAACTCGAGCAGTTCGAACGCCTCTTGAAACAGCGAGTCCGGAAGAAGGGCACCACTCTTGACCGCATGAGCGGGGTCGAATTCGAACGGTACCTTGCCACGTTCTTTACATCCCGCGGCTATAAGGTGGAACTGACAAAAGCAAGCCATGACCAGGGGACGGATTTGGTCCTGCGCAAGTTTGGCGAGAGTATCGCCGTGCAGGCGAAACGGCAGAAACGGCCAATAGGGACCACCTCGATACAAGAGGTGGTGACCGCGCAGCGGGTGCACCGGACCGAGAAGGCACGGGTCGTCACGTCAAGCAGCTTTACAAAACCAGCGATCACCCTTGCCCAGCAGCTGGGAGTCGAGCTCTGGGACCGGAAGCGGCTGCTTACAGAAATCCGCACTCCCTCTCATGGTGTGATATGATTCCTACAAACAATACTATTGAACGTATAAGGGTATGATCTCCTTGCACTTCAGTGGTCTCAGAAGGCGGATTCCAATACTCTCTAACTATATGATCTTAGGTTCGATAAAAATAGTAAATATGTCATTGGAACCGTTTGGGTCGACTGTCGTTGAGCCGGCACCGATTTCTATGTGGAGTCGAGCACTATTCAAAATATATTCTAATGCAGGATTCAATACTTCTTGAAAGGCATCCTTTCCAGTTTCACATTCAAACACCCAGCCTGATTCATTCAGTGGATGATTTATATCATAAATTTTGAATTGAGGTTGTGGCATTACTATACTATTATTAAAGAACGTTGAATATCGATAGATGGTGTCTTTTGCTACTGTTATTGCGTTTAATTCGTCCCCACCACTAAAATCAAATATTGGTGGATTATTGCGGCTCATGTTTTCTACAGCTTCAATGGTGTCATTTTCCGCTTCTGACATGTTTAATACATGTAATGCTCCATACCCTTCAGCTGATGAAGCATTCCAGATGCAATCAACTCGTCCTGAAGCGACAATCAAAACAACCTGTCGTATATTTGGGCTATAGTAGGTTGAGTTGTACATGAGATCCGTTATCAATCGGAGAGCGGACGATATTGCTGAATACCCTCCTGGATAGGGGGTATTAGGAAAATCCTGAGCAGTGTCATGTGCATTAGCTTCTGTTATCATGGTTGGAGCTAGGACAACCTCTGCGTGAGGTGGGTCATCATAACCACATTTTACCACTGTTAATTCGGTTGAATTATCCCTTGGAATGATACCAAACTTTTCAGGTGCAAGGGCAAACTTGATTGCTTGCATGTACGTATTTCCCCATACGGGTATGGAACCAGCAGCTATTTCACTACCTTCAAAAATAATTCCTAATTGCGTAGGCTCGTGATACGGTGTGATATTCACACAGACTTGTATGGAAAGATTATACGGAGAGTCCTCTTTTAAAATGTTATGCAGATACCACAACCCTTTGGTATGATCATACGGGCGTTCAGCCGTTGAATCGTTCCATAAATGATCCAATCCGGGTGGTAACGGAAGGGCAATCGTGATATTGCCAGCTCCTGCTACATCGCCGCCGTTACACACGACACTGACGTTGATGTAAATCTTCGTACATTCATTATAGGGATCTAAATCGATGTATGGTGTCGTATTGCTTACAGTAACAAATATCCCGACATCACTCCTATATCTTGAAAAAACCGGACCTTTGAATTTCACGGCGTTGCTATACCCGTCGACGGTCATCACGTCAATATAGGCATATTGATCCAAATACCGTAAATCAATGTCAAAGGGATACCATAACCTTTCACCGATATCCCACTTGCCATTACTATTTTCATCAGCACTAGCATCCAATAAATCTTCAATAGGCATGGGGCCATATGTGGTTCCATTGATACGAAATGAAATTTCATCGCTTTTGTCTAGCGATTCCCCGCCTTTATGAGTCAGGGTAATATTCTCTAAATAGATCTCTCCCTCTATATTCAAGTACGTTTGAGGGTCAGGGCCATCATCGGAAGCAAATTGCAGATACACAATGGCAAACGCTGCTACCGCAATGACCAACAACAGTAGAGCGCCCAATACTTCCGATACGCCACGATCGTTTTGGTTCCTCTTCATGGTACGTATCTCCCATAGCTTCCATTTTAAAGCTGTTCTTAGTCAGCTAATCCAAATGCAATCTGAGTAGTTATATCTTTTGCATATATATAAAAATCATACACTCTGCTCTCGTTTTGGAACTCGAGCGTCACTCCCTTTGTAGTTTTTGTAATCTCATAATCCAACCATGCTTCAGGTTCTATCCCTTCTTTTAAGATGCTTTCCCATGCATTAATGTATGTGGTATTGACCGTCACTGATTTGACATGGGGAAATTTCAAGTTTTCTGTACTGTTCAGTTGTGCATAGATGGGACATACCCCAAATCCCCCTGCATTCGTTTTTCCTGGCAGGCCAAAGATTTGAGGAATACTGAACGTCACATTTGCGCGATCAAGGTCTGGCCAGGAATTATTATAGCTGATATAATCATGAGTGATAAGTGTAGGGTTCCCGTACACAACGTCTCTTCCATCCTGGCTTATAATTAATGCTCCCGCTTCATAGATAATTGATTGATCGACAAAAAACGAGTTTCCTGACGAAAAAACTATCGCATCAGATTTGAACTCTCTTCCCTGAGCTTCAAAACACTCTATCGTAATGATGACCTCATCATTTATTATTTCTAACGTATCAAATGTCCGCCCGTTCTCAAAGAAAGGGATTTCCCTTGTGCCTAACGTGACAGGGGTGGTGATAGCCGTTTTTTCACTGACCATTGACTGAACATCAAATGCATACTTCAACATGGTAAAATCCTTTGTCACTTCATCCATGTGAGCTGCTTCAGAACTTTCCAACCATTGAGGGACATATAAATTATTGATCATGACCAGGATCACTAAGAATAGGCCAATGATCAGCACTGTAACGATGACTCCGACTACTGCATCATCCGAATCTTTCATATCCCTCAATCTTTTTTGGTTTTTCATTTTTTCACCATTGTATCTAATTTATGCTTTTTGAACATTTATCAATTAATTCCATAAATGAAGGAATATGCAATCAATACTCCAACTTCCTTGCTCTGTGTCACCTGTTTCCGTTGCTCCTACAAACCGTATCGTGTACGCATCAGCAGTAAGCCCAGTGGCTGTGACATTGACCCACCCAGTCCCTGCTATTGTTCCAAGATACGACCATGATGAGCCGGTCCAATAGACAATGTTTAGGTCTTCTGTCCCAGTGCGAGAGGAGATATACATGCAGAGCTGTTCATTTGGATTTGAGTAGTCTACATCAGTAAAATTATATTCGAAGTCAATACAATAACTTGAGGAAGCTGGACGAGTCGCCGTGAGATACGCATGGTCAATTGTGATTGTCTGCGCACCTCCTAGTCTGCTATGCTCGAACCATACTCGAGCAGCATTGATCTCTGATGCAGTGTCAAAGCCAGCAATGGTGCCTGTGCTCATCACGCTTGTAGTTGGATTATTAAATTGACCAGAAAACTCAGGGGTATTGTCTCCTGTTGTGTCAATATACCACTTACAGTCATCACCGCCATCACCAGCATCAAAATCGACTGACATCGCAACGGTGAAGCCAATCCCTGTTTCTAGCGTATCGGCAAAGGTGAACCAATATTCATCTGCACCATCTGTTGCCGTAGTAATGTAATTTGCACCATCATCAGCACTAAGATAGGGAGACGAACCAGTTTTTGTCCATGCGTTGCCCGTATTCGTAAATCCATCCACATTGAGCACATTGTTTACCGCAGGGATACCATTATCGTATTCCTGGATCGTCATGATATTTTCATCAGTTGTATTGTCTTGACAATTAATAAAGCCTGTTTCATTTCCCTTGTCGGGGGAAGCATCAACATCGCCACTATTATCATCGACAGGATCCTTCAAATCCACCTCTGGTCCACTAGTCGTGAACGTATATGTTTTCCTTTCCGTTCGTCCGCTTCCACCCGGATCGGTAGCGTTTACATACCATCGATAGGTGGTATCCTCCGTTAATCCGACGACAATGTCACATGTTTTTACAGAGCGCGAAGTACCGGTGCCAGAGGCGCTGCCGATAAATGGAGATGTTTCAATAGTCCAGGAAAAGGAATCATCATCAGGATCAGAAATGGAGATATTGAGTTGAGACAGAGTGATAGGCATAGCATATGCATTATTCCATGGGGCTGGTGAGATGATAGTTGGCGGTCTGTTTGTTACAAAATTCTTGCCTGACATGATAATCGAATTGCTGCGGCCATCAATGACCATCACTTCGACAGAATATTCGGTCATTCCTGCAGTATCAGCACTCAGATCATAGACACGTACCTCTCCCATTCCCCATGTCGATGGATTCGTATCCGCAAATTTTTCTGTGAAACTTGGGGGAGGATCAATTGCTACACCGTTGATGAGGATTCGCACCTCAGTGTTGTTATCAAGCGGTTTGCCGCCCACATGCGATAAGTTCAGAGTCTGGTCCTGTTTGTTCAGAGAAAAGGCAATATTGACTGATGGCGTTGACGGCGATTGAGGAAAGCTCATCACTGCATAGTAGACAATGGAGAACAGCGCGATCGCCATGCCCAGGAGCAGGAGCGTTCCAATGACTTCACTGACAGCTGTATCATGCCGATTCCGCTTCCTCTGTTGTACTGGATGCTCCATTATTTATACCCCTATGATGAATTTGAAGACGAACCAGCTCACAAGCACCATGATGAAAATGTGCTTGACGCTTGATTCAAGGTGACCGTTCTCAAAAAAGCCAGCGACAAGCCCCGAGCCGATGCTCTGGGTCATGATGGCTGCATAAAAGACTAGTGTCACGTCCGCTGCCTTGATCCCGGCCCCAAATTTCCCCATCGTGGCTGATAGTCCTTCCGTCCCTTCACCGAGCATCGCAGGGATAAACGTCCCCACCAAAATCGCAATGATGGCAAGAAAGACGAACATCCCGACGTAAATGACCACCACATAGGCGGCCATCGTGACACGCCGTTCCCCTTCAAGCACCTTAATCTCCCGGGCGTCGCTTGCCGCCAAGTCCAGGACATCTGCGACGTTGCCGCCGCTCTTGCTTGCTTCGATGATGAGGGTGATGGTCCTGCGGATGGTTTTTGTGTTGATGCGGTCGGCAAACGAGGCTAACGCTTCCTCGACGCTGCTGCCCCAGGAGATTTGCTGTGCGATCTTGTTGATCTCTTTGGTCAATGGGCCGTAACTGCCTTTTGACGCAAAGAGGATGGACTTTGAAAACGTCATGCCAGCGCGTCTGGAGGACGCAATGTCTCTGACAAAATCAGGAAAGACCTTATCAATCTTATAGATCCTACTGTAATGCAGGTACTCGTACATCCCGTAGATGCCTGTCCCTGAGAGAATGGCAAACACGATGAAATCGGTGGTGGACCCAAACCCGATCACGTTGAAATAGGAGAGGATCGCAAGGATGCTAAAAATGGTAACGGACACTATCGTACACACGAGGACGATCAAGCGAGTGAACTGACCTGAGAGGATCATGCTTCGTATCTTGTTTGTTTGGGGAACTTCTATCATATTTATTGCACCCCGGACATGATATAGATTGCATAGGCAAACGCCATATGGACCATGGGGACGATGATGAACACCAGGAAATAGAGCGTGTTGATCTGACCGCTATCGCCACTGATGATCATCATGAGAGGGATCACGATCAAGATGAGCAGGATTCCCGCGACCGCAGAGGTGACGTAGCTTTCCGCAAGGATGCCAAGGTTCTCGAACATCTGCTTTTGGTTCTGGCGGTTCTCGACGGTGAATTGGCTTGCCTTGGCGACAAAGTAGTTTTTCAGCGATCCGCCGCTTGTGACCGTGACGATCAGCCCCTGCAAGAACTCCTGGAATTTTTCTGAGGGTGTCCGCTCGATGTTCGTGCGAACGGCTGAGACAAAGTCCTTTCCCAAAAATTCAATGTCTCGGTAGATCCAGCTTGCCTCCTCTTTGACCTCCCCATAGATGTTCTGTAAGGAGAGGCTCTTGAAGATCTCTGTCGGGGTGACCCCGGCCGCAGCCATCGCGGAGACGAAGTTGAGCGCAAATGAGAGGTCCCTGTCGATTTTTTTGCCCCGCGCTTTTGCTCTGCTTGCAGGGATCTGAAGACAGACCAGATAGGTCAATCCAAGCGTCACAAGGGGGATGATCACGACAAGAAGCATGAACAATAGCGGTGTTTCGCCAGAGAGGGCGGGTACCACGAGAAACACGAGAACGATCATGATGATGAACGAGACAATGAACCCGATCAGCGCGTACAAGAGGCACGTGGCCATATAGGCATCCGCTTTGACGTTCATGTGCGCCGACTCAAGGGCATGACGCAATGCAGGTGTCTCGTGCTTTCCTGTGAATTTTCCAAACCATTCATACGCTTTTTTCTCAAACGATTTCAACATGGATGTTCACCTTATTTCTTCAATGGTTTTTTTACGGATTTTTCCTTTTTGAAAGCCAAAAAAAACCTTTTTTTTTTATGGCCGTTGTTCCCATGCCTTCTTCCTGAATTTCCAGAGGTGCTTCCAACGGCGGTTCATCGAGCGTATTGAGTAAGGTGCTTGTGTGGGCATCGGTTTTTTGTAGTTTTGGGGGGTGTTGAATCTGCTCCATGACCTCGTCAGGGTTGTCCATGTAGGCTGAGACCATGTCGGCGACATTCCGAAACTCCCGGAGCTTGTAGCGCTTCAGCCACAGTAAGATCTGCTCGCGGTTCTCAAGCTGTTGTTTTAACTCTTCATGGCTATACCCATGCTCCATACGAATCTTCTCAAGGAGGTAACTTTTCCCGGAATAGACGAACGTGTCTTGGTGTTCGTCCCAGTGAAAGATCGAATTGGTTAAAATTTCTTGGGTCTCAGAATCGATATCAATCACTTCGATGATCTCTTTACAGCGACGAAATGAGCTCTCCTTATGCTTCACGATTCCTTGGAAGAGCACAATATTTAAGGACTGCAGCATCAAGCGAGGGACGTTGATCGGCTTTCCTTCCAGCCGATGGATGAGGGACGCCATGGAATCCGCATGCACGGTCGAGTAGGTCGTGTGCCCAGTAGCCATCGCCTGGAACAGGACGTAAGCCTCCTTTCCACGGATCTCACCGACGATGATGTACTCGGGCCGCTGGCGGAGGGCCGCCTTCATCAGGTCGTACAAATCGATCTCGCCGGTATTCTGGTTGAACAGCACCTCCCCTTGGCCGCTGCGGGTGACACCGGGGATCCAGTTGGGGTGCGGTAGGTTGATCTCCCTTGTTTCCTCGATACTGACGATTTTCACTTCCCGGGGAATGAACAGGGAGATGGCGTTCAGGGAACTTGTTTTTCCCGATGCCGTTCCCCCGGAGATCAAGGCGTTAGCGCCATGCTGCACCGCCATCCAGAGATATGCGAGGACAAGCGCAGACATGGTATTGTAATTAATCAAATCGACTGGCGTGATAGGATCAATCTTGAAGCGGCGAATGGTGAACGTTGAGCCCTTTGTGGTAATCTCCCCGCTCAGCGTCATCTGGATACGGGACCCATCGGGCATCGTCGCATCCAGCATCGGCTGGGCAACAGAGATGTGCTTGCCGCATTTCTGCGCAAGGCGCGACACGAATTGGGAGAGGCGGACTTCATCGGCGAACACGACCGTCGTCTCAAGGGACCCAAAATCACGGTGATGGACAAAGACAGGGGTTTGCGCGCCATCGCACGAGATATCTTCGATGTAGATATCCCGCATCAGCGGGTCGATCTTATCATAGCCAAGGAACCATCGGGTCAAAAAGTAGATGAGCTTTTTTCGGACCAGGCCATCCATCGAGATCTTTCGTGACTGGATGATCGCATCGATCTCCTTGATGAGGTACGCTTTTGGGTCTGTCTGGATGTCCTCTAGGCGGACAGCGAACTCTTCCAGGAGTGTCTTACGGAGAAACTCAAGGACCTCGTGCTCATCAGAAGCAAGCAGCGGCTCCAGCACATGGTAGGTTTTTTTCAAAGACGCCGCGTCCTTCACAATGGACGCAAAGGCAAACGGCTCCTCTAATGCATAAAAGGAGAGTTCCTCAAGGTCCTGGGAACTTGCTGCATAGGTGGATTGGTGATGACAGGTAGAGCAGGTGACTGGCGTCTCTTTTCCGAGCACCGGATCGATGACCAAAGGAGCATTGCATGTCTTACAGAGGACCGTTTGTTTTCCCATGCGATCTAACCCTTCACCTTACCCATCACTTCATTGGGATTATCATAATAATTGGCTGTGAGCGATGCGACCTCATCAAAATCATGGATGTTCTGTGAGACCAGCCAGTGCAATAGGCGTGCTCGTTGGTGCATCTCTTCGATGATCCGTTCACTCGTCTGATTGGTCTTCTGCCGAATCGTATCTAAAAAGAAGCTCTTTCCCGTGTACTGGTAGGTATCGGTGATCGGGTCCCAGCGGAAGACCTCATTAGTGAGTATTTCCTTCGTCGTCGGATCAATATCAATAATCTCAATAATCTGCTTGCAGCGTCTCACCCGTTTGTCTTTGATGCGTGCAATGGTCTGAATGCAAATAATATCAAGAGAATGGAGCATGATACGAGGAATATTGATGGGCTCCCCTTCCAAGCGGTGGATCAGGGATTTTGTCGAGTCCGCATGCACGGTCGAGTAGGTCGTGTGCCCGGTGGCCATCGCCTGGAACAAAACGTAGGCCTCCTTTCCACGGATCTCACCGACGATGATGTACTCTGGCCGCTGGCGGAGGGCCGCCTTCATCAGGTCGTACAAATCGATCTCACCGGTGAGCTTTCCTTCGAAATTCCCGCCAAACCCTGTGCGCGTGACGCCAGGGATCCAATTCGGGTGCGGCAGGTTGATTTCTCTCGTTTCCTCGATACTGACGATTTTTGACTCACGGGGGATAAACAGGGCCATGGCATTGAGCGTGCTTGTTTTTCCTGATGCGGTCCCCCCTGCGATGAGCGCGTTGGCACCATACTGGACGGCCATCCACATGTAGGCCATCATTTCCGCTGACATCGTGTTGAATCCCACGAGATCAGCGGGGGACAACGGATTCTCTTTGAATTTTCGAATGGTAAAGGTTGACCCTTTGGTGCTGACCTCTGTGCTCAACGTCATCTGGATACGGGACCCATCGGGCATCGTCGCGTCAAGCATCGGGTTAGCGATGGAAATATATTTGCCGCATCGCTGCGCTAGCCGCATGACAAAGGAGGACAGTTCCTCCTCGTCAGTAAATAGCACATTGCTTTGGATGGAACCGAACCGGCGATGGTAGATGAATAAATGCACGGTGCTGCCGTCACACGAGATGTCTTCTATTGAGCCGTCTTTCATGAGGGGCTCTAAGATCCCCAGCCCCAAAAACTCCTTTTTCAGCCAATACATGATCTTCTGCTCGGAGAGGGGGGGAATCGACAAACGATAGTCGCTGATGATCTCCTGTATCTTATGTTCAAACACCCCTTCGATCCCTTTCGTCTGGATGTCATTGGCATTGATTGAAAAGAAGTTCATGGCATCGACGATAAAGCGGTGGTGCTCTTTTTCCTCAGGGGTCAATGGTAATTCGATCAGCACATAGCGTCGCTCCTTTGTCTCGGAGTTCTGCAGGATGCTGACCGTGGCAAACGGTTCGATGAGGGAATAAAAATCCTGCTCCTTCCACTCGTCCCCGTTGAGACCTTCATGTTTCAGGATCTCTTGTTTGACTGGCAGTACTAACGTTTTTAACGCGTCCATCGTTTCGGCGGAGAGCACGTTTTTCTGCACTGCAAGCGTCTGCATCGATTGAGTGTTTTGGGGGGTTGTTTTTTGTTTCTTTCTCCATGGAAGCCCAGCCTTTTGTGTGCCAAACAAGGGTTTTTTTTCCTTTTTGGTGCGGCGTGTAGTATCCACGGTGCTCTGTGCGATGCGCGATGGTGCTTCTTGCGTGTTTACCTGGGGGACAGCACGCAGGTCTTTTTTTTCTCCAAGCGTCTTTTTCTGGTTCACTAGTGCAGATGGTGCTTTTCCGCTCTTTGGTCCCTGTGGTGCGTTTTGCCCGCTTGCGTGCGTTGTCTGTACGGGTCCTTTGAGCTCTGCTCTCTTGTCCTTGTGCGCGACGCGGGCGTCAACCTTTGCATGCTTTTTTTCGTTTTTCAGTGTATTGAAGAAGGGATGGTTTGTGTCTTGTTTTTTTTCCAGATGCGTATCTGGTTCACTTTTCTTGAAAAAAAATTGCTCATGGAGCTTAGCATCCGATTTTTTGCGCAACGAGTTGGGATCACTCGAAAACGAGCGCAAACGAAATCTCACTCTCCTTGTCTGGTTCACTTCTCCCATGCTCTCTGTATGGTTTGCTTGAGTGCCAGCAAGCGATCTTTTCGAATATTCATTCGTTTGTGAACCCTTCTCAGGAACCGTTGCATGTGGATGGTGGGATGGATCTTTTGTTGCTTCTCGACGCGTTAATTTATTGACAAACTCAATCGCATCATCGTATACCTTTTTTTTAACAGGTACATCCTTTTTTTCATTTCCTCTCTCTTCCATCTCCAGCCTCCATGCTACTGAGGTGTAATCCATTAATACGCAATAAGTACCTCTTCTTCAATGTTAATCTACATTACAATGAATTTTTTCTCTACATTTCAATCAGTATACTCATCTTATATGTCGGTACGATGTACACCCTACATCCACCAAAAACACATAATAACATGGTTATAAATAGATTTGCAAATTTTTCTTATCGATGTTAGACAACTTTATAACAGCTCGGGTTATGTCCTTGTGAAAACTGTGTGGGCCTGTGAGGTAGCCTGGATATCCTATCGGCCTTCGGAGCCGATTACTGGGGTTCGAATCCCCACAGGTCCGCTACTCCCTCTCGTTGGAAATCTTAACAGATTCCTTTTTTTTTATTTGTTAAGATTTTGATGATACCTCTCCATTTATCAAAAGAAGAGAGAACTCAACAGTTGCTTGCCCAAGTGTATTTAAACATATCCTGCGACCATCCCAGATACTCTGAGATTGCATTATACGTAAGATAGTAACACTATCGCCGGTTTATTTCTTAGGTAAGACGTTCCAATCGGAATGTTTATAATATTGTATTTATATTTATTTTATAAAAGATAAAAAATATTTGCTTATGGCACTGTCATATAAATAAGAGATAAAAACATAAAAGCGGGGGCATTAGTAAAAATGGGAAGAAATTGCAAGAGAGGTACTGAACAGGTAAATTCATGGAAAATCATCGTTATTAGTACACTTCTCGTATGTTCTTTTTTTAGTACATTTACCATAGGGGAGAAGACTGATTCTTCTGCATACCAATCAGATATAATTCCTGTATCAGAAAAATCTACTCAGAGACTTTCAGTATCACAAAACTCATTGGAATCGTACGCAACCGATGAAAAACCTACTATGAATGCATATTCTACTATTTCTCTGCATCCAGGAATGGATGAAGATGAAACGGGAAATGAAAAAGATACGCAAGGAGTTTTTGCCTCTCCCACCTGGCCGACTTCGTGGACCCTGTTCGATACAGATCCAACAGAGGACGGCACAAGCGACGATTATAAAGATGTTCACTACGCCTATTATGCAGTCGATACTGATTATCTCTATTTTAGATTAGAATGCTATGGGTATCCAAACTTTGCCTTGGAACCTGATGCACGGTATAAAATTTTTATTGACACTGACTGCCCACATAACATGGTCGCGAGTGGAGGGCGAATTTACGAAGCGGGTTACATTCTTATGGTTGAGGACACGAATAATAATCAAATTGGTGATATGTATCTCCCCACTGATGTAGATAATGATGGTGATTTTAGCGAGTATAGCCCCTGGGCTTCCCAACACCCAGCACCAATCACAGACACATTACAGGCGGGGTATAGTATTGCAGGTCACAATGTTGATTTATATGTATCTCGATCTAGTATCGGCAATCCAGACTGCTTGTATTTTACGTGGGCGACAGATAATGAGGATCCCACGATCGATCAAACTTCAATTAGCGACCGATCCGATCACTTCTTCGATGGCACGTACAAAAATGCAGATCTGAGCATTGAAAAACATGATAATAGCGATCCCATCAATGCAGGAGAATTATTAACTTATGCCCTTCATGTCACTAATCTGGGGCCAAATACTGCCACAAGTGTCACTATCACTGATACCCTTCCTTCAAGCGTTGCCTTTATTAGTGCAACTCCTACGCCTAGTAGTGGAAGTTTTCCAACCTACCATTGGACCATCTCTTCACTGAACGTTGGACAAACTCTGACAATCACTATTTCTGTACTGGTCAATAATGGGACTAGTGGTATTATTAGTAATATTGCCTCTGTGAGTTCTTCAATTAATGATCCCTTCCCTAGTAACAATCAAGATAGTGAAGACACCACAGTTATGAATCCTCTGTCTAATATATTCATTGAAAAATCTCCGCATGATCAGCAAGTCGTTGTAGGAGATACTGCCACCTTTACGATCACGGTCATCAATACAGGCGATACGGTGCTGACAAATGTCGTGGTGTCCGATCCCCTCTGCCCTGATTGTGATGTCACAATAGGGACGTTAGCTGTTGGTGCATCATATTCATACACATGTAGTTGTGTTGCTACGCAGGATTTCACAAACATTGCGACGGTCAGTGGATGGTACGGGACTCATCAGATCACTGCGGTAGATACTGCCATTGTTGATGTCATCAGTCCTAGTATCTATATTGCAAAATCCCCCAATGAGCAGCAGGTGATGGAAGGAGAAACAGCCACGTTTTCGGTCACAGTTATTAATACAGGTGATATGACGTTAAATAATGTCGTGGTGTCCGATCCCCTCTGCCCCGATTGTGATGTCATTATTGGGACGTTATCAGGGGGAGCATCACATACCTATGAATGTAGTTGTGTTGCTCTTGGAGAAGATTTCATTAACATAGCTACAGTCAGTGGGTGGTATGGGATTTATGAGGTCATAGCATCGGATACAGCTCGGGTTGATATTATTTCTCCCGATATTTCTATTGAAAAATCTCCTGATTTTCAGCAAGTCATCAATGGACAAACAGCAATCTTTTCTATCACCGTGACCAATACGGGTGATGTAGATTTCAATGATATTGTAGTATCCGATCCGCTCTGCCCTTCTTGTAATGAAGTCATCAACTTTTTAGGAGTAGATGAATCATACACGTACTCGTGTAGTTGTGTTGCTACGGTAGATTTCACCAACGTTGTTACGGTGAGTGCGTGGTATGGGGCTATTGAGTTCACCGACTCTGATGTCGCCTCTGTCGACGTCATTAGTCCTGCTATCTCCATTTCAAAATCACCTGACTTTCAAGAGGTCATCATCGGCGAGACAGCCACTTTTTCTATTACAGTGACTAACACCTGTGATACGGTCTTGACTAATGTTGTCGTATCCGATCCCCTCTGTCCAGATTGTAACATCAATATTGGGACGCTAGGGATTGGCACATCTTACACATATGAATGCAGCTATGTTGCAGTTGAGAACGATTTCATCAATACGGCTATAGTAAGCGGGTGGTCTGGACCCTATGAGGTGACAGCTGTTGATACTGCCTTTGTAGACGTCATTGTTCCTAGTATCTCTATTGAGAAATCCCCCCATGACCAGTTTATTGTAATAGGGGAGGCTGCTACCTTTTCGATCACCGTTGTTAACACTGGCGATATGGCATTGGCCAATGTTGTGGTCTCTGATCCCCTCTGTCCCAATTGTAATGAAAACATAGGGACACTTGGGATTGGTGCATCATATACATATGAGTGTACAGACGGTGATGTTGAGGTGGATTTTACCAACATCGCAACGGTGAGCGGGTGGTATGGGACCTATCAGGTGACAGATTCTGATGCTGCACAGGTGAAGGTCCTTAATCCAAGTATCTCTCTAGTGAAGTCTCCTCACGAGCAGCAAGTCATTGTGGGAGAGACAGCGACCTTTTCGATTACGGTTATCAATACGTGCGATGTTGTTTTAACTAATGTTGTCGTCTCGGATCCCCTCTGCCCTACTTGTGATGAAGTCATCGGAACGTTAGGCATAGGCGATTCATATACGTATACGTGCAGTTGTGTTCCTACAGAGGATTTCACGAACATTGCGACAGTAAGTGCATGGTACAGTACCTATCATGTCGCAGCGTCTGATGCTGCCTCAGTCGACGTGGTTAGTCCAAGTGTCTTCCTCGCGAAATCTCCCAATGATCAGGAAGTTATCGTCGGAGGAAGCGCTACCTTTTCGATTACGGTTATTAATGATGGTGATATCCCGTTGACTAATGTTGTCGTGTCCGATCCTCTCTGCTCTGCTTGTGGTGTCACCATTGGGACCTTAGATGCAGGTGCATCATATACCTATGAATGTAGCTGTATTGCCACAGAGGATTTCACCAATGTTGCTACGGTGAGCGGGTGGTATGGGACCGCTGAAGTGACGGCATCCGATACTGCCACCGTGTTTGTGATAAGTCCGCAACTCTCTATTGAGAAATCCCCTGAAGAGCAGCAAGTCATTAAGGGAGAGACAGCGACGTTTTCCATCACGGTCACTAATACGTGCAACTCAGTGTTGACCAATGTCGTGGTGTCCGATCCCCTCTGCCCCGATTGTGATGAACTTATTGGGACGTTAAACGTTGGTGCCTCGTATACGTACAGTTGTAGTTGTGTTGTTGGATCAGATGATTTCACGAACATCGCAACGGTGAGCGGGTGGTATGGGACCTATGAAGTGACATCAACTGATACCGCCTACGTTGATGTCCTTGTTCCTAGTATTGCCATTGAAAAATCACCTGATTCGCAGCAAGTCATTATGGGAGAGACGGTCACTTTTTTCATCGAAGTGACCAATACGGGTGATGCCGAGTTAACAAATGTTGTGGTCTCCGATCTCTCCTGTCCTGATTGCAATGAAAATATTGGGACCTTAAGTGTGGGTGAAGCAGTATCATATGCATGCACCAGTGTCGCTAATGAGGACTTTACGAATGTTGCTACGGTGAACGGGGTGGCTGGGACTTACGAGGTGGCCGCATCTGATACTGCATACGTTGATGTTCTTACCCCGAATATTTCTCTAGCAAAATCCCCTGACAGTCAAGAAGTATTTACTGGAGGCACTGCCACCTTTTCAATACTTGTCGTCAACACAGGTGAAACGAGTTTGACAAACGTCGTGGTGTCTGATCCCCTCTGCACTGATTGCAGTTTCACCATCGGTATCCTCGATGCAGGTGCATCATATTCGTATGACTGTAGTGGTGTTGTGACCTCCGATTTCACAAACATTGCGACTGTGAGTGGACAATACGGCGTCAATAAAGTGGTGACTGCGTCTGATAGTGCTGTTGTCAATGTGGTATCTCCTTCGATTTCTATTGAAAAATCGCCTGACTCTCAAGAAGTAATCATAGGGCAAACTGCAACCTTTTCCATCACTGTGACCAATACAGGTGATACGATACTACATAATATCGGGGTATCCGATCCCCTCTGTTCTGAGTGTACGATAAACATAGGGACATTAAACACTAGTGAATCATACACCGTTACATGCGATTGCATAGCAATGGAGGATTTCACAAACATTGCGACAGTGAGTGGGTGGTATGAAACATTCGAAGCAACAGATTCCGATACTGCTTCTGTCATTGTTATTGGTCCGGCAATTAATATTACAAAATCACCTGATATGCAGGATGTCATAGTAGGGGGAGTCGCTACCTTTACCATCACAGTGACCAATACAGGTAACAGAATTTTATCAAACGTTGAAGTGTCCGATTCACTGTGTCCTGAGTGTAATGAATTTATTGGATTGTTGGGGATAGGTGCTTCATACTCATACACATGCAGTTGTATCGCAACAGACGATTTTACAAATGTTGCCGTTGTAACGGGATGGTACGGAATGAATGAGGTCACTGCTTCTGATACAGCGATTGTTCACGTCATTGGCCCAGGGATTGCCATTGAGAAATCCCCTGACAGCCAGGTCGTCATAATCGGTCAGACAGCTACCTTTACTATAACAGTGACTAATACAGGTGATACGGCACTGACAAATGTGGTGGTGTCAGACCCTCTCTGCCCTGCGTGTACAGTGACCATTGGTCTCTTGGACATAGGCGCATCATACTCGTATAACTGTAGTAGTGTTGTTACTGAAGATTTCACCAACATTGCCACAGTAAGTGGATGGTATGGGTCCCATGAAGTGACTGCCTATGATGGTGCTAGTGTCGATGTCCTCACCCCCCATATCGATGTTGAAAAATATGTATGGGATGACCAGAATAGCACATGGGTGCAAGAACTTCGAGTCCCTGAAGGTCTCGATCTCCCCTTTAAGATCATAGTACGAAATATTGGGGAAGTTGCGCTAACGAATGTAAAGATCAATGATGAATTGTCGTCACAATTGGACTATATCGCCAACTCAGCAAATATCACCCCAACGTCTTCTGATACACATCACATCAATTGGACGCTGGTCACATTACCCATTGGGGCATCAACAGAGTTCACGTTTGAAGCTCGAACGGTTCATCTGTGTTATGGCTGGAATGCCGTCACGGTTACTGCGAATGAGAATAACGTCTCCGATTGGGAATTAGTCCCAGTGAAAGTCATTAGTGAGGGTCAGCCACTAGTGGATATTACAAAAACGGTGTGGGATGAACATACCCAGCAATGGGTTGATTTCCTATACTGTTTCAAGGATGAAATACTGACGTTCAAAATCACAGTAGGAAGCACCTCGTTAGAGACTCTTGACATTAGTGTGATTGATATGCTCCCTATGCAATTCGAATATCGTGACAACGCGACTCCAACGGAGGCCTCTGTGAGCCCTGACCTTCGAACAATTTTATGGGACATCACGATTGACCCAGGAGAAATGATGGTCATTCAATATCAAGCGGAAGCGGTCCATCGATGCCAAGCAACTAATATTGCCATTGTCAATGTATCTGGGTGTGAAGTTGACATGGACAGCGTGTTAGTGAAGGTCTTTGATGATACAAGCGAGTTCCCACCGATCATCCAACTCATGTCTCCGGAGGATGGCGATGTTCTACATGGAGTTGAAACAATCCGATGGTACGCAATCGATGATGATTTGCTCGGGGAGGATTTACCTATCTACCTTTATTACAGTCATGACAATGTGCATTGGATGCAAGTGGGAGACGTACATTGTAACAATATTGATATGAATCATGGTAGCTATGACTGGAATACCAACACCATTGCCAGTGGGAAGTATACGCTCCTTGCGGAAGCTTACACAGGCTTAGTCGGCTATGAGTCTATATCTGTGTTCATCGAAAATGAACCTGGAACAAAAATAGATACAAGCATCAGAGATGTGAGTACCGGCAGTACCCAGTATGTCAGAAATGGCGATACAGTACAGATACAAGCGGCTCTGACAGGAGTGTGGACAGAGGATCTTACTCGGGAGGATATCACGGCCGATCTAGGCGGATTCAATCGAGGGATTTGCATCGCTAATAGCTTTAATGGCTTTGTTGCAACCTGGATGTTGTACAACGTCGAATGTACCCCAACAAATGGTGTGATTACCATTGCCCTGTATGCGGGTGAATATCAATCAACGACCGTCACAATCACAGCCGATAACGAATGTCCAAGCCTTTCAATTGTGAAACCAGCCAAAGGCCTCTACTTCTTCAATAGCAAACTACCATTAATGAAAAGGACGATCATCTTTGGATCCATTACGATTCAAATTGAGACTGACGACAAGTATGGCATAGAGAGAGCAGAATTTTACATTGATGGCCACCTTGAATATGCACTTACAGAAGGGCCGATGGAATGGTATACAAATCTTCCAAGAGGAAAACATGCGTTAGACGTCAAAGTCTATGACCATGCTGGTAATTATGCATCTTCTGGGATACAACTATTAAAATACTTGTAATTACTAGCATGCGGTTTCTCCTCTGTTTACAGAGAGACCTCTCATTTCTGCTTCATATTCCTCTAACAAAACCTTTTTTAAAACCACTTTGTTGTTAATGACATCAAGAATGGCTTTTTTATCTTGAAATCCTTGGATGCTTCCACAAGATACTCATACACTTCTTTTCCTTCCTTCGACCATTACACCCTCACGAGTCTTTTCATAACCAAAAATCTTTGGAAATCGCTTCTCGCAGTTTTTTATTGCTATTATGAATCCAAGTACTTCCTTTCAATGACACTTCAATTTTGAAATTAATTGGTGGTAGAATAGTATTGGCCAGAATTTGTATCACTTGGAATGGTGTTCCTCATATCGGTACAACATGTTTAAGCAGGAGGAAAATAAAAAGCTTTGTGAAGACGTGTTGCACGAGATTGTCAACAGATATCACATGACCATCGCTGAACTCAGTGTGATGCCTGACCACATTCATGCAGTTATAGGGATTCCCTCGATCATGAGTATATCACAAGCATTCTGTCTATTGAAAGGAGCATCTGCACATGAGATCTTTAAAAGAAAACCACATTTCCGTCATCGCTATCCGAAAGGACATTAGTGGAGTCCAGGAAAATTCTATAGAACAGTTGGTGATGCTGATGCGGAAACCGTTCTTCAGTATGTTCGTGATCAGCGATGCCAACAAAGAAGTCTAGACTCTTTTACATTGGCAGCATAACGTAGGCAGCGAGAAGCTCCACTATTTATGGCAGAGAGAATGTCACCTTATTGATACATTCCTTGTGAAAATATTATAAATGTATGTTAACAACAAAATATTCAAACCTATTCCTCTGCATTCTATGATACAGTTTAAATCATAAAATTATATAACATTTTTCATGAGACAAGTTTTTTATGGAGCGGCAATCCAAGGTGCAATAGATAGAAAAGAACGATCACAAATCCATGAATTTTTCATTAAAACCATTCAAAATCAAGGATACACAGTGTATACCGAACATACAACAGGAAAAACATATGAAGAAGCGATACAAAAACTCGAAAAAGCAATAGGTCCGATACCTAAAGATGAACATCAACGAAAAATATATGTGCGCAATAAAATGATAGAAGGAATTGAAGGGGATCTCCAAGGAGCAATCTTTGAAGTATCTACCCCAAGTTTGGGAACAGGAATAGAAATTGCTCATGCATACCTGCGACCAAGATTGGGTTTACCCATCATCCCTGTTCTAGCACTATACGAAAAAAACTACTGGACAAATCAATTATCAACAATGATTAGAGGAATATCTTCAGAGAAAGTCCCTCATGTTATTCTGAAAGATTACGAGAGTCCTAATGATGGAAAGCAAATTATTAACGAGTTCTTAAGCAAACTGAAATAAGAATTGTATGATTGTCATGATAGTAAATTTGAGTTCAAATGCCTCCCTCATGTTTGTTTTATTACCTGCTGTTTTTTGTCAACACGACAGGAACTTGTTTTAGTAAGAATTCACATTCATCATCTCACGAATTTTTATTTTGATTCTAAGGATTCATATCGTTCTACTTTGAGGCGTCATAAGAAACTCTATAAATGAACGATAAATGACAATGACTTTTGAGAACAAATTCAATGAACCTAACTCTGAATAAAACAAAGGCATTGAAACTCATCTTCTTGTTTGGAATAGTTAGTTTACTTGGTGATGTAATCTATGAAGGAGCAAGAGGAGTAAATGGTCCTTATTTAGAGATACTTGGTGCAAATGCCGCTATCATCGGATTCGTTGCAGGTGTTGGCGAGTTTTTAGGGTATAGTATTCGTTTTGTTTCAGGATACTATTCAGATAAAATGAAAGCATATTGGTTTTTCACTATCGTAGGGTATGGATTGTTATTTACTGTTCCGTTACTATCATTAGCGGGCATTTGGCAACTTGCCGCATTATTCATTGTATCTGAGAGAATGGGGAAAGCACTGCGTTCACCAGCAAAAGACACGATTCTTTCTCAAGCGACGAAAGGCATTGGCACTGGAATGGGATTTGCCATTGTAGAAGTTTTGGACCAGATTGGTGCAATCATAGGACCCCTTATCTTCACGATCTTTTTTGTTCTTGTTGGTACCTCGGGGAAAGCATTATCGGATTATCAGACTGGATACAGTTTCTTATGGATTCCGTTTGTCTTACTAATGATTGTTCTAATATTTGCGTATATATTTGTCAAGAACAGTCCTGATGCATTGGAAAAATCTGTGGTGACGAAAAAAGAGCGCGAGTGTTTTTCACAAGTATTTTAGCGCTATACGTTATTTAGTTTTGTCACGACATTCGGTTTTGTTAACTTTACATTGATCGGTTATCATCTCAAGGTGCATACTATTTTTTCTGATGCGTATATTCCTCTTCTCTATGCTATTGCGATGGGCATCGATGCGGTGATGGCATTAGCGATTGGAAAAGCATATGACACATTGAAAAACAAGCGAAAGAATGAGAATGCCGGTCTTTTTGTTTTACTTGTGATTCCGATGCTGACGATGTTCATTCCATTGTTGGCTTTTTCGATGAAGTACGAATTTATCATAATTAGTGTAGTTTTGTGGGGAATGGTTATGGGTACGCATGAAACAGTTATGAAGTCAACAATTGCTGATATAACTCCTTTAAAAAAGAGAGGAACGGGATATGGAATTTTTAGCACATTCTATGGATTAGCCATATTTGGTGGTAGTGTAATGGTGGGATTGCTTTATGATTTTTCCATCCCTCTCTTAATCGCAATCATTATCATAATTGAAATTATTGCCTTATATTTCTTTTACATCATGTGGAAAAATTGCAACCAAAATCTATGCATAGTCTCACAGGAGTAAATCATCCTCGGTCACTCAATATCTCACCGGCATGAAGTGTTCAAATCCCTTCCCCTTTATTTGTTTCATTACATGTTGTTTCTTGCTAACACGACAGGAAGTTTTTATAAGAATGATGTAAACTGAGAACACCAGTATATCTATTTTTTATTCAAACTTAGCAATATATAAATAGTGCTCCATGTGATATCTATAGTGGAGGCAACAATCGGAGGGAATCACCACGAAAAATATGTTAGTATTCAGTAGTGTCATTTTAGAACAGAACCATCGACACATTTTTGTCAATTCATTGAGACACTTGTGATACGAAGAGCAAAACGTCTATGATCGACATTAGTGAGAAAAGATGGCATAAATATTTCCTATTTACTAGCTTGTATTTTGCAGAAGGATTGGAATGGTCACTGGCCTCGGTTATCATACCTGTGTATCTTTTAGATAAAGGATATTCAATGTCGATAGCAACGGTGGTAGCTGGAGTCAGTGCGGCACCCTGGTACTTAAAGTTTGTATTTGGTCCCACTGTTGACCGTTTTTATAAACATGGAAAAAAAACATTTATTGTTGCAGGAGGATTATTAGGAGCCATCAGTCTATTTGTTCTTGTGTTTATTGACCCTTTGATTTTTTTATTACCCTTCACATTTTTGTTATTTCTCAGCCATTTGGGGATCATCTACCTAGATGTCTCGTGTGATGGATGGGCGATTCAAATATCAAAGGAGAAGGAACGAGGAAAAATAAATGGTGCGATGACCGCTGGACTGTTTATAGGTTTGACGATTGGAATTCCTTTGCTTTCTGAAATAGCACAAGTGTACGGGTATAGTACTTCCTTTCTAGCCTGTGGCTGTATCATGCTTATCATCATGATTTATCCATTGCTTGTCAAGGAAGCTACAATTTTGAAACGCCGCCCAAAAATGACATTATTGCTTAAAAAGGAATTTAAAAAACGAACGACACAGCTTATTGCACTCTTTAGCATACTAACCGGACTAAGTTCAGGGTTATTATTTTATATCGTTCCTTTGTATATGAAAACAATTCTGCACATGGACATCGGCCAGATAGGGTTAGTCACAACACTAAATCCTGTCACCATGGTGATTGGCTGCGTAACGTTTGGTATTCTCACGGACAGATGGGGCAGAAAAAAGGTTTTAAATATTGTTTTTGCTGCCAGTATGATCTCCGCTGCGTTCATCTATGCAAACTCATGGCAGCTATTGGGCTTGATATACGCGATAATTGGTTTTTTTGGTGGGGGAATATATGCAGCTGGTAATGCTCTAGCCATGGATGCGTGTAATCCGAAAATAGGGACAACACAGTATTCAATTCTTGTTAGCTTTACAAATTTTAGCGAGCAAGGCCTGGCGTCCATCACTGGTTCGTTAGTTGCTCTGCTTGGGTTTGGTCGTGTATTTCTCTATTCGGCATGGCTTTGTGGTCCTGCACTGTTAATTTTATATTTCATTCGACCGAAAAAGAACGAAGTATACGGGGCAGACCATGGATAAAAAACTGTTGCGGTTGATTACACCTATTTTCTGCTGTCTGCTCCTCATTCTAATCTCTGGCTGTGTTGAGGAAAAACAACTCAAGGAGGTACTCGCACCAGCAACTGAGTTGGACACCCCCTCCGGTCTTCCAGATTGGCAGGACGGAAAATACCATGATTACTCTGGTACTTTAGATTTATTCAATGAATTTCAAATCGAGTATCCTGAGTTAGTCAACGTGTTTTCGATAGGCAATAGTGTTCTTGGAAAGGATATGTGGTGCATCAGGATAACTAACGAGAAAAACAAGACAAGAAAATCATCGTGTCTCATTGATGGGTGCATTCATGGCGAAGAATGGGAAGCAGGTGAGGCGTGTCTGTATCTTGCGGAGTATCTTCTCATCAATTTTGATGCGAATGCAACCATTGCCCAAATGCTCAATTCATCTGAGGTATACATTCTGCCTTTTGTAAATCCTGATGCACGACAGGCGGATTGCCGATACAATGCAAATGGAATTGATTTATCTCGCAATTTTGACATTGATTTTGGGAGAATACGAGGTACTGCAATACCATTAGGAGTGTTATTTGGTCGGATAAAGATTCCGTACATAGACACCTCCCGTTTACATGAAAGGTTTCCGAATAGTATCCCATGGCGGCTTTTTAATTGCGGTCGCCACCCATTTTCAGAACCAGAAACACAAGCGTTAAGAGATTTGATGACAGAACTAGATAAAAACGAATTTTCATTTTATGTGAATTGTCATACCGCCTGGCATACTTTTGGAAGCCCGTGGATTGCGTATAAACCGCCATTTGAGATGTCAACACAAGAACAATATATCCTTGATTACGCAAAAGAATGGGTGGATGAACATACAGAATATGAGCATGAAGACATCGATTTGTATAACAAGGTGAGTGGTGATTCAGCAGATTGGTGCTTCAAGGAATTCCGTATTCCCGCATTTGGATTTGAAATTCTCTCAATAGACTATGATGCATTTTCAGGAGAAAAAAAACATGACCATCTCGTTCACTGGATGAAAACCACTCTTCCAGTGTTCATGTATCTCCTTGTGAACATTAATAATCTACGTCAATGGGAAACACCTGACATTCAGCCATCTTTACCTCAAGGGGTGCCACCAGAGCCGCTACAGTACTCTTTAGGTATTTAGGTTAACAGGGGAAACCATTATTTTTATTATTATGCTGTGAGTTTAAATCCGTTCTTATGCGAAGGATTTAAATAATTAATTCACAATATATTTAATTATCCAAAAGGGAGGAATGAAAATGAAAAAAAAATCGCTTTTAGCGATGACTCTAATATTAGTCTTCGCTCTGATGCTGGTAGTTCCAACATGTGTTACATCAGTTAAAACACAAAAGTATATAGCAAATTTTCACTGTCAAGCTAAAGGGGAGTGTATTGTAGTCACAAAATTTATTCAATATGGCGAACCTGGAGGCGGGTATAGTCCAAGCGAATTTATGAATGGGAATGGAAAAGTTGCTTTCGCAGGTTCTGCAAAAGTTGATAAACAACTACCGAACGATTTTATTCCAGTAACGTTCTACTATAGAAACAATGGCATCGAAGCAGGGGGCAGTATGTCTGCATCCTGGGGAGGACAGTCACTTCGTTTGGAACTTACCTCAAACGGTGATGCAGGTGGTATCTTCATTGACGAGAATCTTCCAACTATTTCTCTGACTGACACCTTTGCAGCAGGATTTGGTCCTGGAACTGGGTTCGTTTCGTACAAGGGAACCTATAAAAACTCTACAGGAACGTACAAGATCCATGGAAATGCTACGGTTCAAGCGGGAGTACAACTTTCAACAATTTTGATACAAGTAACTCTTTACAAACCAGATAATACACCATTATTTTGGGTCATATGGGTTGAAACTGACCTGCCTAGCCCAATAAACCTAGACGCAGCAGACCACTTTGCACGTTCCGTCAAAATCACGAAATAGCATAAGCTGACCTAAACTTTAAATTACTCCCCCAAGCGATTGTTTCATTAAATGTTGTTTTTGCGAACACGACAGTAACTCGATATGAGACTGAAAAATCAGATTATGCTAATATTATGCATTGTGAAACAGGAGTTCAAATCCTGTCTGCATTCACCCATCATTTTATATAAAAATAATAATTTCACTTCAACCTGATTGAAGTATTTGTTATCAGGATTGTATAAATGAAAAAAACCAATGAAGTACTCTATGAACATACTCAAATTAAAAGCATTCTTCATCGGGTAAATGTATGGTTTTTACCGTTTCGATGGGGCATGAATGCTTATCGGGGATGTGAACATAACTGCATCTATTGCAGTGCACGATACACCCACGAGTATCTTGGCTTATCCACTGGAGAGTTTGCCTATAGAATAATAGTCAAAGATAATGCAGCAGAAATTCTAGAGAAAGAACTGTCCAAAGAGAAATGGAATACTAAATGGACGGTCAATGTATCAACAGTCACGGACCCTTATCAACCAGCGGAAAGGCACTTCAATATCACACGAAATGTCCTCAAAGTGTTTCTCAAACATCACAATGCGCTCATGGTGACTACAAAATCAGATTTGATTCTCAGAGATGTAGATATTCTTTCGGAGATAGCACACACAGGGTTCCTGAACGTCGTGCTGACGATACCGATGCTCAATGAAGAGCTTAGAAAACTGATGGAACCGAAAGTTGCGAGTATCCAAAAACGCATTGAAACTTTGAACAAAATCCATGATGCTGGAATTACGGTTGGTGTGACAGCAATCCCTCTCTTTCCCCACATTTCAGATGATGAAAAGGAATTAGAAACACTCATCAAAACCTTGTCAGAAAATGGTGCTGACTATGTGATTATTGATACACTTAATTTCCGTGAGGAGGCGCGAAGCAGAGTCATGCCTTTTATTAAGGAGCGGTATCCATCACTGGTTTCAACGTATGAACAACTCTACGAAACAACGTACTGTGATAAAGTGTATGCAAAACGGGTCAGAACATATGCAAATAAACTTGTGAAGAAATATAACGTCGATAACTATGATAAAATGTTTTCTTATCGCAAAAATAAGCCCTCATCATAAGCATCCTACCTTTCACCATTCCACTTTGTTGAAATCTTCGATGTCTGGATCTTGCGAACACGACAGTACCGTGTTATGCGAACCAAATCACATATCACGATTTTGTCACATTGCTAAACTTGAGGTTCAAATCCCTTCACTGCACTTTTTTATCCTGACAAAGGTTTAAATAACCAAGGAATATTTTTTTTATAATAGAGGAAAAATTAAATGATTAGGAAATCGGTAGCTGTTGGAATCATACTTTTGTCCATTGGAACCGTATTCTTTCCAGCGATAGCACAAGATACTATGATACCATTTCCGACATCAAAAGGGAATTGGTTATATGTTGGGGGAAGTGGACCGGGGAACTATACGAAAATTCAGGATGCCATTGATAACGCTAGTTCCTGGGACACCGTGTATGTCTACAATGGTATCTACTATGAGAACATCATCATAGAAACAGAGGGTTTAAGCCTTACAGGACAAGACAAACACACGACAGTAATTCACAGCACACGCCCCGCTCAGCATACCATCAACGTACAGGCCTCACATGTCACACTCCAAGGATTCAGCATAGAAAACGCGACAGACTCAGGGGTGATCTGGGATACCTCTGGTGTGTTTCTCTGCTCCTCACAAGTTGTTGTACAGGACAATATGATTAGTGGTAACCACTTAGGCCTATGTGCTCTCAGTATCGCGTTTAATCTGACTATTTGTCATAATAGTTTTTTAGATGGTGGAATCCTTTTTGGGAATTATCAGCATACCCCAGAAAACCCGGAGGTGCCTCTGGCGTGTTTTCTGCACAACATACATAATAATACAGTTAATGGGAAACCGCTTTATTATTTCAAGACGGTCAAAGACTTTATCGTCCCAGCTGATGCAGGCCAGGTGATTCTTGTCAACTGTACGAATGTTACGGTGAAGGAATCATATTTAACGCGGTGTAATTTTCCGATAACCTTGAATTATTGTACTAGCTGTGTCGTTGAACAGAATACGGTTGAGGACTCATACGGTGAACTCATGACCATGCGTTCAGAGAAATGCATCTTCCAGAATAACACAATCGACAATATTATTTTTGGAGTATGTCTTGATCAGAAATCAAAAAATAACATTGTGAGGTTCAACACAGTTACCAACAGTACAGGAGGAGTAGTTGTCATGATTAAGTCTAGTCACAATCTGGTGTATGGGAACAAGTTTCAATACAATCTTCTAGGCATCAGACTGTTCGAACAAGCCCATGACAACAGCATCTCAAGAAACATGATTCAGCAGAACCGCATTGGTGTACTCTTGTCAGAAGATCCCTACGATAATTCAATACAGAACAATACATTTAATCAAAACTTGCTGCATGTACAGTCCCTTGGCAGAACTAAGAATTTCTACGATAACAATTACTGGGGTAGACCACAGGTATTGCCTAAACTTCTGCTTGGTTGGTTCACCGCTGAGAACTTCAACCCATCATGTACTATCCCGTACTGCATCACTGGTATCGATTGGCATCCAGCAAAAGAACCCAATGACATCCCAGGAATGACCTGAAAAACATCTGAAATTGTAGGTTTTTACAGGATTAATTATTATCCAACATTTAGAATTTAACTGGTAAACGTAGGTTCAAATCCCTTCCCTGCACTGTTTTAAAAAAGATTCATCCATTTATTTTTTCTTCTGTTTTACCATTTCTAAACTCGGACGAATTACTTCCTCCCTGAAGTATGTTAACTCTGCGTTACACCTATCAAGTTCATGCCAAAATTCTGGACCCGATGAGGATAGAAATGCGGTTCTGCTACCTGCGAAATGTGCTTTCAGCATATTGATGAAATAGACACCGAAGTTGTTTATTATATCCTCTTGTGAAGCACCCAGCATCAAACCTAACGACACCTTTGGATATTTTGATTTTTTAATCTCATCCCATTCTCCATTTGGGATATCATTGATTAAAGTTGCTTCATTTACTTTCCTTTCAGTTAATGTTTTAAGATATCTTTTTGCTGAATCGTTTATCTCTCCATTTAATGAATCGTCTTCTAAACCAAATTTGAATTTGCCTGGATTTTTAAGAATTGCCTCATAAAAGGCTTGGTCTCTTTCATATTCTTCATCTAACCATTTGATATAGTTACTTTTTGATTCATATATCTTGTGAACTGGAGGAGTATTTAGTGGTGTTGAGAGTTTATCTTGGATACGCAAGATTTCTAAGGATTCTGATTGACCAGGTGGGAATGCTTGTTGTTCAGTATTGTTGTTTTCAGTACAGAATTTAGTCCATCCTACAACGTCAACCTGATATCGGTTGATTGCCATTTCTAAAATTTTGCTAACATTTGAACTCTGTTTTGGCATCCGCTAAAAAAGTAAAACATCATTATATATACCTTTTGACAACGTTAAATTTTGTGTACATTGATTAACGTTGATACTTTGATTAATCTCTTTTCTAGTGTTTTTACCAAGAAGTGCCATATCATTTTTTGGTGATACTATCGACAGATTTGGTGAACGTGTGAAACGCATGTGGAAGAACATCAACGAGTTGAACAAAGAAAAAGAAAAATGACCTGAAGGGGGAAGAACAACTAAATTCTTACCCCCCCATCCCCTCCCTTTCGCCAACATATATCATATTGGGACTAAGAGGGAGGGAAGGGGAGCTCATTAGTTTGCGATATACTTTTGTGCAGCATTTTCATGAAAAATTTTATATATAACATATGTTGTAATATATTGTTAGAGAAAGGGGACAATATTTTTCTTTTTTCTCAATCTTACAACCCTTTCTCCCTCCCTCCAAACCATGTCGTTTTAAAGGAAATGCTGTATAATCTACCAGAATCCATCTTACTCTCTGTGCTACTCAGATGATTTGAACCTCTGGAATATCACAATATTTATACACAAAGTTTTGAAGATACTGATATTCTTCGATACTCATTACGTATTAAAAAGTATTAAAGCAAATCTTGCTATTCTTTGGATTCATGATATGGCAAGATTATGCAATTACTGCAATCGTCTTCATGTTTGTCATTGTCACCATACCACAAGCTATTGATGTTATAAAAAAGAAAGTAACATTGAATCCATTGACTGCAGGTCCAACCGCTATTGGCAACTATGCATCATGTGTTTTCACCTCGTATTGTTTTTTTGTACTACTCTGACACGAAACAGTTTTTAGAAGAAGCATTAATTGATTTCATATCAAAATGGGTCTTTAAAAAAACTCAAAGTAATAGTATTCAGTCTTATGCTATTCCTTGTAAGATATTTATAGTTACCGATAGTTCAAATCAGTAACAAATATGACGTTCATCTCACCCTTATTCCAATCATTCTTAAGCTGCATCGGCATCTCATCTCAAGGTGATACACATAGAATCTTTCAGTCAACGGGTGAAACGCATGTGGAAGAACATCTCTGACATGAACAAGCCAAAAGAAAAATAGCCGTTGGGGGAGGAATATCTGAATCATCTTCCCCATCTCTTCCCCACAGAATCATCGATGATGCCATTCCAAATCTAATCTAGATATCTTTCCTGAATGCAGGATGATACTTCTTTATATGGTCTTGTACCTTCTTCCCACCCAGCTTTCCTCTTTGATTCACAGGCCAGGGGCACATTAGTGACGTAAGACATACAGTTATATTGGGTTATAGGTTTCATATGTCGGTGTAGAACCATTTGTAATTGATTCGGAGTGCTGAAAGGTTCACCGATGTATCACTTGAGGATGCTTTTTTCAGTTGGATCGGCATTTTTTCATGTTTCTCTCCAATGAATAGCATGATCATAGAGAAGAAAAGGAACTACGTTTTATTTGCACCTACAAACCTTTAGCATTATTGGTTTTATGAACTGATTTTTTGTTGAAATAGATTCATGATGTCTCTTTCATTCATTGCCCCTTCATATATTTGAATTTCATCGATGATTCCATGAAATGCTGCTTTGCCATTAGTATATCCATAATGGTGGCCGAACTCAAGAGGTTTTGAATCATCAGAAATTGAAAACTCGTCATCATACTTCTCATTTTCAAGCAACCCATTTAAATACATGCATTGTTTGGTCCCATCCCAGACAGTAACAAGATGATACCACGTATTATCTTCAATTGCTGTTTTCGAATATAACGTATTCGCCTTATTCCCATTATACATATCAAAAAAGAGAGTTTTATTTGATGAGTCTATCTCAATACAATACCCAGCCATATTCGCGGTTGTTGCTTTTGATATCAGGCATTCATCATATGAACTCAAGGACCCTTTGCTTTTAAACCAAAGACTGATTGTAAACTCATTAGTATCATGGAAGTTAAGACTTGGACTGTTATCCACTAATGTATAATCATTCATGCCATCAAAGTCTAAGGCATACCCAGAAACTGACTCTGACGTCCATGTTGGGCCATAGACTGTGGCATCATTCAGATACTCTGAAGTATCATGAGCAATATCTCCTGTTCCTTCATTGAAATCCCAATGCCCCACAAGACCTACACCGCCGGTATAAAAACTGAATCGTTCATTGGTTTCATGCGCTCCATCTGTCACATTCACATACCAAAAGTACCACATATTTTCTTCTAGGTCACTTACTCGCAATGTGTAGGTGCCATTCCCTATGCCTGTTGCAGAAGTACTTCCGATATGAGGTGAAGTATGAATAGTATACTCCATCTGATCTCCCTGAGCATCAGTTAAAGTAACCCTCAGTTCTGATAGATCAATCGTAGTTGAACTCCCATCAGGTGGTTTAGGATTTGATACGATTGGTTGTTCTTTCATGGTCGTAAAAGAAAAGGTATTTTCTGTTGTCTCTTTCCCATCAGTGACGGTAACTGTCCAATGATACGTTGTTGATGGGTGTAATCCAGCAACTGAAATCTTGTGTATCACGTTGCCGACGTTATTTTTACGTTCAGCACCAATAAAGGGATCGGTAGTCACTGAATAATCCATCAGTTCATTATCATCATCTTGCAAGTGAAAACTTAGTTCTGATAATGTGATAGGAACATTTTGTTGGTTATTTGATGGGATCGGGTTTGATACCGTAGGTTTATTGTTTGGAGGATAAAACGCAATGTCATCTGCTGTCACAGAGGTATAAAAGGCATACCCCGTGAGACCATAGACGGTACCAAAAGGTGTTCCATAGGTGAGACCAATCCCCTCAAACCCAAGTGCCATCCCATGTTGGTTTCCATATGCAATAAAACCTTTTCCAGACTTAATTCCCCCAACAGTTGTTACTGTATACTCTTGCCCCTCCATACCTTTCCACCATACAATCGCATGTGGCATGGGACCGATGACAATCGGAGTTGTTTTTCCAGTTCCACCGCTGGCAATACTACAAAAAAACGACGAACCTTTCTGTGAAGAAACGTTGAAGTATGGTAACATTTCTGTTATTAACGTATGCTGTTTTACTTGATACATGCATGAGGATTGCAACACATGAAGCACTTCAGCATCTGAGACGCTGTTCTGTAATACTCCTTGTTTCTTGAGAAATTCGACGAACTTTGATTTCAACTGCTCTGTTTCGTCAGTAAACGGATGATTGATTATGCCATCCTGTACTTGTTCAAATAAAGTAGACAAGGCTGTTGCATCGTCAGATGATAATACTGCTTTGCAATTTTTCATATGCGATGTTCCATATATATTACACGAAACTAGAATTTCATTCTGGGATTCATTCTTAGAAGATAACAAAGGAGATAGTGACACATTCAAAAAAACAAGAATTAAGACAACAGACAGAACCCTTTTTAAAAAACAATATTCCTCCGTTTTAAAACCTCCAACACTAACTCCGATTATTTATAGAACTACATGGTATATAAATATTAGGTCTCATAGGGATATTTTTCTCAATTTTCGGATAAAATAAAAAAAGATGGGATCGACCTAGGTCTTGGTGACGGTTTTAAATAGATTGTGATTCAAAAATCGTCGTCATTCAGTTACGTTCTTTAACTCTCTCATAAAAACATCGTATGTTGTATCGTCATAGAGAACAAACCGAACCGTATTGATGTCGTTATGTTCTTGTAGATATTTGACAGTTGTTTGCAATGCTATATGGGCTGCCTCTCGTACTGGATAGCCATACGCCCCTGTCCCTAAGCTTGGAAATGATATGGATTTCATATTCTTCGTTGAAGCAAGTTTTAAGCTTTCTAGATACGCACTTCGTAGGAGTTGCTCTTCTCCTTTCGTTCCTCCTTGGTATACTGGGGCAACGGCATGAATGACATATTTTGCCTTTAAATTTCCACCAGAAGTGATTACCGCTTTTCCAGTGGCACAACCACCGATTTTCTGGCATTCTTTGCTGATACCTTCGCCACCAGCTCTATGGATCGCCCCATCAACACCACCACCTCCAATAAGACGAGTATTTGCAGCGTTGACAATACCGTCAGTTGTTTCTTTTACAATATCCCCTTTTGTAAGAATTAATTCTGCTGTGTTGATTGTTACTTTTATCATTCAGTCTCGCACACGCATCCATTTTGATAGATATGTTTTTAGTTTTGTCATCAATGAACTCATCACAATTACACACCAATTGATCATACTGAGTCATTCATTTATTTTCTTAATTTATCCAAGAGATGCCTTTTCCCTTGCGTGATATATTCTCTTTCCCTTTCAATCCCATACACTAACATTCATCACTAACATAGTGCCAATGAGTGACAGAAGACACTAAGAGTTATTCTTCCTTGTATGTATAGTTAATATGCGCGAGAATAGCCCTGTATAGTAATGCACCTTTTTCAAGGATCTTTTTTTCATTAAGAACCGATAAGGACTCTTCACCTATCAGTTTTAGCAGCTTTCGAATCTTCTCAGGGTGTTCTAACGCATAGTTCACAATATTGTCAATTGATTTTTCGTCCAATTCGATTTTCATATAATGTCCCTCATGTCCATATTGTTTTCAATAGTATATACGTGTATCGTTTTCATCCGTAAACACGTAGGCTACATATGTAGAGTTTTCATATACATCCATTTGAGAGCAGGATACTCTTGAGGAAACTTAACAATAATTGCTTCCAAGTACCCATACGTCCTGAAATAGCAGGATTGGGGCAAAGATTCTGAAAAACCATATATACTGCCGGGAGAAATTGCATTTATACATCACGCAATGAAGTTTTCTGGATACAGGGTGACCGGCTTCCCGCAGAAAACCCTTATGATCTCCCACAGTGAGAAAAAAAGGGCGAGGATGAACATCAACTCGCGCAAAAAATTATCCTCCCTTCATCACTTGTTCGTACTAAACCGGGGGTTCATATTCCTTTGTGTGCACGTTTTCTCGATTACTTTAAATGACGAATGCCTGTTTATGATTCGATGAAAAAAACATCCTGTCCAAACCCAACTCGGTTTATACAGAGGGCCTGCCAGTTAGGAGCATTGGAAGCAACAGTTATTTCTCCCAAAGACATCGTTACTGCGGAATGGGTCCGGCGGAAATGTCAGTATGGCTGCGATGGCTTTGGTGAGCGTTTAACCTGTCCCCCGTATTCCCCCACCCCTCAAGAAACACGACGAATGCTTGACGAGTACGACACTGCCCTCTTGATTCATTGCCCCTCTGAAGAAAGTGATATTCTTACCCTTATTTTTACTCTTGAGCGTGAGGCATTCCTCTCAGTATATTACAAAGCATTTGGGATGAGTGCAGGCCCATGTGTTCTCTGTGATGAATGCAATGTACAGACATTATGTCGTCACCCTGAGCAAGCACGTCCCTCGATGGAAGCCTGCGGTATCGATGTCTATCAAACAGCACAGGATGCCGGATATCCTATCGAGGTTGTACAGAACCATACCTGTGCTCAAAACTATTATGCGTTGCTCTTGCTCGTATAACGAACAGAGCCAAGGAAACATTCTTCGAGCGGGTCACGTTCCTCTCATCGTTTTCTTTGCGTATACCCTCCTACAACATGCTAAAAACAATCCTACTCTTCAGTCCATATCGAAAGGGAGTAGGAGTATTGGCTCAGCATGCCAGCGTCTAAAACGCTGGATGCTGGAGGGTGTAACAGGGAGAACAAAAGTCTTTTCCCTCCTAAAAGTGCTAACGTCTTGTTATTTACTAATGTTCGATGAAGCGTCTTGCAAGAAACGGTAGAAGATGCAATCCTTTTAAATTCACCGAGTCATATGCGTTTCTAAAACCAAAAGGATCATTCTTATATTTTCTAAGATCTTTTTCAATTTCCCTCATGGAGTGCAGAATAATTAGTTTAAAGAACGTGTTTTTAAATGAATGAATATATGTTCGTAGCGATCGAATTGTTTCCATCCAACAGGTGGAGAATAGTTCCCATCTCCGTGTTGTTATATCATTAAAATTGAAGAAATTACTTCCTTCTAATTTTCCCATTGGAACAAAATAAAAGATATAATACATGAGCATATTGCCTTTCAGATCGTCAACAAGATTTAGAGTTTTAATAACATCTTCTTCATTCTCTTCAGGAAGTCCTGTTATCAAAGAACATATGGGATACCAGTCATGGTCTGTAAGAATATTGATTGCATCTATTGCTAGATCATGCCAACAATCAGGGTTGAACGGTTTTGTTTTACCTTCCATGTATCTTTTCAATAGTCGTTCGCTACCCGTTTCTAACCCAATGATCGTATCAATCATACACTCTTTGGAAACCCCTAAAACATCAGTCATCGCATGAACGGTCTTTTTTCCTTTAATCGTTGCTGCGATAGATACGTTACTGATATTCACCGTTTCGATATCACCTTGTTCTTTATACCGTTGTATATGGGTCATCAGTTTCATTATAGCGTTATGATTGACTTCAACGTCTGTTGATCCGTATAGCAGAATATCTTCTGTGATAAGTGAGATTTGATGGATACCTGCCTGTAAATTTATACTGATTTCTTTCAGAATTCGTTCTATGGGGAAACTTAACCAATTATTTAAGGTGGGAACACAAAAGTGGCAGCCTCTAGGGCATCCTTGTGTTATTTGAACATGTCCGCATCTTGAAGCTCCTTTGATTATGGGGAAATCAGTTTGATGGAGCATGGAAGCTTGATATTTCTTAGGTAATGGTTCATTGTTAAGGGCTTTTCGGAAAAGTTCTGTGGATCCTTCAGCCGCACCGATTACATATGTATCAAAAAGTGTATGGTACTTTTCAGATCTCTTAAATTCAGATGCACCAGGTCCACCGATGATAATTTTAAATCCCATTTTTTTCCGATAGTCATTGATTTTTACCAGAAGGGAATAAAATTCATGTTCTGTAACAGCTTCGCCACCTCCAAAAATATTTGACAGTGTCCAAGGGTGTGGTTTAGTGGTAACCGGATCAACAGTTGAAATGCTAACCACTCTAGGTTTGATTTTTTTAATCTTATTGATTTCCTGAGGCCTAACAATTGAGACATCAAAACCACTATCAACTAACGACGCCTCCACTCTTCTCAGAGTATATGGTGCTTGATTTTCATCTAATTTTGGTAATACATATTTGAGAACAAAATTAGGCATAAGCCTATCAGGCAGACAAGCGAAATGGCCCATTGGAGTGAGCCCATTGTAATCAGTCATGAGAGTACGGTCAGCAGTTAATACAATTTCACTCATCAAAGACATCCATTATTATTTCAAATATATTGAAATGTACTATAAATTCCTTTAATATCATATTTATCTAAATGTATATGAATATTTTTTGTTTTACAAAAGGTAATGAAATGAAAATGGCAAAAAATTCTTACAATTAAAAAACTCTTGTGGGAAGTAAAACAAATGGATACACAGTAATTAAAATGATACTCTAAATGAATGAAAAAACTACAAATTTATTCCAATTTGAAGCAAATTATCCACGAAATCTCTTTTAATTTAATAAAGACTTATGGAAGATATACAAAATTATTTAAATATCATATAATTTTATGCCAATAATACAAAAGCACTATTATTGTAGCGGCTGGGAATACTGCGTGGTCTGAAACAACGTTGAAGACCCGC